>NPIE01000867.1_pt1 | contig 59556 bp, 44 predicted proteins | sample 8637661 | NCBI WGS metagenome assembly NPIE01 (sample SAMN07420842, study PRJNA396082) | bioreactor metagenome | isolation source: sample BA12 brine-fed electro-methanogenic bioreactor BA | place: Japan: Kochi | collected 2016-12-09 | reverse complement strand
TAACGTTATCCATCCTCCTTTATTGCCTGTGTGAAAGAGGGAGGATGGATGGAAAGTTACTTTTTTTTACTTATGAATTGGTAAAAAAGTGGACACTCAAAGATGGATCTTTCTTTGGTTGTTGAGTATTGAAAGGAATATGAAATGCAAACATTAGATATCAAAAAGTTGATTTCTTATCTTTGTGGGTTTCTGATTGCACTACAACAATCCAACATAACGATCTTATCCATATCCTTCAATTGAAATCCAACCAAATCTTTTCTATTAAAGCGAATAAAGGATTTTCAGCAGATGGATTTAATGCAACGAATGATCAAAAAGATTCGTACTACCTGCATACGATAGTTGATACAGCTGGTGTAGGTAGTGTTCGTGTTCTATTGGATGTACTCACTCTCTCTAAAAAAACGTTCTCATGCTAATGGCAGCTTTTTGGAGATTGTATCTGTAACCTCAGAAAAGTTTTCCGGTGTACATTCAATGATCATGAACTCAATAAACTTGTTGTAGACAGTGATACGATTCTTTTTTGGATAGAGTTTGTATTTTCTACATTGAGACCATCTTAGAAACACCGATTGATGAGATTGAGCCAATAAGCCAGAACCTGCGACACCTGGTTTGCCAGCCAATCCACCTGCAATTATTGTAGCTATATTAACAAGCTTATTCTTTTTTTGGCTTGAGGGTGCAAAACCCATGTATATCCCATCGTCATTGATTTCATAGTGCATACGGAATCGATTTCGATATACTACAAATATAAATAGAGCTGTTAATGCCAGCCATAGTCCGATCAAAAAGAGAGCATATTGCCACCCATCAAAACTGACAGTATAACCTTTTCGTGTATCTGAAATATACTGTATCAATAAAAAAATGAAAATCAGCCCAAAAGGAATACCAAACGCAAGTCCCAATTGTTTTAGAACAACCTTGTTGTAAATCGTTACATCCTGATCCCATGTAATTGAGTCGATTTTTTTATTCATCATACCGTCCTAACTTACAAGCTGTAATGTAATGAATTAACACTATACTATCTAGTAACAATTAAATCTGTTTTGATTCTTTTTGCAATTTACGGAAAGAGGTAATTATGGTAGTTTTTGGTCCCGTACCTTCTAGACGACTTGGAAAAAGCATAGGGATAAACCATATTCCCCACAAGATTTGCACGTATTCTTGTGCCTATTGTCAGATAGGACATTCTTTGAAAATGAGTATAGAACGAACTTCTTTTTATAACCCTACAGAGATCATTTCTGAATTACGAGAGAAATTGAAAGTTCTGAAAGCCAATGGTGAAAAGATTGATTACATCACTTTTGTTCCCGATGGAGAACCAACATTGGACAAAAACCTTGGAGAACTTATCCGCAAGACAAAAGAATTTGAAATCCCCGTAGCTGTGATTACAAATTCCAGCTTGCTTTCTATGGAAGAAGTACGAAACCATCTTTTTGAAGCAGATTGGGTTTCGGTAAAGGTAGATTCGGTGATAGAGGAATCGTGGAGGAAAATTGATCATCCTCATCGAGACTTATCTCTTGAAAGGATACTTGAGGGTATTCTTATGTTTGCCCAAATGTATGAAGGGATACTAGTTTCTGAAACCATGGTAGTAAAAGAATTGAACGACGATCAAGAAAATGCAGAAGCAACTTCTTCTTATTTACAAAAATTGCAGCCTGCGTATTGCTATATCAGCATTCCTACTCGACCACCTGCAGAATCATGGGTTCAACCACCAGATGAAGATGCAATAAATACCATCTATCAGATTTTCTCCAGTGCAGGTCTTAGAACAGAATTATTGATTGGATACGAAGGCAATGAATTTGCTCATAGTGGTAATGTTGCTGACGATATTTTGAGCATCACAGCGGTTCACCCAATGCGAGAAGATGCTGTTCTTGAGTATTTGCAAAATGTTGGTGAATCATATTCTGTCATAGAGAATCTTTTACGCAATAATCAGTTAAAAGTATCTGAATATAATGGAAGAAAATTCTATAATCGTACATTTGGAAAATAGCAAAATGAAATAATTGAACCATTTGTTCATTAGAAAGTATTATTGTTGTAGTCCTCAAAGAAAGTTAGCACTCTATTTTGCGAAAACTAAATAGAGTGCTTTTTTTTGCACTTTATAATTCTTACCGTTAATAACGATCATTCATTTTTAAAAGTTGCTAAAATATGGTTTTAAAATGGATCGTTGTTTTTCCCAATTTTTGGAACTGAATTCTATGTCCGTAAAGAATGAATAACGGACATAGATCAATTATTATACTCTTTAAACACCCATCTTAACAATATATGCGAAATTAGTGCAAAAAATACTTTTTTAAAACACCATACATTTCAATTGGATGGATTCAACTTAAAAATTTGCTTTTATGTCCCTTCAGATGAAACATAAACGAGTATTACTAAAAATTTTGTGATGCTTTGAATTGCCAACTGGCAATTTTTTAGGTCGCTTTTAAAAAAACAAGATGCCGATTATTTTTCGCTGGGTATACATATCAACTTTTCTATGTTACACTTAAAGTGTAAATAGTAAATGTATATTTTTGAACAAATTTCTTGCCATATATTTACTATTTCGACAAGATATGATCGTTTCGCATTCTTTATCACAAAGATCCAACAAACGATACGCTTCAAAAGTATACATTCTTCAGTAATGATGATAAAAAATCGCCATCTTTTCTGATTATTTACACGTATGTTTACAATTGTGTTTTTTATTCATTATTCGCAAGGAGGCAAAAAATGAACAAAGATTATCAAAATGCATTGTCTAAAATTCAAAATGAATTTGACAAATACTATCAAAATGTGAAAAGAACCATTGAAGATGCATCTCCATCGGATACTTTAACAAAATTCATGGAAGATAGCAAGCAGTATGTATCTCGAATACGTGAGGACATAAACGAGATAGAACTGGTATCTCCTTCACAAAAGAAAGAACTGTCCAACAAGATTGAAGATTTCAAAGAAAATGTGAATCAGATGTTCACATCAAGTAAATTTCCTGACAATACGACACAAAAAGTGAAAGAAAACTTGAGAGAGTATTGGGATAAATTGGATTCCCAAGTTAAAAATTTACTTGAATCTACGGACAATTAGAGAAGAACAGTTTTTGGAGATTTTCCCTAGTACTGCATCGATCTTGATGTAACATCTCTAGTATCCAAGAAAAAGCCTGTTGATAACTACAGGCTTTTTCTTTTGCTTCATGAACAATCGGTTTTGTAAAACAATTTTTCCGTGTACAATAAGTGTATGAAAGACTTTTTACCAGGAGCTTTTATTGTCTGTGATTGATATACCTGAAAGTGAATTAGAATTTACATTTTCTCGTTCTTCTGGACCTGGTGGTCAGAACGTCAACAAAACAAATACAAAGGTAACCATTACATGGAATATTGCAGAATCTACTGCTTTCAGTGAAGAAGAAAAAGATCAAATTATCCAGTTTTATCAGCGAGAAATCTTGCAAGTTTCAAATCAGGAAACACGAAGTCAACTTGACAACAGAAGACGTGCCATGATGATACTACGAAAAATGGTGGAAGTAGCATTGGTTGAGGAAGAAGAACGTATTCCTACAAAGCCAACCTATGCATCGAAAGTAAAGCGTGTTGAACTAAAAAAACAGCACGCGAAGACAAAAAATTTGCGACGTAAACCCCGCTGGTATGACGATGATATCTAGTTTTAATTAAATAAGGAGCCCATTATGTTAGAACTTTTACTACAGCGAAGAAGTATCCGACATTACAAAGAAAAACGGATTGAAAAAGAGAAAATTGAGACGATACAAAAATGTGTACTGTTGTCTCCTTCTTCAAGAAATCGCCGTCCTTGGGAATTTGTCTTTGTTACTGATCCTTCCTTAATCGAAAATCTTTCAATATCAAAACCCCACGGTTCATCTTTCCTACGTGAAGCTCCTTTAGCCATTGTTGTAGTGGGTTTGCCCGAAGTTTCAGATGCTTGGATTGAAGATTGTTCAATTACGTCTATTATTGCACAGTTAGCAGCAGAAAGCATTGGCTTGAGCTCCTGCTGGATTCAAATTCGTGAAAGAGAACACAATGATAATCAATCTGCTGCGCAATACATACGAACTCTTCTGGAAATATCGGATGATAAAGAAATCGAAGCCATTATTGCTGTTGGTTACTCAGCCGAAGAAAAGGATCCATATACAGAAGAAGAGCTAGATTTTCAAAAAATCACAAATATTCCCTAACCGTCACAAATTACGATCATAGTACCAATATCAGTTCTTGATGGTTATCGTTTGTGTTTTTTCTTCCCATTCAATAGTTGCTCCAAAAGCCTCACCTATAAATCGAAGCGGAACATTTGATCGTCCTTGAATAATTTCAGCAGGAACATCCAGGGAGATTGGTATACGTCCAGTTGCTCCTTCTTCTTCAATATAGGCTACCTTGTTCCCAATTTGTAGATATATCGTAATGGTATCGTATTGCATAGTAATCATTCTTTCAACAGGGTCATACTCAATGTTGGCTCCAAAGGATTCTGCAATAAAACGAAGGGGTACCATGGTTCTTCCATTTTTAATATAAGGTTCAACGTCTAATTCAACTTCTTTACCGTTTACTGACGCAAAGCAGTTACCAATTTGCAATACAATTTTATTGATGACAGTAATGCCGTAGTCCAAGGAAGTTTTGTTGGAAGCTTGATCTGTTGATTCAATGACAACTGTGTTCCATCCATGCGTAAGTGGGATTGAGACAGAGAAACTTCCTTTTTCGTCTAGTGAAACTGTTTGTTCTGCTATCGTAAGGATACAACCGGGTTCGGTTTTTCCAGTAATAGTAATTACTCGATCTATTGTTTCTTTTGGAATTTCCGTATCAATAGAGAGAATGGGCGGTGTGATGTCCAGTTCGACGGTAATTGTCTTTTGTGTGGTTAATCCTCTGCGGTTGGTGGCAATAAAGTCAATCGTATTATGTCCTTCCTTAAGGTTCATTACATGCTCAAAAGAACCTTGTCTGGAAACTTGAACAAATTCTCCGCATATTGTTAGCGTTGCAGTTGGATCAGTGGTTCCGGTAATTGTTAGATCGGGTTTATTCGTAAGTAGATTTTCTGAAGGTGACATAATACGAAGCTCTGGTGGATGTGCATCGGGATTTCGAAGAACATGGATAGGCAGGAGTACTGTTTTTGAAATAGTGCCTGCCTTTGCTTGAACCGATAGTTTTACATCTTTCTCAAGCGTGATCTCATGAAAAGAAAACGTAAAAGTGGATTGTAGCGGTGCATTCCCAATGGGTGGAGAAAATGCATAAGATGCAAGATCAACAGGAGGATTTAAAAGGGTTAGCTCAACAGGATCGTCAATATATGGATTGGGAGTGATAAAGATTTCTAAAGATTTCTTCTCTCCAGCCATGACGTCAAGATCAGTAGATTGTTGTATTTCAATATTGAAATCAGGAGGACTATTCTCGATGGCGCGAATCACACTCTTGAGTTCCTTTTTTTGATTTGTTTTTATCGACTCTATGAAAAATGTGAATTCTTGCTTTTCATCACTTTCCTCTTGATTTGGCACATCATACTGAATCTTGACAGTTACATTTTCATAAGGGTCTATGGATATGGCTTGATCAGTCCTATTTTCCCCATCAATCGTAACACTATAGTTCCATGGATTCTCTGATGAATTCAAGGTTGTAAGTTTGTATTGATCGCTTACATTACCGCTATTAATGATATCAAATTCCATGTTGCTACTACTTCCTTTGATGTTTTTCTGGTATAAGGATCCATCAGAAACGACATGAAAAGAAAGAAACTCTTGATTTTTCATTGGGTAATTAAGAGATTGTAAAACTTTTTTAGTCACGTTGTCTTGTACAAAAACAACAATGGAGAGGTGATCCGGATTAAAAAAATCGGGTATCGAAAAATCGACATCCAGATTAAAACGATCCCCGATACTTCCAAAGTTCTTATCAGAGAGTAGTAGCATGGGAGTACCAAGGTAGTCATTTTCATTGTCATTGGCGGGAGTTAAAAAATCACGTAAAACAAAATGGTGGTAGTCGTTACCATTGACAGCGGAGTATTCAACATTGCTTTCAACCAAGGCAATCAAAAGATGCAGATCTTTTTGGGGAAGGTTCTCAAAGGATTCAACTGCAACATGAATCTTCCCAGCATTTGTATCCTCGTCAAATACATGCTTGGATTGAATACGGATTGGTGAGTATTGAAAGGATTTTTGTAAAGTTTTTTTGAAATAGTCTTCGAACATACGATCTTTTTTCCCTTTAGGAGTACTGTTGTCGGTTGAAACACCTTTTAAATAGTCAGTACCTCCAAAAAAGATAGTGGGAAGACCTTTATCTTGCATGTAGCATTTCATTCTATCTTCACTTTCAATCCAGGATAGTCGTGGGGTAGGATGATCCTTAGTAGACTCCACAAAGTAAGATAAAAATGATACATAATCTGGTCCAATTAAATTTTCTATCCTACTCATGGCCATATGTGAGTACACACAACCCAAACACCACGTTGCGGTAAACAATTCACCAGTTGTTGTGGTTGGGTTATGATCTGGGGGATTACGAAATGGTAAAGAAATTGTGGTAGAATGAACTTTATCGTTCGGTCCGCTTGAATCAATTTGAATTGGTATTTGTGAGTTTTCACTGTACAATTCACTGGATGATACCCTCAGAGTAACAGTTGTTTCATCTGGCACATTCAAGCTGGGAGGATCAAATTGGATATGAATTTGTTCTGGTGCAGTGTTAGCTGAAAAGGTTACTTTCCCCTCGAATCCATTTTGAGGATGAACGATAATGGGGATTTCAGTCCAATGATCTTTTTCTAAGCAGTGCAAACCAATTGGTTCGATAAAATAATCTTTGTTTACATTTGCTCGAAACACCGTGGGAATGTTAATAGAGTGATCATCTGTTACAGAAACTGTGATCGTTTCCATATATACTTTCCCTTGCTCCAGTTTTTGTCCATCTACAAGGATCTTGATTGTATCTGATTCGGGGTTCAGTTGAGCAGGCTCTACATAAAGGAAATCGGAATTAAAATGTACAATTCCATTTTGTATAGGGTTCCAAAGATTTCGTACAGATAATGTTTGGTAAAACTTTTCGGTAGGTGCAATAGTACCAAAATCGATACTATTTTGTGATAGTAAAATCTTGTCAATGCAGTAAAGAGATTGCATAGGAACTTTTCGAAGTGTGCGATTAGCAGTATCTACAATAATCAGAAAATCAACGTCAAGGAGAATGTCGCGAGGATATGACAAACTCTCAGAAGGGGTTTCTTGTTTTCCATCATTATAGTAATCAGAACATTCGGGTAATATTTTTCCGTGATAAACGGAAGATTGCAGCGTCAAGGTGTTGATTTTTTGAATCCGATTGTTCCCGGCGTCTGCAACAATAACGTTTCCAAGTGTATCAACAAAAAGGCCTTGAGGGCAAAGCAATTTTCCTCGTTCATGTCCTTTTTTCCCAAAGGATTCGATGAATTCACCATCTGTTGTAAAAACAGATATTGTGTGGTTAACTCCATCAGAAATATATATTTTATCTTTTGTTGCATACAAGCCCTGAATGAGAGAAAACTCACCATCATGTTTGCCCTTATTCCCAAAAGATTGAATTGGGCTACCCGTGACAGCAAATACTTGTACTCGGGAATTTCCTGCATCTCCTACATATAATCGATCATTCCAAATAGAAATGGCCTGTGGGTAAATGAATTCACCGACTCCCGTACCATATCTTCCTATCTTGCGAGTCAGTTTACCTTCTAGATCAATGATAAATATACAGTGTTGGTCGGAATCCAGGATCAATATCTCCTCGTTCCAGACTGCAAGATCACGCGGCTTATTAAGTTCAAAATCTTTGCTGTCTGAAAGATCAATTGTGGAAAAGAGCTGAAGCTCTTGGGAAAAAATCTTTACAGCTTTCATTTCCTCATCCAGAACAAAGTACTTATTGTCATGCTGGGTAATAGCAACGGGCTTCAAGAAATCTTTGAATTCAATAATGCCGTTTTGTTTTAGATTACTGTACCTTATAGCAGGAAAGTCTTTGATTTCTGCATGTAAAACTGAAGACGCCGATAAAGAAAAAACAAGAAAGATACAAAGAAGAAAAACAATTCTTTTCATCATAATCATACATCCCTCTTTTCAAAGCTCCAAGGACAAATCTAATACTACACATATAAGGTGTTACCTTTATTATAATTAGATTTGTACGAAAAAGTGACAATTTTGTAAGAATATTCAAAAAAATGTTTTGTGCTCTCGAAAACTTGTTTCCTGTAACACTCACTTTTTTTAAAAGAATTCATATAATATCAAATACCTTACTTGCAGTGATGTGGAGGATAAAATGACAACCCGACTTTGTAGAATAAGTATTGTATGCTTTTTGTTAATTACCATTGTATCGCTACATACACCATCCATTCAATCATTTGAAACAAACCAATCCGTTGATTTCAGTTGGTTTTTCGATATGAATGATATTGATCAACTATGTAATTGTTCATTCGAACGTTACTCTTTACACCAACTCATTCATGCTGAAGTGTACAAAAGTCATGTTTACATCGCGCGTGGTTCAGGTGACGTGTCTCAAATTTTATGCATATCAAGCAATGATGGTAGTATTGTTTGGAATCTTTCTTTTAAGAAGCATTGGAACCGAAAAAAAGCTTTCGTTATCCGTGATTCCATGATTATACTGAACTTTATGGATGAAATCCAGTATTGTTTTATTGAGAATGGTGCTGTGCAATATGTCATTAAAACAAATTCTTTTGATAATCATCCCCACTGCACCTTCGCTAATGAGGAATATATCTTACTTAAGAATAATGATTCCTTATTTTGTATCGACACCGGAACATTGTTATTAGCTTGGGAACATCCCATGAAGCTGAATGCTATTTATCGATTTATAGGTGTTATTCAAGAATCAGCATTTTTACTTGAGTTGATCGATGATAGGCTTTTCTTGTATTGTTTTTCATTACAATCTGGAGATGTTCGAATTGTAGAAAATTGGGATGTACCATTGCGTATTGACTGTGTCGAAACATCCGATAGTATCGATATCGCATTTCTTTATAAAAACGGAACATCAAGTATTATGCAAGTCTGTTCTACATCTTTTCAGAGTTTTGATATAAAGTATATACATCAAGAAATACCTTTGATAACTTCTCCAGTATTAGAAAAATGCCTTCCATCTGTTGAAGTTGAAGTAAATTCAGTGGGATTTCGATTATTGAAGCATCACAACCAATACTTCCTTCTCAATTCTATCACTACAAACATTGCTGACACAAAATCCTCACTTTTGCTTACCATATTATGTCTAGATGAGGATGAATCTTCAGTATGGAAGCAAACTTTGACTTCTATGAAATCTGCAAATAGTATCGTAGAGGATGCTTTCTTGCAAGATGATTTTTTAGTGCTTCAGTTTCCTTATCAAAAGCCCGATTCAATGAAATTTTATCATTGCATTTGGATGGATACAAAAAATGGTGGAGTAGTGCAATCTTTTTATGAAGATATTCTCTTCTGGAGTGAAACATGTGATCAAGGTTTAAAATTCTTACCCTATACCATCATTTTTACAAGTACTCCTGGTTCGGACTACATAAGTGCAATTGCCGGATACAGCTGGTTCAAAACAGGTTTTTTTAAAATTGAAACTACCCCCATGCAGTTTAATAATGTTGATGTTGAAAAACGTTGGGAAAAGTCTTTTGATTCAGAATATGCTTCTGCGCTTTATTCTCCTTTTGAATATAACAGTTGTATTTGTTTTTTTGCCTGGTATCACAACGAAGAATTGGGTCGTTGGGAATGGGAAGTAAGTCTATTTAGTTATGATATGGCAACTAAAACTGAAAAGCCACCTATCGTATTTGAAGACTTTGTAGGTTTTAGCAACTATGCTATGTTACTTAAAGGTGATGTATTAACTACTGCTGGACACCATCCTCGTAAAGATGGTTATTATCTTGTCTCATACGACTTGAGCACTGGAAAAACTCTTTGGAAGAAAGAAATTGATGTGGTTTCGCAAATAGGAGATCGGTTTCTCACTGTCAAGAAAACAGAATCGTATACCGAATACTCACTTTTTGATGGCATTACCGGAAATCATCTATGGGATTTCCAATTTAAAGAAAGTGACGTATATTTTTGTGGGGTGGATGCCCGTAATATGGGGTATTTTTATCGAGAAAATGCGATTGTAAGTCAGATCAATTTGCAGGATGGTTCTCTTTTAGATGAAATATTTCTATCCTATCCTTATGGATCAAATATCTGTGTTAAAGAGAACTATATGATTTTCCAAATTGAACAGCAAGCATTTCAATGTTTATTCCTTCCCACAAAACAAGTAATTTGGACAAAAAATCTGAAAGAATATTCATCATGTTTCATGCATGAAACATTTTATTCTGCTTCTTGGATAGGTCAAATGATCTCTGAGAAAGAAATGATTTCCTATGACAATGAAGGAATTATACTTTTTGATATACATACCGGAACACCGACGAAACGTTTTCAAGTTGATCCTTACAAAATTGAATATATCCATCGGATATCGAATACTTCTTTTATACTAGAACTTAAAGACGACGAAAATCAACTTTTCCCCTCCATCATTCAAATTGAATTGAGTGATTTAACGTCAGGTATTGTTTATAAATTACCAGAGAAAAAAGAAATCTATAGAAGTGAGTATTTGCATGGCTTTTTTACACATCGGGGGGAATGTTTCATTGTACAAAGAATCCCAGAGTCTACTTATCGCATTGTTTCAGCTACCACTTTGGAAGTTGAAAAAAATTTGGAACCAATCTATTTAGAACCACATTGTTCTAATTTCTTATACTATGACGATTACATCATATTTCAAGCTTCTTTGGGTACTCGAAATTCCAATTGGTATTTGCTAGCATTCAGTATTATTGATGGATCTATAACGCCTATCCACAAAGGAATCCATGAAAAATTTTTTATCCATAACAATCTATTATATTTCATTCAGTATGGATGCTACTATTCTACACCCTTTGAGGAGTTTAATCCTACTAGAACCGAGTATTCATTTGCAGATCCTCAATTTCGGAGCGAAACTGGGGATTTTTCTTTACCCTCGTATCAAGAAAGCATACCTGATGAATTTAGTGTACTAGACCTATACTACATCAATCAAGTTTTACAAGGGAAATTTACACAACCTGATCTTGAGGAAACTCTTTTTCTAACAGGCGATGGTTATCATTCAAAAGTGGGAATCATGGACAAGAAGAATCAGAAATATATCCCTCTAATTCATGGTAGTTTAGAATTCACAAAGATACTGGAAGAAGAACCTAGTCTTTTTCCGTTTTGGCAGTCAAAAATCAATGATATCGACGATGATGGTCTTGATGAAATTATTGCGATTGGTTTCATGAGAGAATGGGGAATTGGAAACGCATGTGTTTACATTTGGGACTTTTCAGAAGACGATCAAACTATGGTTCCGTACAAAGTTCTTGAAAGAAAAAATGTTGGTGATCCTGAGCTTATCATTCAGAACGGAGCTGTTTATTTTCGATATTTTACCTACGATGCAGATTATAACAAAAATCAAAAACTTAGAAAATTGGTTTTTGAGCCTTCAAACCGACGTAAATATACATTGGAACTTTGTGATGAAAGTGTAGAAACGCAACTATATGCAAAACCAGAAATACATTCGCTGCAAAAATTTCAATTTTTAGAAAACCCAGTTACTTCAGAAGAAAAATATGTGGAATTAAAAAAGAATACAACAAAAGGATTTCCCTTTGTTGAAATGCCTCAAGAATTTGTCATTTCCTCCAATACAATTTCCGATGGTGAAATTCGTTATATTGAAAAGAGGAACTACTACCTCGATCGATTCCTTTTCCTTTTGGATCGGGGCATTGATCCCTTTAAAGGCATTTCTGTAACACTGTACGGATTTTCAGATAGTCGCACTTATACCGTAGAATTACAAACTGATGAGAAATTCGAATGGAAGGAAAATACGATTCCGATAAATTCTCTTGAAACTTTTCTTCTTATTCGAGAAGGCAATCATGATTATGTTGTAATTCGGGCAATAGATGTATGGGATGGTAGGCATATTTTTCTTTTTTCTGACAAATTTGATTTTCTTGATGTTTTTTCCTATGGAGGAAATGGTGCTGAATATGATGCAGATGCCATTGTTAGTTTGAACCATCCAGATCATTTCTGGTTATATACTCCAATGTACAGAAGCCCTTGTCGACTATGTATCATGCAAGTAACGAATGGTCTGCTGTATTCTACAATGCGTTTTGGTTACTTTCAATTATTTCAAAAAGACAGGGAGCCTTATTTCATGATGGAGGATTATTTTCTCTACGTTGATGGTATGGGAAGACATAGTCATATTGACGGGTACCACTATATTGATCCTTGGTCAGGTGAGTTTATTGACCAGTTCTTTTTGAAAGAAATGGAACGACAATTTGATTATTTATACTCCTGTTATCTTTACTATAGGTCATTTGTATTGACTCCTGGAAAAATTCCACGAGCTGGTGGTTCTTATCTTCAACTTGAAGATAAACGAATCAAACCCTTATTCACAACTAACGCATGTTATATACTTGAGTACTTTGAATGGGTATTTTATCACTATGGTTTTATTGAATCGTCCCATTCATGAAATATCAAAGAATAACAAACCCGGAGTTTTACAGAGCTGATACAATCCATGTAGCTAAAAATATACTTGGAAAAATCCTTGTATACGAAAGCCAAGAAGGAATATGTACAGGTATCATTGTTGAAACGGAAGCATATTGTGGAATACATGATCAGGCGTGTCACTCCTACGGTTGGCGCAGAACCAAGCGTAACGATACAATGTACAGACAAGGTGGAACATTGTACGTGTACATGATATATGGATTGTATTTTTGTGTAAACATTGTTACAAAAAAGGTTAATGAACCCGAGGCTGTACTGATTCGTGCTATACAACCTATCGAAGGAATTGATATCATGAAAAAAAGACGTTTACAAAAATCCAAAATTAAAAACCATCCGTCAGATTTGAATTGGCTTTGCAATGGACCAGGTAAACTTGCACAAGCAATGGGTATAAATACAGATCAAAATGGCATTAACCTTTTGCTAGAGCCAGTTTATCTAGCATATCCTGAAAGTTCTACAACCATCAAAATAGTACAAAAACCTAGGATAGGTATTGATTATGCCAAAAATGCGAAAGAATATCCTTGGCGATTCTATATACAAGATAATCCCTTTGTAAGTAAGCTGTAGAAAGTATGAGTAACTCAATAATTACTACACCCTCACTTGTATGTGATTTTGAAAAGCTGCAGATCAACATTCAGAAGATGAAAACTCTTGCTGAAAAACATAAAGTCCAATTGCGCCCGATGGTGAAGACACATAAATGTGCTCAAATCATACAAATGCAATTACAATCAGGAGCAAAAGGCATGTTGGTAACCAGCATAAAAGAAGCAATTGCTGCATTATCTGTTGGTTGTACAGATATTACGTTTGCATATCCACACGCGCAAACCGTTTTGTATCCAGCACTCCGGGAACTTGTTGCAAATACGAAGCTGACATTTACCATCGACCACATCGATCATATCACCTATTTAGCAAATTGCTTTCCTAAACAAACCAAGATAAACGTTCTACTCAAAATTGACTCTGGGTTGCACCGTCTTGGCATTCTACCAACACAAACATCTACTATCAAAAGCTTAGTGAATGCGATTAAAAAGAATCCCATGCTCCGATTTAGTGGTTTTTCCACCCATGCTGGTCATGTGTATGCTGGCACCGCAAATGATGTTCAAAGAATTGCCAAAGAAGAACAAACTGCTATTCTTACTGCTTATCATGCAATCGAATCAATGCCTACTATTCTTACTACAGCGATTGGTTCTACACCTACAGTACTTGCATCCGAAAGCTTTAGCGGAATTTCAGAGATACGTCCAGGCAATTACATTTTTTTCGATCGCATCCAAGAATCTCTTGGTGTAGCAACTTTACAGCAATGTGCTTTGTATGTACGAGCAAGTGTATTAAGTCGTCCTTGTAAGAACCAAATCATTATTGATGCAGGAAGTAAACAGCTAAGCCTGGACAAAGGTGCTCACGGTAATCAATCTCTACGGTCTTATGGATTAATTCTGGAAGAACCCGAAGCAGACTTGTTTTCTTTATCTGAAGAGCTTGGGTGGGTAAGAGTATCAGAACAATCAAAAATCAAGCCAGGTGATATCCTTCATATTGTTCCGAACCATGCATGTGCTACTGCATCCTGCTACCGTCATTTACAGGTTGTTGATAAGAACGGCAAGCTTATCGATACCTGGAACCTGGCCACTGGTAATTGATAAACTTTCCCTTGATGATTTTTACAAGAAACAAAATTAACAAAATTCCGATAAAGAATTTAGACATATAAAAAATGTGGATCGGGTATTCACAAGCTTGTTCTTCTAAAAACGATCATCTTTTCTGGCATGGAATATGATTTTATCTTGTTTTGAATCTGGAACGGTGGGAAAGAAGCTTGAGATCGTTCCGAAAAAATACCCATCTGGCAATGGTAGTTGTACCCTATTTGTTCCATCTGGAGATGAAACGTAAAGACCAATCTTTTCGATGTTTGGCAATTCGATATGACGAAATAGGATCATTTTTCCTTTTGGAGACCATGAAGCTGTCGTGTCGGCAAAAAGTGAATGATTGGAGATACGTTTCTCAGTCAAATCTTGTTCCTGACCGGTTACTATATCTATCACTACAAGATGCCACTCTGTTCCTCCGAAATATCGCATAAAAGCGATTTTCTGACCATCAGGAGAAAAATGAGGGTCGTAATCTCCTAATAAGAAATCCATGTTTTCGTGACGTTGAACAATGTTTTCTTTTGTTAATTGGTATACTTCTGATCCATCTTCTTTCATTAGCCAAATGTTCTGTTGTGACTGATTGTCTTCTCGTAAGGGAAAACAAATCCATTCATTACACTGGTTTGGATCCGAAACAATAGCGTCTTTGGGTGTTTTAAGCAGAGTTCTTTTTTGGGAATGGATATGTATTTTTGCGATAGCAGGTATGCCATTGGGTGTATCTGTTGTAACATACAGCAAATGATTGCCATCGGGGGTCCAACTGCTGTTGGCATTGATAGTATCTTTCTTTTTTGGGACAATGATTCTACTATCTGTACCGTCAGATTTCATGATCATGATCTCGGTAAGAAGATATCCATTAGCCTCTTGTGCAATACCGGTTGAGTCTTTTTGATTATACCGAGTAAAGGTAATCCATTCACCATCTGGAGAAACTCTAGGATGGGTCATCTCTTGCCAAGAGCTGAATATCAACATTTTCATATCCGGATCTTCTAGAGTTGCAGTATAAATTCCAAACAAGTTCTCTTGTTGTGTGTTATGCCCAGATGGGGAGCATTGAGAAAAACCAAAAATAGGAAAGAAGAACAAAATACAGGCAACAATAAAAATTTTCATTCGAAAACACTCCATTGAGGAATACCATTTTAGTATGCTCGGAGAAAGAAAAAATGTTTGGTGTAATCATCTAAGAAGTCTTTAAACAAAATAAAGAGGAGCTCAGAAATAATCTGAACTCCTCTTTTTTTGAATGTGGATCTATGTTATACCACTTCTATCTGAATTGTGGTAATTTTTCTTCGACCAAATGAATCGGTAATTTCAATTTTAATGGTAATGGACCCTTTCGATTCAAAAGTATGCTGTTCTTTGATTTCTTGTCCATAGGCCACATCGTCTAACTGAAGTAGATTCGAGCCATCTCCCCAATCGATTCTTACGGTATATGGCGCTTCTCCTCCGTTAATTGTCATTGTAAAGTCTAGAGGTTGGCTCTGGTCAATCGTTGAACGTCCGGTTTCAGGATTTTGACGTGTACCCCCTAATCGGATGCTAGAATCTAATCCTTGATTTTGATTTTTACTGGGTTTAAGAAGGATAGAAACATCACGACTATTCTGGAATGTAGTACCGCAATAAGCATTTAAAATTGCTTTTAAAGAATGTTCGCGCGATACATTCTCTTCAACAATTAGATGTATCGATAATGTATAGGAAGAACTTCTTTGTAAAAATCCAATATCGAATACAACATCGCCATTCCCTTCAATTCGTGCATCAACGCGATCATTTGTGGAGTAGGCTAAACCAACAGGTAATGAAAGAACAAGCTTTTGATCTGTACAATCAACTTGACCGGCATTAGTAAGTTTAACTTTCATAATAACCGTATCGTTTTTTCCATAGGATTTTTTATTTAGTTCAGCACTAATGAAAATTTCATTCTCAGGGATTGGAATAATAGCTTTAGCAATATTGGAAGGATTCGATGCTTTTCCTTTAGAATCAACAGCTTGTACGTAGTAACAATAGGTTTGTCCTGGTTGAACGTTCATATCTGCCCAGGTTCGAATGTTACTGTTGGTGGTAGCTATGGGAGTTAAACCAGGCGTTGCGGTACAGCTTCGATAAACTTGGTACGATGCAACAGGGCAAGTGTTTTCACGAGCTGGTGACCAGTGAAGTACAACGTGGTTTGTTGAAGGAACAGCCCAAATGAAGGACGGCGAAGGAGGGGTAGCTTCTCCACAGACGATAACACCAGTCGGATTAGATGCATATCCTTCTGTATCTATCGCTTGAACATAATAATAATACTTTGTGTCGTATATAACATCAAAATCTTCAAAGGAAGTTATTTCTTTATCAACTGTGGCAATTTGCTGAGGAATACCACCAGATACAGGAGCTCGATAGATCTCGTAATGTGATACAGGATAGGTAGTCATGATAGATGCTTGCCATTTAAGTTGATTACTTTCGCATGTGGTTTTACCTTCAAAATGATAAGGAGGAAGAGGTGGCTGTGGGGTTGGTCTAACAGTTTGGAACATATCTCCTGATGTTACCATTGAATAGGACTGATTGTAAGGATTTTCACCATGTGCGCGTACCACAATCTGATAAACTCCGGTTCTTGGTACGGGAAGATGAACAACTTCCACATTGTTCACTGTGTCGTATGCAATTGTATGCTTGATGGATTCAAATGGTTGTCCAAGATTAAAACTGTTATGGTGATAACTATGCAATTGATTTCCTCGATATCGCACATCTTCGTCATAGGAATATACCATTAGGTTCAAATCATTGATTAAATCGGATTCGGTTGAACTGGAGGGTTTGGGGATACCAGGATAATCTGTCCAGGCAAGTGTGACTTTTAAGGGTGTTGTAGCATCCGTTACATTGACATAATAAACATCTTCTTCGCCAGGTTGAAGACCATCAATATTTTGGTAATGAAACCAAGTTCCGGTTTCAGGATACAATGAGTTTTTAGCATTCACTCGTCCCCATCCACAAATTGGACTTGGTATTGAAAGGAGATCATCAGAGTTTGGCCAATACGGTGTATAATTGCTATGATCTCGCAATCCGTCTGTGATACAACCATTGATAAGAGTTGCCTTTAGTAATGAGGTGTAAATATTCTGGGGTGGTATACTTTTTACTTTTCGATAGTATTCTCGGAATAGGGTCATTGCACCAGTAGCTACTGGAGCAGACATGCTCGTCCCGCCCCAAATATAATAATTGGAATCGTCATCGGTGTATCCACTGGCAATTTTGGTAGAAACTAACCACATACCAGGGGCAACAACATCTGGTTTAATACGATTATCATGGGTTGGACCAATACTTGAGAAATTCGCCATGCGTTGGTAGTAACAAGGGTGAATATCGTTGGGGTAATCGTTTTGGCTAGCCCCTAAAACGATAAGATTTTTTGCTGCAGAAATGCCACCTAAGCTACGGTGGAAGGGATCTCCGAAATATGCATACCAATTATCTCGATCGTTTCCAGCAGATTTGATGATGGACATATCCTTGTGATTCCAAACCCATTCATCGCATTCTGAAGCTCTAGTATCATATGTTCCATAGTAATCAGGTGATCCCCAGCTATTGTTATGAACGCGAGATCCAGCATTATAGGATTCTTGGAAGATTGTTGGAATAGGTTGGTACATAGCCTGGTTTCCTAAAAAATTCTGTATTACAAGCTTTGCCTCTGGTGCCATACCACGGAATCGAAGGGTTCCACTTGAATGCCCAACTCCAGTTCCAAGAACAGTACCGGAAACATGGGTACCATGACCGTGATAATCTCCCCATAATCCAAGAGGATAGGTTCCTACTACTTTATCGGAAAAAGTTGGAGCAGTAAAAGCAGGATGAATGGTCAAGGGATCACCTGTAGATAATCCAGTATCCGCAACGCCAACTATTTCACCTTCTCCTCGAAGACCCGTAGGGATGTCATCGGTAAGAATATTTTCGTCAAAATCTCCACGAATTCCAACAACTTTAGCAGCTTCTGCATTCATAGGTTCCATTGGGATGTAAGGTGTAATCAGAATGACGGAGGGGTAATAGGACAACATGGTTAACTTTCGAACTGGAACATCAATGAGGCGTAGGTATTGTTTTCCAGAAAAAGCTGTATGTAGAGTTTTCTCAGTAGGGTGTCTGAAATATTTCTGGAAAACTTCTATATCAAAATCCTTCGATACATTGACATCAATACTGATGAGTTCATCTTGATCCATAGATAAAGCAATTTCGGGAATTTTTAAAGAAGGAGGGAATAATCCTGTGGATCGAATAAACGACAAAGTTTTTAAATTGTGCATATCGATACCACGGCCTTTTGTAAGGTATGCATAGTTGTCTAACTGCATGTAAAGCTCAATGTTGTAACTTTGTAAAAGTTCAATCCAGGAAGTTTTTACAGGACCAATAAATTGAAGGAGATAGATTGCAGGTTCAGCAAATGAAAGTGTAGAAAGCTCTTCTGCAAATTTCGCAGGATATAGTACATCTTTTTGAGAATTAGAGCCAAATTCATATTGATCGAAATGAAATCGAGTTATATCGCCGATCGTTTGATAAAATATGTCACTGGTTTGTAGATACTCTTCCAAAGGGTTTGTTAGTTTGCACAGTACATGATCGGAATAAATCTCTAGAAGGTCGGGCTGATATTGCTTGTAAGTATCAATTTCTTGTGGATGTTGAAAATATACAAGGGCATAGTTGTTTTCTTCTGCAAAAAGAGCATTGTAGGGAATCTGCATCATAGATAGGAACAAAACAACAGCAACAATCATTCGGATCAATTTCATAGAAATTCCTCCAATAGTCTGGATGTTGATTCATTTATACCAAAAAAACATCATATTTTCTAGAACTTCACCCAATAAGAAGAGTAGAATATGAAGAAAACATTTACAAAGAATAAAAATCATGCCATACTTACATATAGGTAATCTTGATTTGGAGATGGCATATGGTACCACAATGCATTTTCTGGAATTCTGTCTTTATTTTGTGTCTTATTGTCTTTTATCTGTTTTTTTTCATGATATCGTTCTGGAAGTGCTATTTTTTAAAGAAAATTCTTGTTTTGCCTGGACTTTTGTCTGATATTCTTTTTATTCCCTGGTTGTTTCTTTTTCCTGCAGTTGTGTATGATTTTACTGAAGACAGTGTGATATGGCTATATATTTTGTTGGGACTCATTCTCATTCTTATTCTGTATAAACGCCCTTCATCTCGGAAAACTACTTACTTTTTTGGTGTGAATGACGCGAATGATGTAGTTGCCGCACTGGAAAGAAGTTTTGAAAAACAGAATATTAAATTTCAACTTGACGAAGTTACTCGTACATTCAGTCTGCCGGAAATATCTATTTCTTTCTCGATTGAAAAAAATACTTTTTTTGTCTCTAGTGTTATGCTTAAGTCTAGTCAAACAATGACGAATTCGGTGTTTGATAAGTTAATTCAACCTGCCATGATTGAACTCCAAAAGTTTGTTACTCCCAATGGAAGAACGTTATTGATGTTTTGCATTGCCTTTTTACTGCTGATATCAGCATTTGTTCTAACCAGCTACAAAGTATATCATTTTGGTTTATTTTTGTGGGTGTAAAGGAAAAGCTAGTTATCTGTTAAACGAAGAACACCCATATCAGTATTCATCCCCGTTGATTCCATAGCATAGGAGTAATAAACAGCATCCTCGGTAACTAATAACACATTTCCCCCGTATGGTATTTTCATGCGTTTTTTCATAGTACCATCATCGTGAATCTCAAAAAGAAATTTCCCTAGGATATGATAAGATTTCTCATTGTAACCCAATGGTAGCTGATTGTCTGGCAGTGAACATATGTAGGTAACATTCTCTCCGTTGTGATCAGCTCGAAAATACCGATATTCAGGCCTGAGAAGACTCATTTCGCAATTCATGAAATAGATATATTGTTCATCCATGCGAAAACTTGTCAAGGTTGTAGATAATAAGGACTGCTTTTGGAAAGTTTCTAAACAAGTACGGTAAAGGAGTTGATCTTTGATATCGATATAATAGAGAAATTTGCTGTCTGCAAAAAAATTGTATCCGGCATCAGCAAGTATTTTTGTTTTTTTAGAATCGGGTTGCAATAAACCGACTTTAAAATTGGCGCTCACATTGTTTTCGTAATCGGTTTCTTCAAAGACAAAACAATATTGGTTATGCTGAAAAAGCATCTCGTATGATGAACTTTGACATACTACAGTAGGATTTTTTCCTTTGCAATTGCATTGTAGATAGAATCCATTGTTTCTTTGGAGACACAATATGTTTTGATCTCGAAGTTGAAAATTACCAATAGCTTCGTTGAAAACCCAGGTAGTTTTATGAGTGTCCAAGTCAGTTTTACGAATTCCAAATGAGAAGGAACGAGATGATGGATACGTTGGAGAGTAAAAAATGCAGTTTTCAGTAAAAGCAATGTTTCTCGCATAAGAACTTGGTAAAAGAACTTGTTTCCTTGAACCATCTAGGTTCATTACCCAGGTCTGATAGACTGACTCACTCGAAGATTTTTGTTTCAACTTACGAGGATAGACAATCTTTTCATTGTGAATGGCAATATTTCGATCTATTGATTGAAAGTCGAAGATTTCTGCTTCTTTCCCTCTATCTACTTGTTTTAATGCAGTGACTGAAAGAGGCAAAAAGACAGGTTGAGTAATAAGCAAAGCCAAAAAAATGGGAAAGGATTTGCTTATTATGAGTTGAATATACTTTTTTGTTCTATTGTTCATTTTGTATCATGACCGTTTGGTATTCTTTTTTGAAAACAGTTTTGCTATCATGCAAATTGTTCTAGCTGCAAGAAAGGCAGTAAATGCAGCATAGAGAATGCCAGCTAATGCAATACGATCATGATCTTTAATTGGTTTGAAAGATGCTTCTCCGTCTTTCACTTCAATATATCCCAAAGGTGTTACCCGAATATCAACTCCAACTCCATTGCCCTCTATTGTAGACTTCGATTTTTCTTGGGGAGCGGTAGTATCTTCGGCTTCATTGGTTGTTTTATAAAGCTCAGGGGCTTCCGTTGAAGGACTAGCTTGGGGTGGTTTTTTTGCAGTACCAGATCCAGCTCCTCCTTTTGCCAAGACTTTTGCTACAGGAATTAGTGTAAGTTCGGGTTTATCAATAGGTTCTCCAAAACATACACGGACAGTACCTTCTTTTTCAAAGGTTTTTATGATTTGATCCATTAAATCTTTTGTTTTCATCGTATCTCCTTATGAAAAGAAAGAAAAACCAAAGAATATTGTAAACGTATTAAAAATGCATACACAAATGTCAGAAAGCTTGCTTTAGTATACGTCATTTAAAGAAATTATTCAATTATGGTTTTAGTGTCTAATGTGTGTCTTTTTGTTACAAAAAGTATGAGTAGCAAGGAGGCTATGAAAGAAGTAAGGGGTACTGACATGATTAATCCGATACTCCCTACAACTGCCCGTAATATTTCCGTTGTGATTAATTCAAGATTCAGTATTTTCATAAACGAAACTTTGTAGGCACTGTACATAAAAAGAAGGGGCAAAGCTCCACCCGTATAAGCGAGAATAAGGGTGTTTGACATCGTGCCCATAATATCACGACCTACATTCATACCACTCGTGAAAAGACTTTTTAAGTTGCTTTTAGGGTTTGCTTTGTATATTTCATGAATGGAAGATGAAATGGACATTGAAACATCCATAATAGCTCCAATCGCTCCGATGAGTATTCCGGCAAATAACAATCCTTTTAAATCCACTGAAAGTGTAGGTGATAGGAGAATTGCACGGCTTTCTTCAGAACTGATACCAGTTAAATGAGTTAAGTATCCAACTCCTATTGCTAAAAAACCAGCAACAATCACGCCCGATATTGTACCCAGTGTGGCAGCAACAGATTTAGTTGAAAAATCTGCTATCATCAACATCGTAAATATGGTTACAAATGCTGAAATAAAGATGGTTACTAGTAGTGGATTGTATCCAATTACAATAGATGGAATCAAAATTTCAAAAATTGATAAAATCGTAAAACCAAGTGCAATCAGACTTTTGAACCCTTTCCATCCACCAATGAGTAATAGCAAAAGCACAAATAACATGACAATTGCAAATGTCCAATCCATTCTGTACATATCTGAAATGTAGATATTTTCTAGCTCTCCGTTTTGAGATTCAATGTATAGAACAACTTTGTCACCTTTTTGGATATCTAAATCGAGGCCTGGTACTCCTGAAAAATGGTGAGTGGTGCGTATTTCTTGTCCTTTATACTCCCCGGAGAGAAGACGCAATGTAACTTTTTGTTCCTGTAAATGAGTCTCTTCGTTTTTATTCTTATCTTCAAGGGCAAGAACAAGTGCTACTTCATACACTTCATGTGATGCATTTTCTTGGGGACTGGTTGGAGTTCGCAAGAATACAAATCTGGAAATCAGGACAAAACTAATACCTACAATTGAAAGGACAAAAACATACAATATTTTTTTTAACATGGTACTAGTATAGATGATCAGGAATTATTTTGGTAAAAAAACAGAAAAAAGTGAACCTTTACAGTCCATAGATTCAGCAGTAAGGGTACCTTCGTGTTCCAAAACAATTTTTCTTGCGATCGATAAACCGAGTCCAGATCCATCAATGCCTTTTCGTTCAGGATTTTGTATGCGCTTATAAGGTTCAAATATTGTCGATAAATCTTGTTTTGGAATCCCGATCCCTTCATCTTGTATTTCCACAATCACTCCGTTTGGGTGGCTTTTTGTTGTTATTCGAATCGTACCCTGCTTGGAGTATTTGATTGCATTGTTCACCAAATTTGTAACAACGGTTTCAATTCCATCGCGATAGACCATGATCAATGGGAGATTTTTGTCGGGTTGATAGGATAGTTTTAAATTTTTAGAAAGAGCAACAGGAAGTTGGTCAAAGTAGACTGTTTCTACAATCTCATTAATTTGTTCTAGAGTTTTTAATTGTTTATCTTTAGCAGAGAATTTTTGGTAATCTAGTATTCTTTCAATTAAACTCTTCATTTTTGATATGTTTCGCAAACAAATATCCTGCAAATGGAGTTGAGGTTGTGTTTTTTCAGCACTCCATGTATTCATGAGTAAATTGAACGATTCTCGAATAGCAGTTATAGGGGTGCGTAATTCATGGGATGTGGTATTGATAAAGTCGTAGTACTCTTTTTCTGCAGTAAAGCTGTCAGTAATGTTTAAAAATACAACTCCAAGCAGTAATTGATCAATAGGAAAAGCGTATATTTGATAAGTTTGTCCTCGATTTGGATGGGTGAATCGTGTTGATAAAGGCAATTTTTTACTAAAAATGGAAGAAAATTGTTCTATTAGAAGATGATCAATGGTAGGGAGGATGTTGTTTAGAGTGTTATTTTCAATGAATTCGATAGGTTGATTAAAAATCCGACTAGCTGCCTCGTTAGCCATTAGAATTTTTGCAGATTTGAGCTGTCGGTTTCTGTCTACACTGCACTGAAGGATTGCATAACCAAGAGGCATATGATCGAAAAATGTAGAAAGTGTCTCTGTGCAAATATCAGAAGAGTGCGACATGTGCGAAATGAGCATAGTTTGATAGGATGGTTTGTACGAGGAATATAAACAAAAAACAGAAGCAAGAATCATGACAAATTGTAGTGGGAGAATGTGAGCGATGTAAGTAGGAAATATGGTTGTTAAAAGGAGTTCAAACAAAAGAAACACAGTGCCACACAACCATTTGAATCGAACATCGTGAGGAATGGGACCTCGGAAAAAAAGTAGTCGTACAAATGCAATGGCAAGTAAAAGAGTTAACCCTTGAATTACGATATAGTAAATACTGGAAATTTGAAGGCTTTCCATTGATACCAATCCAATTGGGTCAATAAAGAAGGAATAAATGGCATATAAAGAAATGATAATGATGATAAAGGACACAGTTGTAGCATTGGATGCTTTGGATTTAAAAAGAGAAGGAGCAAAAAGTAGGTGTAACGAGAGTATAAGAGTTATTGTTAGCTGAAAATGAAGGATTTGTGTAGGGTAAAGTGATCGATGAAAAGATAAAAATGAGAAGAAGAGCAAAAATGTAGCAAGAATAGCAATGCAAAAGAGAGTAACACTGATTGAGAGGACTACGGGAGAATGGGCTTGTTTGTACTCTGACAAAGATTCAAATGCAAAGTAAAGAGGAACAAACAAAAAGAGTACAATGATAAAACCTGAAAAAAAGTATATGGGCAAAAGCATACTAACAGCTGATAGTACAATAATACCCAAAAAAACAAAATTTAAAAAATCCCTAGTTGCTTTTGTATTCACATTCCACCTTTAAGTATAAATACAAAAGATACTATATATAAAAACACAAAAAAATAAATATGGGGTTTTTAAAATTTTTAAAAATCTGAAGCGGTATGCCAGTCTTTTCCTTGATTAAAAGAATATAAAATGCCATTTGACTTTGTACCGGCAAACAAGGCTTGAGGTTCAATAATATCAGTGTATATGGTGGTAAAAAAGAAGTCTTTTGATTGTGATAATCGACTCCATGTTATCCCACTGTCATCCGATCTAAATAAACATCCTCCAGAAACTAGAAAGACAGATTCTGGTTCTCTAGGCAAGAATAGAAGGTCGTCTATCGTACCTAGATGAAACTGATCATTACAGGAAGAAAACTGAAAATGTTCACCATGATCTATAGTTTCGTACAATCCACTCATTGTTCCGATATAAATATGTTGGTTATCTTTTGGATGTTTTTGCAGGAGAGTGATGGAATTAGTAAAAACTGTAGGCTCATAAGATAGAGATTGAGCATTCCACATGTACAAGCCATGATTGGTTCCAACCCAAAACATCAAAGGATCATTATCAAAATCTTGTATCGCATTAATTTTTGATGGAAAAATGACAGGAAACCATTCTAATCCTCCATTAAAACTATAATACAGAAGAGATTGTTCATATACACTGTCCCATGCAGCAACTAACATGGGTTGTTCATCATATTTGCTAGGGAACATGGCAGTAATTGACATATTTAAAAACACAGGATTTAACTGACTCCATTGGTAGTTTTGATTGTAGGATATATATAATCCATCATTTTGCGTTGCAGCAAATAATGCGTGATAGGGTTTTTGGATAGACAGAAGCCTGTGAATAGTCGTGTGTTCAATACCAGAAGAGGTTGAAAACCATGTAATACCTCGATCAACAGAACAAAATACACCGCGATGTTTTGTTGAACAGAAAAGAGTGGTTGAAACAACAGAATCTTGTTGGATTGAGGTAATGTGACACTCTTGGATGCTATACACTCTAGTCTCCCAATCTACATTGTTTTTGGTAAACAGAATACCGTGTGAACTCGTCAATATGTAGAGTGATGAGTCTTTAGCAGAAAACTGCATTTGGTTAATTTCGCCTGGAAATGGAAAACTCAAAGTAGACCAATCGGTGCCGTTATTGTCGGAAAAAAGAAGTCTCTCCTCGGTTTGAAGCCATATCTTTTGGTTATCGACATTCCAACATGTAACACTTCCTTCTGTATAAACGGGGTGAATTAAAACTTTAAGCAATTGGTGCTCCAATAGCTCTGCTTGGAAAATTCCAACCATAGAATATAGTAGAAAGGAATTCTCTCCGTTTATCATCAAGTCAAGAATGGGACCAGATTTGAAATGTTCTAATGAAATGCACTCTAAGGTTTCGTAATCTACTGAAAATAGCGTTGTGTTGTTTGATAGACCAATAAAAAATCCAAAATGTGGAAAGTCAATCAAAGAAGTGATTTCACCATATTTTGAGCTACTTTCAACACGGTTCCAAGAATTGTTATCGGTTAGAACATAAAGTCCGTCAGAAGTGGCGCACACAATCTTCCTTGTTCCACCAGACGAGATAACGACATCATACAGTACAAGGTTTTTTGGTTGTAAGGAGGGAAACAAGTGGTAAAAGAATTTTTTTAAGGAGCTCAGAAAAGTATTTTCATGCGCGTAAAGGTACTTCGAATAATTGAACCATGTATTGGCTCCATCCGTGCTCTTGAAAATAGTATTATCTGAATATCCTATCCAGGTATTTTCCTGAATGGGATGTGGTAGGAGCGTTGTGATAGGAACATTAGCAGGCTGCTTTGAAAGAAAATCCCAAGTTCTACCTCCATCATTGGATGTAAAGAAGCCATCTAAAGTAGAATACAACAAAGAATTTTCATTCCATGGGTCAATATGAAAAGTCAAAACAGAATCATCAGATGGGTTGATCGATGTAGTTGTTTTAATACTTGAATAAGGAAGAGAGCAACTTGTTAAAAACAATAGAAGAAGAACAACAAAAGTAGTTTGAAACTTTATCACGATGGTATGTAGCCTTTGTATTGGGCATTATATAGCGAATAATATCGACCTTTTTTAGCTAGAAGCTCATTGTGAGTACCCATCTCTTCAATTCCTTCATCGGTCATTACTACAATTTTATGTGCATGTTGTATAGTAGAGAGTCGATGGGCGATGATGATCGTAGTTCTTTTCTTCGACAAAAGATGAATGGAGGATTGAATCATTGCTTCGGTCACTGTATCTAAAGAAGAAGTCGCTTCGTCCAAGATAAGGATGGGAGGATTCTTTAGAAAAGCACGGGCAATGGAAAGTCGTTGTTTTTGTCCTCCTGATAGCTTTACACCTCGCTCGCCTACATACGTATCGTATCCATGGGGAAGGCTCTGAATGAACTCATGGATATTCGCTCTTTTTGCTGCTTGAAGAACTTCTTCGTGGGTTGCATCTGGTTTCCCATACAAAATGTTTTCGAAAATAGATCCCCAGAAAACAATGACATCTTGCTGTACAATTCCAATGTTTTCTCGTAAACTCTTCAGCTTATAATCTTGAATTGGAGTATTTTTAATTGTGATAACGCCATCGTTTACATCATAGAATCGTAAAAGTAGATTTGATATTGTAGTTTTTCCTACTCCAGACGGTCCTACCAATGCCAATGTTTCTCCAGAGGGAATATGGAGAGAAAAATGATTCAATACTTGGTGAGTGTCTTTTTCGTAGCAAAAATCGACATCAGTAAAATCAATATCGGCGTCATGGGCATTTTGCAATTCGATCGCATGTGGTTTGTCTGTTATTTCTGGTTTCTCATCCATGATTTCACAGAATCGATTAAATCCTGCTATACCCGATTCAAATTGTTGTACAAACTGTATTAATCGTCGGATGGGTTGCATCATAATGTTTGAAAAAAGAAGGTACATGACTAAATCACCCATCGTGATAATCTGCTTAAAGACAAAAAATCCACCAAACCCAAGTACGGTAACATTTAATAAGCCTGTTAAAAAACCTGTACCAGCTTGAAAAGATCCTAGAACTCGATACGCTGTTTTCCACGATTCACGATATTCAGTATTCACATCATCGAATTTCTCAATTTCCAAGTCTTCATTGGATAATGATTGAGTAAGTTGGATACCTGAAATACTTGTTTCTAATTGTTCGTTGATTTCAGCATGACGTTTGCGAACATTTCGAAAGGAACTCCGCATTGCTCTTCTTTGTTGTACAGCAAAAAATGCAAGTACAGCAACAATGATATAGACGACGATGGTGAGAGGAACGTTGATGAAAATGAGTATGAAAAAACTACCAAGAATCATGACAGAAGAAATAAATAGATCTTCAGGTGCATGGTGAGATACTTCTGAAATCTCCCGCAAATCTCCTACTAGTCGACTCATGATTTGACCGGTTTTCATTTCTGTGAAAAATCGGTAGGATAGGGTTTGAAGGTGATTAAAAAGTGTTTTTCGCATATCATATTCAATGCGAGCACCCATTACATGACCCCAATAACCAACATAATAGGCAAAGAAAGAACGAACGATGTATAAGCCGATCATAACAAAACTAAGATTTAGCAAGGATTGAATATTTCCCGAAGGAATTGAAACATTCACAATTTCTTTAGAAAAAACTGGAAACACAAGGTCTATCATTGACATAAGAAATGCAAACAATAGGTCAAAAAAGAGAACTTTCTTATGAGGCTTGTAATATTGAATAAATCGATGTAAATTGGATTTTTCTTTTGCTGTTCCCATATAACCTACCTGCTACTTTTCATGATTTCTTCGATTTCATGGATTTCTTTTGGCACATGATTCGATAGAACTTCACACCCCTTCTCGGTGACGAGGACATCATCTTCTATTCGTATACCGATCCCAAGTTCGCGAACATAAAGACCGGGTTCAACAGTAAATACCATGCCAGGTGCAAGATCAACTTCTCGATCTCCAACATCGTGTGTGTCCAAACCCAAGAAATGACTTACACCATGAAAGTAGTATTCATCTAGCTCTTCTATAGTATGAATCATCTTGATACTTTTTAAGCCTTGATACAGTGTATCTTTTGCAATTTTCTGAAGTTGAGAAAAAGGAAGACCTGGTTCGATAGAATCAATCACTTTTTTATTTGCTTCGAGTACAATATTGTATAGATCAGCTTGCTGGGGATTATATTTGCCATTGATGGGATAGGTTCTTGAAATATCTGCATTGTACAAATCCCATTGAGCACCAAGATCAAAAAGTATTAACTCTCCGTCTTTCAGAACAGAATTGTTTTCTTCATAATGCAAGGTAGTGGCATTTTTTCCAGCAGCAGCAATGGTGTTGAAAGCATGCCACTCCACATTGTTACGCTTCAGCTCGAAATCAAAATACGCTTCCATTAAGTTTTCTGTCTTGCCTGGAGCCAAATTTCTCAATATGCTGCGCAGTCCTACATCCGTAATGTGGATGGCTTTTCGGATGGCATCTACTTCAAATTCGTTTTTGTACATTCGTAGAGAGTGAATAAGTGGATTCAGTGGTTGAATTGACACATAGGGATACTTCGATTGAAAGTCTTGCAGAAAGATTTCAGTCTCGGAATATGGCATTTTTAGATCCCGTCGGTTAAACACAGTAAAAAGTTTTGTGAAGGAGGAAGAAAGAAAGCATTGTCCAAGAAAACTATCGAGATCTTTTATATACCGGACGTCTTTAATGCCCGAAATAGCACTTGCCTGATCTTTATGAATTACATCTCCAATCCATCGTACCATCGTTGGATCCCGATCAACAATCCACAAGATCTCTTTTACATCATTCTTCTTTCGGTAGGCCATAAACACAAGATCAGGTTCTTTCATACCTGTTAAATAGTAGAAATCCCGATTTGGCCAGTAGGGATAAAAGGCATCTGCTGATTTGTGCTGTACAGAACCAGCAAAGAGTAGCAAAACAGAATTCTCTGGAATTGAATCGTATAGTTTTTCCCTGTTTTGGACAAAAAAATTCATATACTGTCTCCTTCAAAAGGTACATAGCCAAGTTTTTCTAGAGAGATAAGGTTTTCTCTATGGATGTCTCGGTATTTCTTTCGCTGATAGGTGCTTAAATTGTCTTTGTCATAGATAGCTTTAATGTACTTTGCGTTGCTTTTCAGGATTTTTTTCGTTGGTAGTTCATCTTGCTTAGTCATGTGACCAGGAATGATTACCTTGAAATCAAGATTTTCATAACGCTGAATGGTTTGCAGATAGGGTTCAAAATCGGTATTTTCGAGATAGGGTATGGGGTCTTCAATGTTATCTCCAACGTAGAGTACTTTATCGAAAACATCGTAAAGAGATGCTGAATCAAATGTATGCCCAGGAGATTTAAAAATCGTAATCTTCTCGTCAGGAAATGCAAGGAAATACTTAAACACAATACTCGGAGGCACTATTGTGACTTTACCTTGTTGATACTTCTTAAAACGGGATAACTCTGATTCAGAATACATATGAATCATATTGACAATGGAGGCTTGCCCGATAATCAATGAATCTTCAAATGCACAGTTACCCCAGATATGATCCCAGTGATAATGGGAATTAAATACAACAAAAGGAAGCTTTTCAGCTTCTTTGTATAGATGTTTTTTGATTTTTTCCATGGGTTTTGGACCAAGATAGGTATCGCATATAAAATAATGATGTTTACCCTGAATAACATACACATTGGTAAAAGTATTTTCAATGTCATTGAAGGTAAATAGCCATCCACGGGATCGAACACGTTGAATCTTCATAAAACTCCCCTTACTGCTCAACAGAGATAATAATGTATGCTGGTTCATCATTATCAGATTGATAGTAACGAACATCAGCTTTAAAGGATTCAGCAACAAAGCGAATAGGTACAAATACTCGAGCCTGGAAAATCATGGGTTCAACATCAAGTTTCACTGGCTCTCCATTTACATATGCAGTTTTTTGATTTACGTAAAGTATTACTTCTATCTCACGATTTTCGATAGTAATAGTAATCTTTTTGTCATTCTGATCCCATAAAATCTCAGCACCAAAAGCTTCTGAAAGAAATCGAAGGGGTACCATTGTACGGCCTGATAGAATGAAGGGAACAATGCTAGAATTTTGATCGTCAATTGGAACATTTATGCCGTTAACTTGTGCAACAGCTTGTCCTATCGTAATGCGGATAATAACGACTGGGAATGAGCACAAAACACGAACATCGTACTTCATTTTTCCACCATTGGTATCAATCAAAATGGATCCTTGGTGCATCCCGTTATTAAGTTTCTTAGGATTCAAGTGCACTTCAATGGTTTGATCATTACTGAAAAAAGTACTATCACTAATTTGAAGCCACTCTGTTTGAGATTGGATAGTCCCATATAAGTTTGTTCGGCCCTTGTTTAAAATTCGGAAGGTTGCAGTGGTCATTTCTCGATCGCGCACAAGACCAAAGTCGAGAAATTCTGGTTGGACTGTAAGGACGGGAGAATTGTCGATAATGATTACATATACATATACTTTAATATCTCCCCCATTGGAGGTGAGGTAAATTTCTCCCTGGTAGTGGCCTTCTAATAAATCAGAAGGATCTAAGGAAACAATGATTTGAAGAGATCCAAATGTCGGGATCATAAATGAACGGTCGGAGGTATTGATCCAGCGATCAGAGGTAGAGATAAAACCAGATAAAAGTCCTTCACCACCATTTTCCAAAGTCAGATATTGTTTGACTCCTTTTTGGTTTTTTTCTGTAATCCCAAAAGAAACTGTTTTTGTGCCCACATAGAGAACTGGGTGATCTTCTGACAGTTTGTTTAACTGAACAGCATAACCTTCTAATTGCTTTGACGTGGGATTATATGAACGACCAGTCAAAAGGAAACCAAGATCACTAGTACGTGTTACATTTAAGAATGTATCGTGTCCGGTGCTTCCAAAAGTGGATTCTGCCTGTTTGTTTCCATAATTATCCACAAACAATATATAAGCGTCTGCAATACCATTTTTATTGAGCAAGTCATCGATCGTTACATTGGTCGCTCCGGCAATGATGTAACCATCTTGATTTGTGGGGATAATATCCTTGGCAATAGACGATTGAGAATTGTCATAGAATTTCTCCCAATGTATTTCACCATTTTCATTTAATTTCATCATGAAAATACCGATATTGTCGGAATAGGCATCAGTCTCGCCAACAACGACATAACCGTGATCGTTTGCAGTGACAATGGCATTCGTTGAGTAATTCTTTGTTTTCTCGTGAATACGTGTCCAAATCAGATTTCCCTCTTTACTGATTTTCATTGTAAAAAGGTTCAATAAACCTCTTGAAGAAATAGTTTCTCCAACAATTAAAAAGGATTGATCATACAATTGAAGTACAGCTTTGGCCATACAATTTGTGGAAATCTCATAGGTATTCTCCCATAGTAAAAGTCCCTTTTGGGAAACGTTAGCGACATATACAATCTGGCTACCGTCGGTTTTGGTTTCCTGATATCCCGTTATAAGGAATGTATAGTCGATGGTTGCGATTGATTTGATAGCGTAAAGTTTCTTGTCGTATCCAATATTCTTTTCCCATAAAAGTTTGCCATCGCGGTTGAAATTTACAATGCAAATATTCCATTGTTCCGAATCGGGATTAAGATAATTACCAATAAGGGTGAGTGTATTGTTTGGATTCATATGAAGACCAACAGAGACAGCTTGATTTGTAATGGAAACATCTTGTTTCCATTGAATAACTCCCTGTAAGTCTGTTTTGAACAAGAAAATATTCTTTTTTTCTAAATTGTCAGTATTGGTGCCACTAAAAAAAAATTCCTCAAATGGTGATTCAATCACATTCGTGATTTCGTAGTTACCAGTAGCTTCAAACAAGTGTTCCCATTGGACTGATGGTGTTCGAACAACTGCATGTGTTGACGTTTGTAAATTGGTAGGAAGCAAAAATGCAATTGTCAGAAAAAAAAGGACTGGGAACAAATACCTTTTCATTTAAGGCTGTAATGCCTCACTTTCGCTTCCATCTAAAAGTATGCGGACACTTTCTACAGATGTAAACTGGGTAAAAGTCTTCTCAATTTGAGCCCTGGCAGCTTGTACATTGCATGAACCAGCAACAGAAAGAGAAGAAAAATTCAGAATAAGTGTTTTATTCTCCTCATCAAATCGGATATCATCGCATATGGCGTCCTCTGGTAAAGAAGAGGTATAACCTTGATTTCTTTCTTCTTTAGATGGTCCTTGTAGTAAATCAGTGAGTACAAGTTGAAATCGAGTTACATCATCAAATTGAATGGAGCCTTTAATGCTGCGAGGCAGAGAAAAAACTTCATCGCAATTATTTGGATCTTGAGCTAAATCGAAATTTGTGAAATAGAGGTTGTATTCAAATTCATTCGAACTATTTTGCGTTGGTGGAGTTCCCGACCATATTTCTTCAGCTTCTATCTCATGTTCAGACAAGCGCTTACCTTTAATGGTAATATAGTCAGCATCTTGTAATTGGTCAAAATAAATATCAGATTGTGAGGGATGTTGTATGGGTAAATCGAAAGAAATATAGACTTTCCACTCGTTTTGGTTTTTATCTAAAAGGTCGATAGCATTTTCAGAAGTGTACCGTCTTTGAATCGTCCCACTTACTTCTATGGGATCATTGTAGGAAGTGTTATTAGTGCATGACACAACTGCTAACAATGTAAAAACAATGCATGTTAGTATAATACGTTTCATCATAAAGTCTCTCCTTACCTACTATTGTAACATATTTTACTGAAATTAGCTACTCTTTAAAAGATCAAGAATCTTTTCAATTTTAAGCTCTGGGGCATTTTCGATGCGATTAATATTATGAGCATATATCATGGTGGTATTAATATTTGCATGTCTTCCAAGAGCTTGTGCTTCTTGAATCGTAGCTCCAGCTTGAAGTGCCAGAGTAATGGCAGTATGGCGTAGGCTATGTGCTGTAATTCGAGAAGTATTGATACCTGCTTGTACAAGTTGGTTTTTTACAATTCTAGAGATCGATCGAGTAGTAAGTCTTTGTCCATTATTACGGCTGCTATTTGACATGAACAAAGGAGAACGTTCTCTTTTTGTGGAAGAAGGTCGACATGCAAGATAATCGTGAATCGGTTTTAAAGTTTCAGGGGTTAGAACAACAAACTCATCCTTTGTATCTCTACCTTTTCCTTGTATCCAGAGAATACTGCATCCACCTTTTTGTCGAATATCGGCAATATTTGCTCTTGTAATTTCTATGGTTCGAAGTCCTGTCCGAATTAGTAAGTTAATAATTGCGAAATCTCGTTTTCCTTGAATGGTTTGCGTGTTGATTGAATTAAGAACACTACGTATTTGATCAATGGAAAGGGTATCTTTACGAAATCCTCTATTTCTCTTTAGACCTTTTACATCTCGTGCAATATTGGGATACACTTTAGTACTTTCCATCCAAGCAAAAAATTTCCGAACAACAACTATGTAAGAAGAGATCGTGAGTGCAGATAAGTCTTTTTTGTACAAATACTCCTTGTACTGAAGAATATCATCGCGAGATGGAGAAGTCATTTTTTTTGCTGTAATCCATTGGATAAAGCCTTCTAGTTGCCTTGAATAAACATCAATAGAAGACTTTTTTAAGTCTATACTTGACAAAAAGTCTTGTTTCAACTCTTTGAAATTTTTTCCAATAGGAGAAGTTGGTCTACTCTCTACTGAATGATCAATTACAGCCAATGTATTTTTCGTTCTAGAATTGATTTGGTTCATATTTTATGTGCATTCCATTTGTAAAGTTTGATTAACAGTATAGACGATTCAGGGCATAAAAAAAAGAGGTGGTCATAACCACCTCTTTTTTTGTATCAAAAGACTATTTTAGTACTGGGGATATCCGCCTCCACCTGGTGGCATTGCGGGTTCATCTTTGGGTTCTTCAGCAACAACGCATTCAGCAGTAAGAATCAAGGAAGCAATGGATGCAGCATTTTGAATGGCAGAACGGACTACTTTGGCAGGATCAACAATACCAGCTTCCATCATGTTTACATATTCAAACTTTTCAGCGTCAAAACCGTGACCAAGAGGAAGAGATTTTACTTTTTCAGCAACAATGACACCATCGTAACCAGCGTTGTTTGCAATTGTTCTTACGGGTGCAAACAGTGCTTTTTTAACGATGTTTATGCCAGTCATTTCATCAAGGTCATCTGTTGTTTCTTTTTCAAGAGCAGATGCAATTTGAACTAAAGTGGTACCACCACCAGGGACAATGCCTTCTTCAACAGCTGCTTTGGTTGCAGCAACAGCATCTTCCACTCTATGTTTTCTTTCTTTTAGCTCAGTTTCGGTTGCAGCACCTACTTTGATAACAGCGACTCCACCGGTAAGTTTTGCAAGTCTTTCCTGTAGCTTTTCGCGATCGTAATCAGATTTTGTATCTTTAATTTGTTGTTTGATTTGTTCAATGCGGCCTTTAATTTCTTCAGTTTTACCTTTACCACCAACAATTGTTGTATCATCTTTGTCGACTTTTACTTGTTCACAAGTACCTAACATGTCCAATTCGACATTTTCAAACTTCATTCCCATTTCATCAGATACAACAGTTGCTCCAGTAAGAGTAGCAATATCAGCAAGCATTTCTTTACGTCGATCACCAAATCCGGGAGCTTTTACAGCAACACAATTGAATGTTCCACGCATTTTATTCACAACTAATGTGGCTAATGCTTCTGCTTCTACATCTTCTGCAATGATAAGGAAGGGTTTACCAGATTTTGCCAGCTTCTCAAGCACGGGTACAAATTCTTGGATAACAGAGATTTTCTTATCGGTAATAAAAATGTAGGGATTCTTAAGTACAGATTCCATACGCTCGGTATCAGAAACCATGTAAGGAGATAGATATCCGCGATCAAATTGCATACCTTCAACAAAATCAACTTTGATATCGAAACCTTCATATTCTTCAACAGTAATTACGCCATCTTTGCCAACTTTGTCCATGGCGTCAGCAATGGATTGACCAATGGCAGTATACTTGGAAGATATTGTTCCGATACGTTTAATGTCTTCTTGGTTTTCAATAGGACGTGAGATACTTTTGATTTCCTTGACAGCAACTTCAACAGCGCGATCAATTCCTTTTTTGAGTGTGATTGGATTAGCTCCAGCCACTACGTTACGGACTCCTTCGTTTACCATAGCTTGTGCCAATACAGTAGCTGTAGTAGTTCCGTCACCTGCTACATCGGCAGTTTTGGAAGCAACTTCTTTTACTAATTGGGCACCTTCGTTTTCAAATGGGTTTTCAAGTTCAATTTCTTTTGCGATCGTTACACCGTCGTCACACATTGTAGGAGAGCCAAATTTTCTCTCTAAAACAACATGACGCCCTTTAGGACCCAATGTAACTTTTACTGCATCTGAAAGTTTATTTACGCCATCAACAAGATATTTTCTTGCCTTTTCTCCGAATTCAATATTTTTTGCAGCCATGATGACCTCCTTACAATACTACTCCGAGAATATCTCTCTCGTTTACGATTAAATACGTTTCACCATCGATTTTGACTTCAGTACCACCATACTTTGAATAAAGTACTGTATCCCCTTCACGAATATCAAGGGGTACACGTGTACCGTTGTCTAAAATACGACCATTGCCTACGGCTAAAACTTTACCTTTTTGCTGCTTTTCTTTAGCAGAATCAGGTAAAATGATGCCGCCTTTAGTTTTTTCTTCGGCATCTAAAGCTTTTACTACAACTCGATCGCCAAGCGGTCTTATGTTCATTTAAAACCTCCAGTTTTAAAGATATCTACTAATGTTATTCCCACTTTTTCAAAAAGTTGTTAAAAATTTTTAAGTAATTGAAAAATAGGGAATGACGATACGGAAAAATTCAAAAACGAAAAGTGTGATGATAAAAATCCACATTCCAAAAGGAATCTGTTTTTTCTGAAAAGAACCTATTGCTGCATACAATAAAAGTCCTACAAGAAGAGACTGGATTAAATCGTTTGTTATTAAGGTCAGTAAGAGGGTAGCGATGATAGGAAGAAGTTCATCAATTGTCAAAGATCCAGATACTTCGAATGTTCTTACGATCAGGACAATACCAACAGATAACAAAGCAGGGCAAAAAGCTATAGGTAAAAAAACATAGCTAAGGAGGGGTATGAAAAATATACCAAATATGCTGGTTACTCCGAAAAAGATAGAGGCTATTCCTGTTTTTGCACCTAACAAAAGGGCAATAGGGGTAGAGCTTGAAGATTGCAAAGAGGCTAAAGAAGAATTACCAGTAAAAAGCGATGCCATCCCTTCTGTAATCATCATTTTTGAAAATAATGGGGATGCTTCGTTATTGTCTTTGTTCGCTGGAAGGTAATTCTCCATAGTAAAAAACAAACAGACAAATAATACCAAATGAAGTAAAAGAAGCGAAATGAAGGGTGCCCAAAAAGTTCCAATTTGGTTGATAAACATGGGAATAGTACCAACCGGTGAACCACCAAATATTGGCAATAAGTTTATTGCAGGAAGTGCTACAACGCCTTGGCTACCTACCCATTGATCAGGCCTTAAAAGAATTGAATAAGAGTTGGTATAGAGCAGGATCCCACCAAATAAACATGCGACTAAGATCCACAATGATTTCTCAAGGGCATATTTAACTTTTTTGTCGTGAAGTATAGAAAAGAGCATTAACCATCCTGCAATATAGCCAATAATGATCAGCCAACTCATGGGGAAAGTTGGATTGGCAGGATTTTTACTAAGAATCATTCCAAAGAATAATGTAATCAAGATTGACAGTAAAAAAGCATTTTTGGTTTTGGTGTAGTGCAGGATAAGAGTTAGTAGTGTTCCAAAAAGAAATAAAAACAGAGCAGGAGTTCGTATGGTTTGGGCGAGAAATGGAGTATCTGAGGATACCGAAATGAATCCTGCTGCATGTATGGCAAATAATATCAGTAACGATCCAAGAAAGGCAGGAGATCCTTTTCGTATCCAAGTGGGTGCATGTTCAACAATCATTTTTGGTACACCAGTAAATGCAAGGACAAGAAAGACAAGCCCTTCTAATAGAAGAAGACCGAAACCAGCACTGATGCCCATATGATAATGTGCGAATGTTTCTGCGGTTAAAAATACAGTTAAACCTGTGCTGATACTGTAAATAAGTGGTTTCTTAATATATATACCAGCAAGAATTGAAAGAATGGCAGAAAAAATGAGCATAACAGTGATGATGCCAGGGATATTTTCTCCACTGATGTTTAATGCATTAACTAAAATTGTAGAGGATTGGTAATACGAGAATGACAGGATCAAAAATGTAGTAATTCCAGCTAATAACTCATTCCATACCGTTGTTCCGTTAGCCTTGCATTGACATTTAAAATAACATTTCTCAGTTTGGACATTTGTCTCTTGAACCATTTCTTTTCTCTTCATAATACACTCCTAGGGATGTACTTTTGGTTCTGGAGTAACGGCGATAACTCGATCCTTTCCGACAGTTTTAATTAAGGATACACCTTGTGTGACACGGTTTAGAGTAGGTATCTGTTTGGTATCAATCTGAATCATTTTCCCATTCAGTGTGACTATAACCAAATTCATACCACCGATGGGTATCGAAGTGCAAGCAGCAAGTGTTTCTCCTTTGGACAAACGCATGGCTTTTACACCTTTGGATCCGCGGTTTGTTTTTCTGAATTTATCATAAGCTGTGACTTTTCCTGTTCCCTTACTGGAGATACAGAATAAATGACAGTCAGGTTGCTCAACAGCCATTGCGATAACGAAATCATCAGCTTTGAGCTGAACACCCTTTACTCCACGTGCTGTTCGTCCTAGCACTCGGAGTTGCGAGAGATCAAATCGAACGGCTTGTCCCAATTGGGTGAGTAAAAAGACTGTATCTGTGCCCTTTACAAGCTTAGCGTCTGCAACATATTCACCAGGCTTTAAGTTAATGGCTTTAATACCACTTTTTCGAATATTTTCATATAGAGTAGCTTGAACTTTCTTAACTACACCAGTATTTGTAACAAGAACAATATAGTCATCCTTTTTAAACTCACGATAAGCACAAATTGCAGTGACTTTTTCTTCGGGATCAATGGAAGAAATAAGGTAGGAGATTGGATTCCCTTTTTGTTTTTTATCTGCTTCGGGAATTTTATATGTGCGGATATCGTAAGCTTTCCCCTGGTCGGAAAAAAGGATTACATTTTTATGGTTGGAAGAGCAAAAGACATTCATCAACTCGTCGTCTGCTTTTCGAAGACGGTCACTTGAGCCTTTTCCACCTCGCTGCTGAGTTTTTTGTGTACTGACTTTCATTCGCTTCACATATCCGTCGCGAGAGAGAGTAATGACAACATCATCGTCGTGGATCAATTTCATTTCATCGACTTTATCAAGATTATCCGCTACTCCGATTTCGGTTTTTCTTCCATCGCTATATCTCTGACGAATCTCTTCAAGTTCATTTTTTATTGTAGTGTGAAGATTTTCTTTCGATTCAAGAATCCACTCTAGAGAATGAATATATTCCAATAATTTTGAAATCTCTTCGTCGATTTTCTGTTGTTCCATTCCCGTTAAGCGGCCCAATGACATGTCCAAGATGGCTTTTACCTGAGGTTCAGTAAATTCATATTTTTCAACAAGAGTATCTCTTGCTTCTTGAGTGTCTTTTGAGGCACGAATTAGCTTAATGATATCATCGATATTTTGAATAGCCTTGCGAAGTCCTTCTAAAATATGAAGTCGTGCATTTGACTTGCGGAGTTCGAAATTTGTTCTTTTTGTAACGATGTCTTCTCGATGCAAAATGAAATAGTCAAGCATTTTCTTCATGGGAAGAGTCATAGGTTGATTGTCAACGAGAGTTAGCATAATAGATCCAAAAGAAGTTTGAAACTGTGTCATTTTGTAGAGTTGATTTTCCAATATCTTGGGGTTGATGTTACGCTTCAATACGATAACAACACGCATCCCATTGCGGTCAGATTCATCGCGAAGGTCAGTAATTCCTTGTATTCTCTTGGCTTTAACAAGTTCGGCAATTTTTTTGATTAACTCCGATTTGTTTACCTGATATGGAATTTCATCCATCACATACAACAAGTGGTTTTTATCCTCTTCAATATGTCCTTTTCCTCGTACAACAAAGGAGCCTTTTCCAGTTTCAAAGTATTTACGAATTCCTTCTTGACCGACAATATATCCACCTGTAGGAAAGTCAGGTCCTTTTACAATATCAAGAAGTTCTTCTGTAGTGGTATCAGGATTGTCGATAACGTGGATAGTAGCATCTAATACTTCTCCAAGGTTATGGGGAGGAATATTCGTTGCCATACCGACGGCAATACCGCTAGACCCATTAATAAGAAGGTTGGGAATCTTGGAGGGTAAATAGGTAGGTTCTTCCAGTGAGGAATCAAAATTAGGGGCCATATCGACAGTTTCTTGCGATAGTTCATCCAGCATTTCCATAGAAATTTTAGCAAGTCGACACTCAGTATATCGCATTGCTGCAGCTGAGTCACCATCGACAGATCCAAAGTTACCGTGGCCATCAACTAGTGTGTACCGCATTGAGAAATCTTGTGCCATTCTTACCAATGCATCGTAGATGGCAGTTTCTCCATGTGGGTGATAGTTTCCTAGCACTTGGCCTACTACTTTAGCACATTTTTTATAGGGTTTGTTCGGATAGTTTCCCAATTCTTGCATGGAATAGAGAATACGGCGGTGTACAGGTTTTAATCCATCTCTCACATTGGGAAGTGCTCGACCAACAATTACACTCATTGCATAGGCCAAATAGGATTTTTTTATCTCTGATACAAGGCTTACATCTTGTATTTGCTCAGGTTGTGGTTCAAATAGTTCATCATTGTTTTGAATTTCGTCTACCATGGTTACTCCCTACTAAATATCTAAATCTTTTACTTCTTGTGCATGGGTTTGAATAAAGTTCTTTCTTGGTAACACTTCTTCACCCATCAAGATTGTAAAAATATTATCAGCTTCTATGGCATCTTCAATATTAACCTTTAGTATGATGCGTTTATCGATATCCATAGTTGTATCAGCTAGCTGAGCTGCACTCATTTCTCCTAAACCTTTATACCGCTGAACTTCCACTTTACCATCAATCTTAGCAAGTTCATGAGAAAGTTCTTCATCGGAGAAACACCATACTTCATTCTTTTTACCACTCATAATCAGGTATAGAGGAGGTTGTGCGATATAAATATTACCGTTTTCAATCAAGGGTTTCATGAATCGATAGAAGAAGGTAAGAAGAAGCGTTCGGATATGTGCACCATCGACATCAGCATCGGTCATTATGAATACTTTATGATAACGAAGCTTGCTATAATCGAATTCATCTCCGATGCCAGTTCCCAGGGCAGAGATCAAAGCTTGAATTTCAGCAGAGGATAAAATTCTGTCCATAGAAGCTTTCTCTACATTCAATATTTTACCGCGCAATGGTAAAATTGCTTGTGTATGACGGTTTCGGGCTTGCTTTGCATTACCTCCTGCGGAATTCCCTTCTACAATAAATATTTCGCTCAGTTCAGGTTTTCGCTCTGTACAATCAGCTAATTTTCCTGGCAATACAGAACTGGAAAGAAAATTCTTTCGAAGAACTCGTTCTCGTGCTTTTTGGGCATCTTCGCGAGCTTGCTTAGTGATTAAACACCTTTCGATAATTTCTTTAGCGATATCAGGGTTACGATCCAGATGGAAAGAAAAGTTTTGGTATATAAAGGAATCGACAGCTTTACGAACTTTACTATTGCCTAGTCTTCCTTTTGTTTGACCCTCAAATTGAGGTTCGAACAAACGAGTATTGAGAATAGCAGATAATCCTTCTTGAATATCTGCACTAGAAAAGAGATCCTTTTCATCTTTGGTGTACTTTAACATATGAGCTTTTTCGTTGATAACACGTAATAGACCAGATTTAAATCCGTTCACATGTGTTCCACCATCTCTTGTACAGATAGAGTTTACAAAAGATAGAAGATTAGTATCTGATTTTTGAAGGTAATTGAAGGTAGTTTCGATGTAGACATCGTTCACCTCCCCTTCAAAATACATAGGCTCAGAGAATAAACATTTCTCTTTTTCATGTAAGATTCCAAGATACTCTTGGATACCACCTTTGAAAAGGTATTGTACCCCAAAAGAGCTTGGATAATTGATATATCGAATTTTCAAGCTTCGGTTTAAAAAAGCTAATTCTTTTAGACGATTTTGTAGAAAAGTGCTGTTGAATTCAGTACTTTCGAATACTTCAGAATCAGGTTTAAAGGTAACCAGTGTACCCGTTTCAGAAGTTTCCTCAATGGGTATTAGTTCTGTGACAGGTTCTCCACGTTCAAATTTCTGCCTGTAAAGGACACCGTCTCTTTTTACTTCTACAACCAACCATTCCGATAAGGCATTTACTACAGAAACGCCGACACCATGTAAACCACCAGATACCTTATAGCTATTTGCATCAAATTTTCCACCAGCATGAAGCATTGTCAATGCGACAGTAACGCCGGGTATGCCCAATTCAGGGTGGTTGTCAACAGGAAATCCACGGCCATTATCAATGACTGAAATAATATCAGGTTCTTTCAATTCAACGGTGATATTTGTACAGTAACCAGCCATTGCTTCGTCTATACAGTTATCGATAATTTCAAGGGCTAGATGGTTTAGACCACGGTCATCGGTAGATCCGATATACATTGCTGGACGTTTTCGTACCGCTTCTAAGCCTTCCAAAACTTTAATACTTGACGCGTTGTAGTCACCGTTTCCATTGTTTTCTAAAACAGCGCCGCTCGAACTTTCGTTCATCGAATCTTTTTCTTCTATCATAGGACTCTCCAAGTAAAATTTAAACCTATAATAGTATATCAATAAGTTCCTCAATAACAATAGTAGACTTACTAACTATACAAATGGTACAGCATAATAGGCAGTTTATTGCGTATTTTAAGGTGTAGAAATATAAAATATATAGATCGAGTAAAAAAAGGCTCGATAAAGCCTTAATTTGATGATTTGGGAAATTCGAATTGAATTACTCTATAAGATTACGATCTTTTTGGAATTTTTCAATAGAAAAAGAATTGCGCTCTGGAATTTAATCCTCTGACGATGAGATTTCTTTTTTTGGTTCTGTTTTTTGCTCTCTCAGTACAATAATGAACAGGATACCAGCCCCAATGGTGATACAAGCATCTGCTACATTAAATACATAGAAACTACCGACTTTGATGAAATCGACAACAAAACCATACAAATATCGATCTATTATATTTCCGATTGCTCCACCAAGAATGAGTGAAACGGGTAACCATGGTATTTTTTTAAAAAACATGCGCAACAGTAGTAATATAACGACAATTGAACCAATGCTTAAAGCTGCAAAATTGATGGGTTGATTGGAAAACAAACCAAATACTGCTCCATAATTCTCAACATAGACAAACTCAAGAATTGAAAAAACGTGTACAGGAGATTGGGGAAGGTGGATTAATGCCAAATGTTTAGTTATTCTATCCAATACAATAGCAGCAGAAAAAAGAAAAATGGAAGTAGTAACAATCAAAAAATGTTTCGAAAGTTTCATTGGCCCGACTCCATTCAAAATACATTCAGAATTTTCATTCTCTACAAGACTACCATTGGTGAATTTGTTTTGCAAATCAATCGTTTCCCTTTATATTGAATATATGCAGAAAAATTTAGTTGTTTCGGAATCTTATGACGGTGTTAGGTTAGATCGTTTAGTATCTATGGAATGCAATGTTACAAGATCCAAAGCAGTTGAGTTGATATTCATGGGTTTTATCACGGTCGATGGTATTCTTATCCGCAGACCAGGACTAAAAGTCAAAATGGGTCAGTTTCTACAGGTAAACTATCCTGATGTTACGGGGGAAACTATTAAATCTGAGGATATCCCCTTAGACATTATTTATGAAGATGAACATATTATTGTAGTTAACAAACCAAAAGGTATGCTAACTCATCCAACCCCAAAAGAAGAATCAGGTACCCTGGTAAACGCATTAATGCATCACTCCAGGAATCTAGCTACCATCTATGGAATGGAAAGAGCAGGTATCATTCATCGACTCGACCGTGATACATCAGGAATTCTTGTAACAGCTAAAACCAATAGCGCGCATGCAATCATCGCTGATCAATTTCAAAATCGTGAAGTAGAAAAGCATTACATTGCTATCGTATATGGAAAAGTAAAAGATGAGACCACTGATATTATCGTTCCCCTACTTGTAAATCATAAGCTTCGAAAAGTTGTACCTTCACAGAGCGGGAAATTTTCAGCTACCCGTGCCTTCCGACTATGGTCAAACGATGATTATTCAATTCTAAAAGTTCGTATTTTCACAGGAAGAACTCATCAAATACGAGTTCACATGCAATACATAGGACATCCTGTTGTAGGTGATTTGCTATATGGTTACAATCAACCTCATATACCCCCTCATGAAACTTCTGTTTTCATCCCACCAAAGAAGATTACCGCCGACCAACTGGTTCGTGATCATGTTGAAAAAGTTGTTGATTCTGAATACGAAAGTTTCGAAGAAAATATCAAATCAGACTCAATGGAGAGTTTTGTCGATCCTCCTGTAACTGCACATTATCAAGTTAAAGAAGAAAGTTCTTCAATTGATTACTCCAAACCAGTTCCTTTGTTATTACATTCTTATTCCTTACGTTTTCGAGGGTTACACAATGAAGATTTCTTTTTTAAATGTACGCCACCGCAGTGTTTCTTTGATTTTCTTCGAGACCATTCTATTGATTTTGATCTATCTCAACTCTGATTATTCTTACATTTCATGATTGAATTCCTTACAGCCCTAACTATACTTGCAATCGCGAAGATACATTTGCAACAATAAGATATCATCATTCTACAGATGGAGGTATGTATGACTTTAAACGATATTCGTGAGAATTACCAAGCAGTCAATTTAGAGATTGTCGACCTTTTTGGAAAGCTCAGAAAGGTTACATTACCTATCTCTTATTTCGACCAGCACGTACTCTCACAGGGAGTTGGTTTTGATGCTTCAAATCTGGGCTATGCAGAAGTTACTTCCTCAGATCTTGTCATTATTCCTGATTTAAACAAAACATGGAATGATCCTTTTGCTATGATTCCCACTCTTAATATGTTTGGGACAATTCACCATTTTCCTCACAACAATACGCCTATACCATTTCCATTTGATCCAGGTATACTTCTTCGTAGTGCTCAAGAAGTTCTACGTCAACACAACATTGCACAAAATTTCATGATTCTTCCAGAACTCGAATTTCATATTTTTGAAGAGTTTGATTTTTCGATTGACCCTATGTCACCATATGTTGATATTGTAGGCAATGAAAGAATGATTAATCAAGGGAAAGGCTACCATATCGCCAGACCTGATGATCAAACATACGATGTCCGAGCACAAGTCGTTCAAGAAATTGAAAAATGTGGCATACCTGTTAAATATCATCACCATGAAGTTGGAATACCAGGCCAACAGGAAATTGAACTCGACTTTTTACCAGCAGAACAAGCAGCTGAAGCAATATTAATCACAAAAATGATGGTACACAATATTGCTTCAAGAGAAGGCTTGGTGGCTACTTTTATGCCAAAACCAATGTATGGAGCACCTGGAAATGGAATGCACATGCATATGTTTCTATCAGATCAAAACAATACTTCCATCTTTTTTAATGAAAACAATTCTCTTCATCTAAGCGATAGTGCACTACACTTTATGGGAGGAATCTTGAAACACCTTGGTGCCATCATGGCATTTTCAAATCCATCCACCAACTCTTACAAACGCTTGATTCAAGGATTTGAAGCACCTTCCAGTAAATCATTTGCAAAATCAAACCGAAATGCAGCGATACGAATACCTGCCTATACTTCCCTCGAAGAAACAAGATTTGAATATCGAACAGGTGATGCTACATGTAACCCTTACCTAACCATTGCAGCATTACTTCTAGCAGGCATTGATGGTATCGTCCATACGGTAGACCCAACAAATCCTGCTTCGATCGATCATGATAAGGGTGTACCCAACGATTTGTTTGGTGCATTCCATGCCCTAGAAAAAGATCAAGAATTCTTAAAGCCTATTTTTACAGAAGACTTTATCCATATGTGGATAGAAAGAAAAACTAAAGAAGCCTTGATGCCAATGAATTATCCGAATCCTGCAGAATTTGATACATACGCGAATTATTAAACTGACATTCAATAAAAAAAGCCTTATTCTCTGTAGAGAATAAGGCTTTTTTTTATCTTCTATTTCTATTGAATAATGACTTCGTTGTCTTCTTCTTTGTATTCATTCTTATCCCATGTTTCCACGGATCCTTCAAGAGTTTTACCATCTTGCTGGATGATTTGCTGGTATTTACTGGAATAGATTAAAACGCAGATGGCAATAGGAATAATTAGGAATGTTGAATATTGATTTAGAGTTAAATCTAGACGAAGATACCGGGGCATATCACGATAAAAACCAACAACAAAGGTAACAATGGAGTATAAAACAAGGAACCATCCAAATACTTTACCATTCGATTTTTTATTTTTATAAATCCAGATCAGGATGAAAAACGAAACCAATGCGCCAGCAGCAATAAAAAGTTGCGTAGGATAGCGTGGATAAGGATCTACCGCAATAAAACGAAAACCGATCCAAGATTCAGTTGGAAGTCCAAAACAGCAACCATTTAAAAAACATCCAATTCTTCCAATGGTATAACCAATCATAACAGCGGGGGAAAGTATATCGAGTAGGGCAAAAAAGTTTACTTTTTTCTTTTTGGCATAAAACCACGCTGTACCCAGACCAAATATGACAATACCAATAAATGATAAGCCAGAACCAGAGAGAATATCTTTGGGATTTTGGATATAGTATAAGGGATTGTGTGTAAGAATAAAAACAATTTTAGCACCGATGATGCACATGATGATCAACCAAAGCAACAAATCAAGAAGATCGTCATCAGTAAGAGCAATATCTTTCTTTTTTGTGGTTACAAACCAATACCCTAGTAAAGTTCCGATAGCAATCATCAATCCATAAAACCGGAATGAAAAATCTCCTATAGTAAATAAGACTGGATGCATACTTCCTCCTATGAAATGATATGAAAGACTTTGTCAGCTTCAAAAATTGTGTCGATTACGTAATCCATATCCTGTTTCGTCATGTCCGAGGATACATTCATTCGAAGCCTGGATGTATTGGGTGGAACTGCTGGTGGTACAACGGGAAGAACAAAAATATCATGATCCTGCATAAATCGGCAAACAGACCATGTTTTTTCTTCATCTGGGATGATAAGGGGAATAATAGCAGTTTGGGAATCCAGTAAATTAAAACCTTTACTTCGAAGAATCCCTGTAAAATATTCAATGTTCTCCTTTAGCTTCTGTACCCGCCATGTTTCCTTTTGCAAAACACGAAAAGAAGCTGTAGCTGCAGCAGTATTGGCAGGAGTTAATGCTGCTGAGAATACAAACGATCTTGATCGATGTTTGAGATGTTTGATCAGCGTTGAGTCGGCGGCGATATACCCGCCCATGGATGGAATAACTTTGCTCAAAGTGCCCATGAGAATATCGATTTCTCCATAGCATTGAAAATACTCTTCCACGCCAGTACCCTTTTCTCCAAGCACACCAAGTGAATGGGCTTCATCTACGAAGAAGATTGCATCATATTTCCTACATAGTTGAATCATTTCGGGTATTGGTGCAATATCACCATCCATGCTGTAGACACTATCAATCAGCACACAGCGATTTCGATGAGATTGAGTTTGAATGAGTCGTTTCTCAAGGCTATCTAAATCGTTGTGGTTAAAACGGATCAATTCAGCACCAGATAGAAGACAACCATCTACTATTGATGCATGGTCATATTTATCACAAATAACAGCATCGCGTCGACCAAAAAGGGTAGAAATAGCAGATAGATTGGTTACATATCCACTTGAATAGACAATTGCAGCTTCTCGTTTTTTGAAAGCTGCTATAGTTTCTTCCAGCTCATTATGATAAGGGATTGTGCCTGCAAGTATTCGTACTCCATGAGTTCCGGTACCGAACTCATCAATTGCTTTTTTTGCATAGGCATCAATTTCAGGATGATGAAGTAAACCTAAATAACTATAGCTAGCCAGGTTTATCATTTTGCGATCATTACAATAAACATACTGACCATCAATACGATCGACTTGTTGTAGATAAAAATAATGATTCTTTTCAATTAGTTCATGAACTGTTTTTTCAGTTTCTAATATACCTAGGGGATACTTTCTCATAGCTATCTCTCTTCCATCATAGGGATTTTAATGTTCATTTTTTTTGCCGTATCAATGGCTTTTTCATAACCAGCGTCTACATGACGGAAAATTCCACTGGCTGGGTCATTTGTCAGGACTCTTTCTAAACGTTTTGCTTGTTGATCTGTACCATCACATACGATTACCATTCCAGCATGAATTGATTTACCAATCCCTACTCCACCGCCATGATGAACAGATACCCACGTTGCACCACTACAAGCATTTAAAAGAGCATTTAGTATTGGCCAATCTGCAATAGCATCAGAACCGTCTTTCATAGATTCAGTTTCCCGGTAAGGAGATGCAACAGATCCACAATCTAGGTGATCTCTGCCAATTACAATAGGGGCAGAAATTTTTCCTTCTTTGACGAGTTGATTAAACCGAAGTCCGGCTTTAGCACGTTCGCCACAACCCAACCAACAAATTCGTGTTGGCAATCCTTGGAAAGCAACTTCTCTTTGGGCTTTTTGAATCCAATTGCATAAGTGTTTATTTTCTGGGAACAGTTCAAGTATAGCTTTATCGGTTTCATAGATATCTTGTGGATCACCCGATAATGCGGCCCATCGGAACGGACCTTTACCTTCACAAAACAAAGGACGAATATAGGCGGGTACAAAACCTGGGAAATCAAAAGCATTATCCAACCCATTTGACTTTGCCTGTCCGCGTATATTGTTGCCATAATCAAATACGACAGATCCAGCTTTTTGCATATCAAGCATTGCTTGAACATGGACTGTAATGGCGTCAAGAGCCTTTTTGATATACGTATCAGGGTCTGTAACTCGTAGTTGAAGTGCCTCTTTAAGTGACATACCATTGGGCACATAGCCATTCAAAGTATCATGAGCAGAAGTTTGATCTGTAACTACATCAGGAATCAAACCACGTTTTAAAATCTCTGGGAAGATATCTGCAGCATTACCAATCAAACCAACAGATAATGGTTTTCTATCTTTCACAGCAGTATTGCAAAGCGATAGAGCTTCATCAAGAGAAGATACAACAACCTGCACATATTTATCATGAAGGCGTTTTTCTGCTCTTTTTGGGTCTACTTCGACACACAAGCATACACCATTATTCATGGTTACAGACAAAGGCTGTGCCCCGCTCATGCCACCAAGGCCAGCAGTTAAAACTAGCTTTCCGGTCAAATCACTTGACTCACCAAAGTGTTTCCTTGCCAGTGCTCCAAATGTTTCATATGTACCTTGAAGAATTCCTTGTGTTCCTATATATATCCAGCTACCAGCGGTCATTTGACCATACATGGTTAAACCAAGATGTTGAAGTCTACGGAATTCCTCCCAATTGGCCCAATCGGGTACTAAAAGGGAGTTTGCAATCAAAACACGGGGTGCTTCTTCAGAAGTTTTTGCAATCCCTACAGGTTTTCCTGATTGAACTAATAGAGTTTCATCCGATTCTAAGCTTTGTAAACTACGAATAATTGCCTCGTATGATTCCCAATTTCTGGCAGCTTGGCCAGATCCCCCATACACAATTAATTCTTCAGGACACTCCGCAACTTCAGGGTCAAGGTTGTTCATAAGCATTCTCATAGGAGCTTCTTGAAACCAACCTTTACAACTGAGTTTGGTCCCTCTGGGTGCATGAATGACGTGCTTCATAAAAGGTCCTTTCTATATTTCATTTTGTTCAACACACGGTTGAAAATTTCTTGTACGTTCACTTTTATATATAATACCATATTATGAATGAAGAATATATAAATGCATACAACCCCATATTTGACCCAATGCCGGAACTTTGGTCTAACAGAAAGGAATCCTATGAATAAAGAAGAGCTTGAATTGATACGAAAAAATACGGTAGATTTCATTGGAGCTGATGAATTATACCAACGAGCACAAGAAGGAAAGCCCTTGCGTATCAAATACGGAGCTGACCCAAGTGCACCAGATTTACATCTTGGGCACTATGTACCTATTTCTAAGCTTAAACAATTTCAAGATATGGGGCATACGATTGTATTTATCATTGGAGATTTCACGGCGAGTATAGGTGACCCTACGGGCCGATCCAAGGTTCGAAAAGCTCTTTCTCACGAACAAATAAAAGAAAACGCAAAGACCTATTTTGAGCAAGTTGGTAAGGTGTTGGATTTGGAAAAAACTGAAATCCGATATAATAGCGAATGGTCTACCGTTCTATCCATGAATGAACTCTTGAGAATGATGGCACACTTCACTCTATCGCAGATACTGGAAAGAGATGATTTTACGAAGAGATTTTCTTCCCAGACTCCCATATTTCTTCATGAGTTCATGTATCCGCTTATGCAGGCCTATGATTCCGTAGCAATCAAAGCAGATCTAGAACTTGGAGGATCGGATCAACTTTTTAACTTTCTACTGGCCAGAGAATTACAAATCTTTTATGGTCAGAAACCCCAATCTGTCTTGACGATGCCGTTGCTAGTTGGTACAGATGGTGTAGATAAAATGAGCAAGAGTCTTGGCAATTATGTTGGCCTCACCGAAGATTCTGTTCAAATGTTTGGAAAAATTATGTCTATTCCAGATGATCTCATAATCCCATACAACCAGCTTGTTCTTCAAACAAATGATGAGGACCTTCGTGAAATCAAATCTAAAATCCAGCAAGGTCAGAATCCGATGGAATTTAAACTGGACCTTGCTACAAAAATTACTGAAAAATTTCATTCATCAGAGAGTGCTATGATTGCACGTGAACATTTTATTACGGTTCACCGTAAAAAAGAAATGCCAGATGAAATTCCAGAGGTATCTGTGGATTCATCAATTTCTGTGAAAATCTACGAATTCATCACAGATCACCAGATGGCTCCTTCGAAATCGGAAGCAAAACGAATCATCATTGGCGGTGGAGTATCCATTAATGGTGATAAAATATCAGATCCCTTCACCGAGGTAACCTTTTCAAAGGGTGATATTGTGAAAGTTGGTAAACGAAAATTTTTACGAATCATCTGAAATACCCACCCTTTACATCAAGGATTAGATTCGATACAATTGGCTTAGATTACTATAGGAGATTTAAATGACCCATAAAGACCATATTGACCGATACGAAACAGTTTCTTTGAAAGAATGGACTGTTTCTTATTTATTGCTTTGTATTCCTATTGCTGGCATCATTTTCGCCTTTTATTGGGCTTTTTCGGGACAGGAAAAAATATCGAAACAAACATGGGCACAATGTGTATTGATCTTTTATGGTCTTTTCATTGTTGCTTATGTCCTTTTGGAATTTGTCTTTTCGATTCCCATTTTTCCGAAACTCTAGTTTATTTTAAAACAATCTTGATTTTTTAATTTTTTTTGATAGATTCCCAAGTTATCCACAGGTTATTCAATACCGTCTTAGCATTATATAATCGCTGTTTAGAAGATACAGACATGTACTTTTTACACAGATGAATATTACTAAGCGTTCATTAGATGAACGTGTGACCGTAAAAAGAGGAGTGATTCATATTTACTGTTCGTATAGTATGTTATCACCAACATGATTTTGGTCAATATCCACTATAAGACACACTCCGTCAATCATGTATATCCTTCCGTAAGTAAAGAGTAGTGCTAAAGAAACAGATTGAATCTTGGTCCTTTGAATCAACATCAACGGTAGTTTTGCAGTAACCGTTTTGCAGATCCATCAGTTGACTACAGATCGGTAAACCTAGACCTGATGCATTGTCATTGCAGTAAATCTTTGTTTGCTGTGATTTTGCATATCGTATAAGATTTTCATTACAAGTAGTGGCATTGCGAACAGTAAAAATTATATATTCATCTTGTTCATATGCAGATATCTCGATGGGGTAGTCTTTCAAACCATGTTTAATGGAATTCATGAATAGATTCCCAACAACACGATCAAGATAAATACGACTGACAAAAACATTGGCGTCCAGAGTAGAAGGTGTTATCTTCAATTTGTATCCACTTGATATGGCGATAGCTTTGGCTTCTTCACAATAGGAGGAAAACAAATCATCCCATGGTACACTTCTAAGGTTTGCCTTAGATGGCTCTTTCATGAGGGTACTATAACTAAGTGCGTTTTGAATCATCTGTTTTAATGTTTCTGCCTTGTTGTAAGCTTTATGGAGATAATCAATTTCTTCTTCACGGTTTGTATGTTTTTGGTCCTGCAATAGCGTAATATATCCCATAATGGTAGAAATAGGAGTCATTAGATCGTGAGATAAATTTGTTATGATACTGGCTCTGGATTCAATATTTTTCTTTTCTTCCTCAAATTTGACGCGTAAAGTATCTACCATTTGATTGATATTGCTAGCTAAACTAGTAAGTTCAGAATTTCCTTTTATGCGAATGGGACTTTTCAAATCACCTTTTGATGCGCGTTGAATTCCCTTTTCAATCTCAACAATATAAGCAATGATAGAGTGATTGAAAAGAAAAAAGGCAAACAAGAAAGCAAGGATTCCTACGATTAATGCGATTTGATACAAAAGAAACAGGTTTCCCCGGTATCCATAGGAGATATATCCGGAAAAATTTTGACCCACAATGGGATAATCAATTTCTTCAAAGCTTGGTTTTCGATTGAAGAAGGTTTGAATATGATCATCCATCGTGTTAACTTTTGTAAGAACATTTTTGATAAATCCCTTATTGGGAAGATCAATTTCTTGAACATCAATTCGAGGAATATTAGTTTGTAGAACTGCTTCTTTTCGAGAATCTTTGATCATAAAGTCGTAATGGTAGAAGTTCATAATGTTCGGGACAACTTCATCGTTCATTTGTGGGTACTGAAAAATATAGGGAAAAGGAAATGAATTCTGTTCGATCTCCTCTTGAATTGCTGCAAATACTTTTTCTTTATCAAACAAGTCGGGCTGATACACATCAACATTAAAGATGATCTTACCTTTATCTAAGGAAGTTCGGATAATGTAAGCGGGAATATCTTGTGGTTCACTTGCAAATCCAAGAGTGCTTTGGATTAGAAGAAAGGGGTCAAATACGACAATTTCATCGTCATTGTTGAGAAAAACTCCAACCTCTTGCATCTCTTGGGGAGTATAGTTTCTAAAAATATCGAAAATACTTTTTGGAAAAATACACAAGCTGTATCCTTGTCCCGACCGAACATATATCGAATTGAATGCAGACCCAGAAAAAATATCATGGTAATCTACATTAATATCATAGGAAGTTTGTGGAAGATCAAAGGCCTTCATTATGTTTGTAGCGAAACCCAAAAAAATAGTCGCAAACATAAAAACAAAAGCAATCATGATACTGGCAATCACGACTACAAACAAACGTAAAGTTAAGGATACATTTCTCTTTCTTTTAATTTTTCATCTCCAACGTTCAACGAATAAGGGTCCCCCTTTTTTCGCACTCAAACAAAATTAAAACTCATAAAATTATTTTGAGTCCCATTATCTATTTCTAGCCTTGTTTCTTTTGCCCTAAGTGTTATTTGGTAAGAAGATTTGAACATTAACACTCTGTTTTTATCTTCCGTGTTTATTGTAAAGAACAATGGAAACAAAAAATAGGTGGTAATTCTTAAGAAATTCTTAAGATTTAATTTTCAGTTTTTCCTGGGTTAAAAAAAATCTTCAAATTTGTATCCTTTTCCCCAAACATTTTTTACAAATCGATCAGTACCGATATGTTTCAAAAGCTTATTTTTTACATTGTTAATATGCACCATAACGTTGTTTGTGTAACTTTTCCAAAACTGTTCTTCCCAAACGTTTTCGTATATATCGCATAATGATTTTACTTCATGTGAATTTTCAGCTAGATATAACAGAATTGAAAATTCAATTTTTGTCAATGGTATTCTTGTATTCCTGTAGTAGACAACGTATCTTAAACGATCAAAACGAAAATTAATAGATGTAAAAAAAAGAGAATGATTCGTAGGAAAAAGGTTTCTATATCTACGTATAGCAGCTTTTACATGAGACATTAAAACAGGGAGAGTTACAGGTTTTGTGATATAGTCATCAGCACCGGACGTAAGGCCTTGTATCATATCCCCTTCTTCTGCTTTTGCTGTTAAAAAAATGATGGGTAGGTTAGAGGTTTGCCGTACACGTCTACAAACTTCGATACCATCCATATTTGGCATGGATATATCCAATATTAAAAGATCAAAAGTATCATCCAAAACTTGAAGTGCTTCACAACCGCTATAGGCGACATCTACAGTATATTTCTCATATTCAAAATATTTTTTAGTAATTGCTACTAATTCCTTTTCGTCATCGACAATAAGAAGCTTTCCTAACGATTCTGATTTCAAATCTTTTTACACCTTTCGCTTACCACACTTTTTCTATTTTGCAATACTTTAATTCTTAAGAAATTCTTAAGAAATGAAAACGAAAATTTTTTAGGTACTACAACTTGAAAAAGTTTCTGGAAAATGTCTACGTAAAAAATACGAACCAACGACTAAAATAACATAAACAAAATAGCTGAACATAGGTTCCCAAAGACTGACAAATATGCCTAATATTGGGATGATGATCCTAAAGACATGAATCATGTTTTCAAATTTGATTTGATTACGATCAATTTTGGTGGATATCAGGTTTACACTATTAAGTACAAACATCCAGTTAAACAAAGAGACAATATAGACTAATAGAACGCTAAAATGAAATATTGCTACGGCAAGTCTTATCTGAGAATATTCACCTACAAGAGAAGTTGTAAACGGGATGAAAGAAACAAAAAAGATAAATACAAACACCATCACAATATGAGTACGATTTGTGCAAATGCACATTTTCAGCTGCTGTATATGAGACATCCAAAAATGAGCAATTAAGTAAAAAGAAACACTGTATGAAATAATCTCGGGAACCAACCCTTTTAGGGCTGTTAACAAGACTTCACTCGAAGATTGGCTTGGTATTTCTGGAACATGAATCCCCAATACCATGATGGTTATGATGATAGCGAAGATGCCATCAGTTAAAGTTTCAAGTCGATTCAATGAAAGAAGAGGACCTTTTAGCTGTCGCATTTTACTCTCCTTAGATTAGAAGTTGATACTATTATACTATTGTGAACAGTGTAGATAAATGTTACTCATTCTTCATTGCAGAACTATTCTACATGACAGGTCACAAGAGGAATTGTAAAATAGAATGTAGATCCCATTCCAATTGTCGATTCTACCCATATTTTCCCGTTGTGTCGCAAAATAATTTTTTTGCATATCGATAATCCTAGTCCGGTACCTTTCATCTTATTAGAATATTCTTTGCTAAGTTGCGTGAAAGACTCAAACAATTCTGAAATAGATTCTGTAGGAATGCCAATCCCGGTATCTTCAACACATACGCATACTTCATGGTCAAACTTTAAAGTACGTATCGTAATTCCGCCTTTTTCAGTAAACTTTATTGCATTGTTGATCAAGTTGATACACACTTGCAAAATTGAATCTTTGTTGAACATAACCAGTGGAACATAAGGATCTAAAATCGACTGAATGGTTAATCCTTTTTGTTTAACAATAGGTTCCATGAGAAGAATAGCTTCTTGTATGGTATCGTGCAAACTCTCGTAGTACAAAGTGATATGCTTTGTTTCGGATTGATACTTCTGGTAGTCGAGAACATTATTAATTAGTCCGCTAAGACGATCAATATTCCGTATGGTTATCTCCAAAAGTTGTTTCTGTGTTTCATTGAGTTCTCCGCTTTGGGGTTCTTGTATCAAATGTAATCCTTCTTGAATCGCACACATAGGTGTTCTAAGTTCATGTGAAACAGTGCTAATGAATTCGTCTCGTAAGGTATCTATTCGAATTCGTTCTGTGATATCGGATAAAACACCTACAATAGAGCGGTTTTCGATCATAGGAGTCAAGTGAATCTCTACCCAGGAAAGATTACCATCTTGGCGTACAATCTGAAATTTTGTTGATATACTATCTCTTCGATTTTCAACGATTTCTTGAAAGGAAGTGAAGAATACTTCCTTTTGGTTCAAGGGAATAAAAGATAAAAACTTTTTTCCTATGCAATCATCGATGTTGTAGCCAGAAATATTTTTCCATGCAGGATTGACAAACAAAATCTTGCCTGATAGTCAAATTGAAAAATAGTTTCAGAAATACAGGTAACGATATGTTTTTGGCGTAATAAAGATTGTGCAAGTCTTTCTTCGGCTTTCTTTCTGGATTCAATATCTTCTACATACTGATTAAACCAGGTAATTAAATCCCCAATCTCTTCATATGTTCGACGGGATCGTCGTAGAGGGCGTAATGGCTCTCCCTTCCCATATTCCATAAAGTGCTGGGTTAGTTTTCGAATGGGTCGGATATAGGTTCTGGAAAAGTGTAAAAAATACAAGTACAAAGCTATGCTAACAAGGAAAAAAACGATAATGAAGCCTAATCCAATGTCATAAAAATCAGAAAGGAAATATCCTACTGGCAAGAAAAGATATAAATCCCAGTTTGCTGTTGATATGTGTTCTTTAAAAAAGATATATGGGTTATCTCGAAAATACATCAGATGAATCAATTGATTTGTTTCAAACAAATCAATCAAGTCAGCAGGTAAGAAGTTCCCCGCCTTAAAATCGGTGGAAGCATATATCACTTGATTATCCTGGGAAGAGAGAATGATTCTAGAAATGTCATTTCTATAATATGGATCGATCTGTTGAAACAACTGAGGATCAATAGCAATCACAAAGTTTCCAAGTAAAATTTCTTGTTGAGTAACTCTGTCGAACGTATGAACAGTGGAGATTACAACCACAATATTCTCTACAGAAGAAGCATTGTAGTAATTTGGGATGATCCCCGACCAATATATTGAAGGAAAAGTAGGATTTGTTTTTTTTAAAAGATCTTCAACAATGCTTTGGTTCATTCCTTCGTTCTTGAAAACATCGCTAAAATGATAGTGCAAGCCATTTGGAGTAAAAAAATCTACAAAGAGTATTTTCTTTAGTTGATGATCGTTACTTAGAATTGATTGAATGGTTTCTTGGAAGCTTTCCAGATTCCTTTTTTCGTCGGTTGTTTGCAGTATTTCTTTCATTTTTTCATGTTGTTGGAGAGTGAGAAGAATAGAATGTATCGATTGCAGCGTTGTATCAATGTCGTCAATTCGTTCTGACATGAGCTCCATGCGGGTATTTTGAATTCTTGATCGATACAAGGATAACATTGAAAAGAACTCTACGAGAAAGAGTGGAACGAGAGTTAAAATTAGGATGGATATAAAGAATCGACGATCGAGAGTAAAAAATGAACGAAACCGAAGATAAAATCTGCTCATCTTTTCCATGAACAATAGCCAATATTTCCTTAGCATATTTCCGCTGAAGTTGAAATTGTTGTGTTAGTTTGAATCAAAGGAAAAAAATAAGTGATGGGAAACAAAGAGGATAAAACACAGAAACAGAATCCATAAATAAAGAAAAAGAATGTCTTCATCCATTTTGTATGCTTCATTTTACCCTACTTTATCATAATATTTTCATTAAGCTTTGTAAATGAATTTAATCTTGACATAAAAATTTTGATGTCTGTTAATTATCCCATCTTGGCATCTCAAGTTTAGGCTTTGGATGAGGCTTTTGGCTTTTTTGTGTTTCCTGTGGGAAATACAAATCTGTATTAGATTATCAAAGTATCTTGATTAATAGGATATGCACCGTGGTGAAAATGTCAATAATTTTGCTACATTTTGGGTATGGAAAAACAAAATGGTAACACAATTTTGATTACATCCAGTAATGGTGGATCACTGAAGGGCTACTATAAAAAAGGAAAAATTATTTTACGCTATGTGGATCTCTCTCTATTTTTGAAATCGGTGAACGTAGACTATGAGCTAATAAACACAGTGGAGAAAAAAACAGATGGAAAGAGATTTACTCCGTAACCTCGCGCGGTTACAAGCTCATCGGATCATCACCGGCAAAGAACGGGCAATCATCGACTATTATTTACTACAAAAAAATACAAAATCCAAAGACAGTATTCATAATATATGCCAAACTCTCTCAATGTCAAACTATACGGCATATCATCTGGTAAAATCCCTCGAAAAAAAAGAGATTATTCAAAAAAATTCATTAAATTTTTCAAAAATTACTGCTTTGGGAACATCGATTGCAGTACACTGCAAAAAACGAAACATCCTTGACCGTGATGAATTCACGGTGAAGTGGGAAAATCACCGCAGCGAATTGCTGTATTTTTTACTATCCAGGAGAATTAAAACCGATGATGCGGAGGATATTCTCCAGGAATCATTTCTAAAAGCATGGAAAAATATTGATCATTTCAAAAAAGGAACGAACTTTCGTGCCTGGATTTTTTTGATTACAAAAAATACGATGCGGGATTTTTTCCGGAAACACTGCAATTTTCAGTATGATGAAAATCGAGATCATCCAGATGTAGAAACTGTGGTTGAATATTCAGAGGAAGAAGAACTTCGTTTGATACCATATATAAAAAAACTTCCTGAGGAGTATCAGGAAGTTCTTCACTTATCATTGCACTCTATTCCCTATCGGGAGATATCCGTGCTACTCAACTTGCCTATGGGAACCATAAAAAGTAGGATTCACAGGGCTAAAACGCTTCTAAAAGAAGTGATCGAATCTAGTGCTTCTCAATCAGAATTGTGATCTTTTTCTCGGACTGAAATTCTTCATCCAATAAAATGCTATAAATTTCTTCCAAACTATCAGCCTGAAATTGTTTTTCTCGGGTTGTGGTTTGTACAACAATATAATACATAGTTGTCTCCTCTAATTCATTTGCAGGTTATCCATAAACTTGCGTACAGCGCGTTTCAGTGTTTTTTCTTTCACGGTTTCTTCGTACCCATGGCCCTCGTAATCCATTTTGATTTCATACTCAGTTTCAGCTGGTACTTTTTGTATTTCTTTTTTCGCATTGGGATCCAAGGGATTTGATTTACCTGGGAATATTTTTTTCCATAGTGCTCCCCAGGATCCCAGCGAAAAGGCCAGTATTTTTAAGGAGGTCATGAGCCACTGAACCCACGTTTGAGAA
>NPIE01000320.1_pt1 | contig 59638 bp, 47 predicted proteins | sample 8637661 | NCBI WGS metagenome assembly NPIE01 (sample SAMN07420842, study PRJNA396082) | bioreactor metagenome | isolation source: sample BA12 brine-fed electro-methanogenic bioreactor BA | place: Japan: Kochi | collected 2016-12-09 | reverse complement strand
TGGCACCGGCCAGGTCGCCCAAGGCTCTTAGGACCCCGCCGAGGTTGTTGACTCTGATGGCCACGTTGGGATGGTCTGGCCCGTAGACCTTCTCGTCGATTTCAAGAGCCCGCTCTAAGGCGGACTTTGCCTCCGAGAACTCAGCTCGTCCACTCAAGTACAAACCCATTTGATTCAAAAGGCGGCCTGTCGCCCCAAGAGCCGCTTCCAGCCTCTCTGCCTGCTTGGCCACGGCGACGGCGTGGGGCAAAAGAACCGAGCACTCATCCCAGGTTTGGACGTCATTTATCTTAAACGGAAACGCATCGTTCACCAGCCGGACCGCAGACTTGGCCCACTTCTTCCGATCTACCTCAGACATTCGATCCCGCGTCACGGCCTGGACCAGCCTGTGGACCGATAGGGAGTCGTCGGCCAAGGTCAAGAGCGAGTATCCCCTCAGAGCTGCCACGGCATCGTCGAACTTCATCTCGTCTGTCACGGCGGAGGCCAGAGGCTCTGGCAGGTGCCCTGCTCCTCCGGAGATGAGCGATTTGGGGATCTTCTCTGGTGCCAGGAAGGCACAGAGGTGGAGGAGATCGGCGCCAGCTTCCGACTCCTCCTGGACTTGCTGAAACGAGATCTCCCAGGTGGTGGCGACGGTGTAATCATAATCTTTGCGGGGTATGGGGAACTTCAAAAGTTCGGTTTTCCGCTGACGGAAGAGATCGAGGTATCCAGCGATCGATCTATTTCGCGTCTTGATGTAGGCGCATGCCTGCTCCAGCGCCAGGGGCAGCCGGTCCAATTCCTTCGACAGCTCTTTAGCTGAATCGGGATTGCCCTCGGCCGTTCGCTTGAGGATGAACTCGACCGCCTCAGCCTCTTCGAATACGCGAATCGTCATCTCGCGGGCCAAGACGTCCCAATCCTGATTTCGGGAGGTGATGATCACGTGACCCCCGCCTCCCTGGGGTAGGTAGGCGTCGATATTCTCAGGTTTCCCGGCGTTGTCGAATATCAATAGCCAATCTTCGAGCTGGCCGAGCCTCCGCCTCACGGCCTCTGCGACGATATTTTGATCTGCGAGGTCGCCCTCTGGCAGATTTAGAGCTCCGGCAAGGCCGACGTAATCGGCGGCCAGAGCAGAGGGCTCTTCAGATCGCACCCACCAGACTACCTCGTAGTCGTCGATGTAGCTGTAGACGTACTCCAGCGCCAGCTGGGTCTTACCCACCCCGCCAAGGCCGGTTATCGCCTGGGTCAGGGCGGCGTAGTGGCCGGAGTTCAGAGCGTTGTGAAGATCGCTCAGAAGGGCTCTCCGGCCTGTGAAGTTGGGGTTTCGGAGATAAGGAACGTTCCAGACCGGCGGCAGAGATCCCGGAAAACGCGGCTTTTCCGTCATTGACCTTGAGCCTGGAAAGCCCGGCGGCGTGGTCGGCTTTGCCCGCTCGAACTTGACGCCGTCAAGGAGGGCTTTCTTTGCGTCGTTTTCATCGAGCCCAATCAGATTGATCCGGCTGATCGTCGATAGCAGACCTTCCAGCTCACACTTTCGGACCCTTACCGGCACGATCAGCCCTTTATCGCCTTTTGGGTCTTTTTTGAAAAAGACCGCCCATTCGGGAGGCGTAAAGCTAGAACTGAGAAAATCATGCGACAGAACGATTATTATCCGCTCAGCCTCCTGGGAAGCTCTATCCATCTTGAGCACGAAGTTGTGCCCCGGCCGGAAATCCCAGGCCTGGAGGATAGTGGTGTACCCCGCCTCCTCTAGCTGCCAGGCTATCCACTCGGCCCAGTTTTTATCGGCGCTGTTGTAGCTGATGAAGAAGTCCGTCACCGAGGCGATCGAGTGAGCCCATTTATCATAAAAGTTTCGTCAATCGGGAAGGGGAGCGAGTTTTGTCCGCTCAGATTCCTGAACGAGATTTTTGCCAACCCACATCCGCGCCGCCCGGCGATCGTCCGAATAGTGGCGAGAGGCCCAGGCCCCCGAACCTGCGCCGCCTCTCGCCTCGCATCTGCAAAAGAGAACCGCCTCAGTAAACGACCATCACCGAGACCTTCGAGTTTCGCAACACCCTCTCTCTTGCTCTTCCCAGGAGGAGCTTGGAGGGCCCCGTCCCCTGAGATCCTACTGGCTGCAGAAATTTCTAAAAACTTTTTTATCCCTTTCCGCCAAATTACTCTGCCATGATAGTGGCGGAGCTTAGCATGATAACGATGGGGGCCGGCACCAGCGCAAGCTCGTACGTGAGGGCCATCCATCAGGTTCTGAGGGAGTCGGGGCTCAAGTTCGTTCCCGGCCCCATGTGCACCTTCATCGAGGCGGAGAGCATGGCCGAGATCTTCAAAGCTGTGGAAAAAGCCGACGCTGTCCTGGCGGAGATGGGGGTCGGAAGAATCATAACCACGGTGAAGATCGACCACCGGCTGGACAAGGAGATATCCATCGATACGAAGATGGGGGCGATCAGGGAATAGCGCCGAAAAGGCGAAATAGGTCGGAAAAAAAGGGGGGGGCCAGGATCGGGGGCCCCCCTCATCTCTATCCTCCCTCGCTCAGGCGTGCGAATCCAGCCTGATAAATAAAAACATTTTACTATTTAGATTCTCATTTCGATTAACGTTTAATCCTTTTGGCTTTTGGGTTCCTTAGCTTACAGCTTATTAATTTATTATTTTCTATTAAATATTGAAAAAAAATATTTATTTGTATTATGAGTTGCTATTCCGGTTGGAAGGATAATACCTCCATTTCCTGAATGAAAAATGAGCCACATAGATGTTTCTGCAAAAACGCTATATGTGTTAATATCACCACGACCAGTAAGTTTGAACCGCTCCGAAGCTAAGAGGAACTTGCTTTCTATCTCACCTTCTCGCAAAGCTTCCAAATATCCTCTAGATAGCTCGGGGTTAACATCTTTTAACTTCTTTATTAGCTTCTTTCTCGCTGCTGCTGTCGGAGCGTTGGCCACCTCCGAATCTTTGGCGGCGAAGAACTCCTTCTCCTGGAGCTTTATCCGCTCCCACGGCGGGTTCCCCAGCACCACATCGAACCCACCGTTGGCGAATACACCCGGAAACTCCAGGTGCCAGTGGAAGAACCTGTGCTTTTCGGCGAGCTCTTCCACCTTCGCCGCCCAGGGGGTCGCCGTCGCCCTCGGGGACGTCCTCCGATCCGAGCCACCGGACCTCGCCGGTCGTCGGGAAGGGCGCGCCCTCGTCGTCCAGGTGAGAGAAGAAGGCCGCAGTCCAGGCATCGGCCGCAAGCCTCTTTCTCTTCAGCTCCCCGGAGTCCAGAAGGGTCCTGTAGGCCCTGCACTTCTCTGCCACTCCTTCGGAGGAGTCCTCCTTCATCTCGGAGAGGGGGGGCGAACTCTTCGGCGTAGATCCGCCCTCATCTGTCGTCTCGTCTCCGTAATCTTCGTCGAGGGCTGTGGCCTTCAGCTCTTCAGGCGTGATGGATAACTGATCCTCGACCTCTTGGCTCTCGATCTCTCTCTGCAGCTTATCTCTCCGGTTCTTCAACGATTGGCGGAGGGCCGCCGGAGACGACAGGCCCCTCTTGTGAAGGTGCATCACGGTCCATTTCGCCGTAGTCTGGACCCTGTGAGATCCGCCTTCCGCCGAGGTGAGGATCTTGTTTCCGTAGTTGCCCAGCATATCGAGGACTTTCTTCTCCTCGTCGAAGATGAGGTCGATCTGGAACTCGTCCTGGACTCGTTCTGGGAACGGGTTTTCTTCATCGGAATGCTCTCTGAACCAGTCCTCGACGTCCTTTCTCCGCCTCTGGCAGATATGATCAATGGCCAACTTTCGATTGATCGAGGGTTCGCCGACCGATCCCGAGACGAGTGACGGATCGAGCATCCTCAACAGGCTCGCGTAAGAGTCGGTATAGCCGTTGTGGGGCGTTGCCGTAAGGAAGAGGAGATGTTTCGCCCTTTCTGAAAGCTCTCGTACGAAGTCGTGCCTCTCCATCGAGACGCTCTGGTTCTCGCCGCTCTGATGGGGTTTGGCGGCCAGATGGGCTTCGTCCACGATCACCAGGTCCCAGGGAACTTCTAGGACCTGGTGCTTCACAACGCCGCTTTTGACATAATCGATAGAGGCTACCAGACACCGATAATGTTCCCAGGGACTGGCTCCGGGGGGTAGCTGGCGTTCTAGACCTCTGCGGTGAAGGGACGATATCACCCGGGCATCGATGTGGAAGAAGTATTCCAGGGCCTCTCGCCACTGCTCTCTCAGATTTCTCGGGCATACTACCAAGATCCTCGAAGCAAGGTTCCGAGCCAGAAGTTCAGCAGCAATCAAACCCGCCTCGATCGTCTTTCCGAGACCGACGTCGTCGGCGATCATCATCCTGACCCTGTTGCTCTGTTTGAGGGCCATGACGACGGGTACGAGCTGGTAGTTGGTGGGGATGACGCTGCTCCTCTGGAGGCTGAGCAAAGGTGCTGCTCCGTGGAGCATCGAATAGCGGCACGCCTGGATGAGTAGCCTGTTCGAGGCGGGATCGCCGAGGATCTCTGAAGGGCCAAACCCCGGACTTCTTGTAGTTCTCCTGCTGACGCCGTCGAGGCCGACTTTCCCTCCTTCTTGCCCCTCCGACGCGGCCCAGTCGATGACGAGATCGACCTCGTCCCAAGGCATCCTCCGAATGTGAACTCCTCGCCCACATCTTCTACCTTTAAAACCCGATCTACGTCCTCCGAACGTCCACCAGGACTGAGCCCTCCAACTTTGCGAAAGCGAAGTCGACCCTGGAGATGTCCGCCCCGGTGAGGTCAGCCTCTGATAGGTCGGGATCCGAGAGGTCTAGCGCCGCTGAGATCGGCGCGGACGAGGATCGCATCTGCCAGATTCGCTCGTCTCAGCTTTGCCCTGACCAGGTTCGCCTCCGATAGGTCTGCACCGACGAGCTTCGCCCGACCGAGATCAAAAACCAAAAGCCTCGTCCCCTTCAAGACCGCGTTCATCATGTTTGCGCCCTGGAGGTCTGCGCCCTCCAGGTCCAGGCCTCCGAGGTCGGCGGACCTATAGTCTGACCTCATCTGGGGGTTTTCAGCCCGCCACCGGTTCCACGCCGCTGCTCCTCCCCTGAGTGCCTGGAGTTGTTCTGGATTTGCCATCAAGGTTCACCATCGAACTTTCCGGTTATGAAGTTTGAGGCCGGTGGCCTTCGGTCTCGACCAAAATCCCAGCCAGATAAAGTTCTCGACCAGATCACGACCAGATCGGCTGCGACCGAAGAATTATGACGACGAGAACCGCCAGCATCAGAAGCCAGAGGGCCATCGCCACGATAGACGCCCTCTTCGCCCTCTTCGCCTCTCGCCACCCGAGGGGCCTGATACCCTGGGCGAGGAAGGTCGCCACCCCCGAGAGGTTGACGGAGATGAAGTTCGCGACGAAGAGGAGCATCGCGCCCCAGGCGAGGCTCTCGTGGCCCGATCCCATCAGAAGGCCAAAGGTGACCAGGGGCGGAAGAAGGGCGACGGCCACCATCACCCCGATGAGGGTTGCGGACACCCCGGTGGTGAAGGCGAGAGCTCCCGCGCTACCCGAGGCGAGGGCGAGGGCCACCTCGCCGAGGCCCACCGCCGTCCGGGAGGCTATCTCGGGGGTGGTGGGGTCCACGGGAAGGGCCGATCCCAACAGGTAAGAGATGGCTATGGCTGTCGCTATCCCCACGATGTTCGCCGCCAGGGCCCTTCGAGCGAGGGACCCATCCCCGAGGATGGTGGCGAGGGAGAAGGAGACGTTCGGCCCCAGAAGGGGAGCGATCACCATCGCCCCGATGATGACGGCGACGTTGTCCCTAAGAACGCCGATGGCGGCGACGATGGAAGAGAGGATCACCATGAATACGTAGATCCGAGAGAGGCCCGTGGTGTAGGCGAGGTCTGCGTAAAGCTCCTCTCTTCCGATCCGCCTGCTCTTCTTCTTCGGCTTCTCTTCGGGGTGGATCTTGTTCTCGGGCTCCTCCTCGGCCAGCTCGGGGCGAGGCAGAGACGCCGTTACGGGAAGGACGACGAGCCTGCACCCTTCCGCCCTCTTGAACCTCTTTTCAAGAAGGTCGATGACCGCCTCCGAATCCGTCGTGGAGACGAGGATCTTCACCAGGATCTGCCGCTCGATGAAGGTCTTCTTCCAGACCCCGCCTACGGGCCGCTCCCAGATACCCTCCAGAGGCGCCGTCCATACTCCGAGGACGGCGAGCTTGTTTGAGGTCAAGAGCCTCTCCAGACCCTCTTTCTCCTCCTGGGGGAGGACCATCTCGATCAAGCGGAGGACCATATCAATACCATCCTGGCTTTTTCCATCGTAGTAGAGATCTTTTCCATCGTCCAGTCATCATTTGGAGGGTTCAAAGCCAACCCTTCCTCCTGAAGTAGAGGAGCATCAAAAATCCAGTGACGAACATGAAGAGGAGGACGGCAGGATAGCCCCAGTGCCAGCGGAGCTCGGGCATGTAGTCGAAGTTCATCCCGTAGATCCCGGCTACGAGGGTGAGGGGTATGAAGATGGTGGCGATGATCGTCAAAACCTTCATCACCTCGTTCATCCTGTTGCTGATGGAGGAGAGGTAGACGTCCAGCATCCCTGAGAGGATGTCCCTGAAGGTCTCGATGGCGTCGATCACCTGGACGGTGTGGTCGTAGACGTCCCGGAGGTATATGGCCGTCGACTCCTCGAAGATCTCCGACTCGCCTCGGGCAAGGCGGCTTATCACCTCCCGGAGAGGCCAGACCGACTTTCGGAGGAATATCATGTCCCGCTTCATATCGTGGATCTGATGCGAGGTCTCGGTGCTGGGGCTCGCCACCAATTCGTCCTCCAGAACCTCGAGGTCCTCGCCCACGTCTTCCAGGATCAAAAAGTAGTTGTCGACGACGGCGTCTATCAGGGCGTAGGCGAGGTAGTCCGCCCCCTTTCTCCTGATCTTCCCTTTTGACTTTCGGATCCGATCCCTGACCGAGTCGAAGACGTCTCCCTCGGTCTCCTGGAAGGATATGACGAAACCCTGGCCGACTATCAGGCTCACCTGCTCCGACCTGATCTCCTCCTCACCATCATCGGTCTCTAAGCTTGCGAGCATCTTCAGGACGATGAAGATGTAGTCGTCAAAGTCCTCCATCTTGGGCCGCTGTTCCGTGTGGACTATGTCCTCGAGGACCAGGGGGTGGATACCGAAGCGATCTCCGATCTTCTCTATAACCTCGGGCTGGTGGACCCCCACCACGTCTATCCAGGTGACGGATGGTTTGGCCTTGAAGTCGAGGCACTTATCTATGGAGGTTACGCAGAACTCCTGGAGCTCACCCTCGTCGTAGTCGAGGATGGTGATCTGCACCGGCCCAGTCCTCTCCTCGCCGACGTGAACCAGGGTGCCTGGAGGCAGGCCCACCTTCTTCGTCCTTATCTTGAAGATCCTCGACATTCGTCTTTCACCCCCCCTCTTCGCCGTCCGCCCTCTCGATCGATATCATATCTCCGATCAAGCTCTTCGCATCAGAACTTCCACTCACACCATCTCTTTCTCCATCCAACCCCTGTCGAGCCGGACCTCGGGAAATCCTATGATGTCGATGGTGGTGGAGGCGAGCTTTATCTTCTCCGACTTTTCGATCTCTTCGAGGATCAGCCGGCTCAACTTGTTCTTCACCATCCTCCTCTCCCTCACCACCGTCATGTATCTTATGTTGAAGTTAATCCAGTTGTCTGTTAAAGTTATGAACGCGGCGGGCTCCACCACCCTCCGGGGAAGATAGTATTTTTCTTCCAGAGAAGAGAGGCTCTTCTCTGCGTCGTAGACTTGGGCGGCCGTCTCCTTCCGAACGACGGTGAGGATCATGGTGACAGCCTCTTTCCAGTCGCTGTCGTAGGTTATGGGGAGGCTGATCTCGTCCCAGATGAAGGGGTGGTCTTTGGTATAGTTGTTGACGCTCCCCGAGAGGATGTACCCGTTCGGTATTATCGTCAGCCTCCCTGTGGCCTGATCTCCCGACATCCACTCCCCCATCTCCATGAGGGTGGTGTAGAGGATGTCGATGTCGATGACGTCTCCCTTCCTCGAGTTGATCTCGACTCGATCTCCGACCCGGTATATACCGGTCACGAAGATGAGGATTCCGCCGACGAAGTTTTTGAATAGGTCCTGGAGGGAGACGGCGAGGCCCGCGGCGATGATGCCGTAAGAGACGAGGAGGCTCTGAGTGCTGTCCACCCAGATGTTGATAACGACCGCCAAGAGGACCACCATGTAAACTATCGAGACCGTCTTTTTGAAGGAGTATCTGGTCTTGGAGGCGGCGATCCGGCCGATGAAGACGTCCTCGAAGATGTGCTTGAAGAGGAGATGGATCGCGGCCACCGCCGCGACGGTGTAAAAGGCCTTCTGGAGATCTATGCTCGGGTAGGCGTAGTTCACCACCCAGAGCGCCGCCGCCAAAGCGATGAGGGAGAAGAGGGGCAGAAACCGCTTGAGCATACCGAATTATCTTCTTCGAACCGTTAAATATTTTATCCTCTCTATCTATCGGCGGATCAGAAGAGGCTGAAGAGCTTTCCCAGGAAGAAGAGGTAGAAGATCACCAGCATCCACCCCTCCCAGTGGGTGATCTCCTTCTCCCAGATTACTACGAAGTAGAGGAGGGTGGCGATGATCATCATCGGCATGACGAAGCCGGTTATCGTCGAAGGGATCACCAGGGTCCCGAAGAGGGCGGACGTGCCCATGATGCCGAGGGCGTTGAAGATGTTCGAGCCGAGGATGTTTCCGATGGCCAGCTCCGGCTTGTTCATGGCCGCGGCCCTGATGCTGACCACCAGCTCCGGAAGGGAAGTCCCCAGGGCGACGGCGCTGGCGGCGATGATCTCGGTCCCGATGTTCACCATCTCCGAAAGCTTCACCACCGAGACGACGGTGTAGTTGGCCCCGATGTAGAGGAAGAAGACGCTCAAAAGCAGTTTCAGGTATATTTTGGGTTTGAGCCTTTTCTTCTTGGGGTGGACCGCTCCCCCGGCCTCCATCCCCTCCAGAGACCTCGCCCTCGCCTCGTCGGCGACCCTCTCCACTTTGATTGCGTAGAGGAGGTAGACGAAAAAGAGGGCGAGAGAGAGGATGGCCTCGGCGAGGGCGAAGACCCCGTCTGCGACCATCAGGGAGAGGAGGAGCGCCGAGCCGACGAATAGAGGCAGATCGACGTTGGCGAGCTCGTAGCTCGTCACCATCTTCTTTCCCACGATGGCGGAGAGGCCCAGGATGAGGAAGATGTTCGTGACGTTCGAGCCCATCACGTTTCCGGCCACCATCTCCGGGGAGCCCTTCGTCACCGCCAGGATCGAGGAGACCAGCTCCGGGGTCGAGGTCCCCAGGGCGATGATGGTGACCCCGATGATGAAGGGCGAGATCCCGAAGGAGATCCCGATCCTCTCGGCGGAGTCGGTGAAGTAATCCGAGGCCTTCACCAGGACCGCGAGGCTTGCGACGAAGACGAGAGCCCAGAAGAGGACGGGGAGCATGCCACCACCATCTGTCGGCGAGGTTAAATCGTTTTCTCAGAAGGGGTTCAGGCCTCAAAACCTCCACGACCCGGTCGGCGTCATCGTCCCCGACAAGGCGACGATCGGGGCCGCCGCCGGGGCCGGACGGCACGTCGACGGCAGGATCAGCGCGGTACGGGTGGTGGGCGAGGTTGGGAGGCAGGGCGCGCCGATATCGATCAATTCCCGGTTTGAAATTTGAGGGTAACAAAAATATAGCCCTATGAAATATTCAGCTATAGACTTGAGGTAATTAAGATGGTAGAAAATCCAGGAACAGAAAAGGTCAGTGATTTACTAAAGTATATTCATAACGGTGATTATGTAGTTCCCTACTTCCAAAGAGGATTTGAGTGGGAATCAGGCATGATTTGTGACCTTATAGAATCAATATTACAAGAATATTATACAGGACTTATTCTTTTATGGGATTTAAACCCAGAAGATGCTCGTAACGAGAAATGGGACCCAATTTGGGGTGCAGAACTAAAAAACACACCTAAAAAGGCGATTCTTGATGGTCAACAGAGATTATCTTCCCTTTATTATGCCATTTATAATCCTAATAAAAAATTTCCAAATAGAAAATCGTATTACGTATTCTTTTTAGATTTAAATAAAATTTTGAATAAAGAATATGACGACTCGGTAACTTATAAATACTACCCCAATTATCAGACTATAAAACAAATTATGGATTCTAATAAAAATTGGATTGATTCTGGTATAATACCCATTTCAATATTATCAGCTAAAGACGTAAATTATCCAAATAAGAGCTACATCGATTCCAAAGATTTCGTTAATGACCTCTCTAAATATATAGAGATAAATAAGGAGCAATTGCCTGAAGACGTAACAACGCATGAAGTATACCGGGTTCTAAATGGGATATTGAACTATACATTCGTCTTTTACCCGTTGCGAGACAATAGGACGTTGCCAGATATTTGTAATATATTTGCAAGAGTTAATGCAAAAGGTATGAGACTATCTACTTTTGACCTGATGAATGCTTTTATTTATCCCAAGGGTGTGGAATTAAGAAAAGATCTTTGGGAGAAAAAGACCAATGAAGAATTAAAAGAAATTGATACAAATATGGATGAATACCTCCTCAAACTCATCTCACTTTATAAACAGAATTATTGCTCATCCAAATACATCTATAATTTGATTCCTGGGGCGGAAACGTTACGTAAAAATGAATTTAGAAAAAAATATAAAGATATACTTGTAAAAGATGGAAATGAATTTCGACATTTATGGGATAACGCCTGTCATTATGCTGAAATCGCCAGGAAAAGAATTATGAATAACGGTACTTTGGATTTGGGGGCCGTCAAAACAGATTTCATACCTAATACAACCATAATTCCGGTGATGGGTGCCATATTATGGAGCCACGAAAGCAAATCAGATACAAAAGAGTTTGGAGATAATTTAAATAAATGGTATTGGGCGTCAGTATTCTCCGAGGATTACAGCGGATCATCGGATAGCGTCATGGCTAAAGATTTTAGGGACTGGAACGAATTCATGGAGAAGGGAAAAATCATAGAACGAATTGAGAGGATCAATAGAGAGTACATACTCAAATTAGATCTAAAAAGCATCAAAAAAGGTTCCTCAAGATATAAAGCAATTATTTGTATATTAACACTTAACGATGCAAGGGACTTTTATAAAGCGAGTTCTCCCGGAATAGTAGACTATTCAAGAGATAATATCAATGATCATCACATTTTTCCAAATTTGGTAAAGGGGTTGGACCCAGAAAAAAGCAAAGACTTTGACAAATGCAAAGACTCAATCGTAAACAGAACATTATTGCTCAATGATACTAATATCAAAATAAATAACAAGAGACCGTCCGCATATTTAAGAGATCTGACGACCTATTGGGGAGATGAAGAACATGTTAAGGCTATATTAAATCGACATTTGATAAGTGAAGAGGCGTTCAGATGCATGATAGAAGATAATTTCGATGCTTTTGTGAAAGAAAGGGAAAAAACTATCAAGCAGCATCTAATTTCAAAACTTGAACTTTAGGATAAGTGATTCCAAGTCATCGAACGATCCTTATGAAAGCAAAAACTCGACCCCTTTGTCCCCCCGTCGCTCGCGCCTCGTTCCTCCTCAGAAACCCCGCCACCTCCGAATAGGTCTCGTTTGGATGGCTGATCCAGAAGAGGTGCCCCGCCCCGTCGATCGAGCGGAACTCCGCGCCGGGTATGCCGTCGGCAAGGATTCGGCCGTTCTCCGGCGGGATCAGGGGATCTCGGAGTCGCCCGGCCAAAATATTCCTCTCGGACCTCTGGTTGGGATTTGCCACAACCCAGTCGCGGAAGAGGCGGAGCGATCAGCGGTGATAAATAAGCGGAGATGAGACCCAGCTTAAAGCCCCCAAGGAAGGTGAAGATGTTGGCCGATGCCCCAAAAGCGATCCGAACCCTCTTATTGCCCCTCGCAGTCTACCTCGCCTGGACCGCCGCCACCTACGTCTTCGAAGGAAGGATTCACCAGATGCTCCACTACGATCCGGTCGAGCGTGCGACCTACGTCGTCATCGCAAACGTGATCGTCGGAACAATCGTCGCGGCGTGGGCTCTGAGGCGGGCGCTTGGGGAGGAGGAGAAGGGCGTGGAGGATATGATGGGCGCGGTGACTTCAAGAGAGGAGATGGGCTTCAGGAGCCTGCGCCGAACCCTTCCGGCGGTCCTGGTCGCCTCGATCGCCGGGCTCGGGATCTTCCTCATCCAGATCCAGAGGGCCGCCGTATCAGACCCGATCCTGATCCTGAACGCCTTTGCCCTGGTCCTTCCCGTCTCCATCGCCGAGGTGATCGTCTGCTGGGCCCTCCTCGGGTCGAGCTTTGAGAGGCTCATTCGGCCTTGGGGGAGGGCCGCAGCAGCCCTCGTCGGAATCCTGGCCTCCGACGTCTTCTTCGCCGTCTATCACTTCGCCCACAGCCCGCCCTTCAACCAGCCATCCGCCGTCCTCTTTCTCCTTCTGCCGGGGCTGGTGACCGGAATTGCGTACTTCGCCGGACGGGACGTCTACGCCACCATTGTGATACAGAACTTCCTGGGCATGATGGGGGTGACAAGAGGCATCGACGTCCAGCTCTACAGCCAGCCTCTCCTCCCGCTTTACATCTTGGCCATCCTGGCGGTGGGGGCGCTGGTGGCATCCGACATTTTGGTTATCGGGAGGCGAGGGGCGACCTTATCTTATAGGGACCGCTGACGCGCCACCCACCCTCACTCCACAGCCTCCGTGCCGAGCGTCTCTTTCCCATCCAGAAACCCCGCCACCTCCGAATAGGTCCCCTCCGGATGGCTGATCCAGAAGAGGTGGCCAGCCCCCTCGATCGAGCGGAACTCTGCGTCGGGGATCTTCTCCGCCAGAATCCGGCCGTTCTCCGGCAGGATCAGGATGTCGGAGTCGCCGGCTATGACCAGCGTCGGGGCGCGGATCTCGCATATCCGGTCGACGATCTCGAAGGCCGCCCTCGAAAAGGCGGCCACCGAATTCGCCGGGATTCTGGAGCTTTTGGGATTCGAGGTGGCCGAGATCATCCGCATGAAGAACGGCGGCTCGCCGGACGCGGGTCCTGAAGAGAAAGAGAAAGGATCTTCTGGAGAAGGCGAAGGCTGCGGAACTGGCCCTTCGGACGACCAGCACCTCATTTTCATTCAGCAGAGACGAAGAAAAAGAAGGCGAAAACGAAAACGAAAACTGAAACTGAAACTAAAAAAAAACAAAAACAAAAAAATGAAGAGAGCCGAAGATGGCGGCGGAGGCGCATCTTTACCGCAGAACGCCGAGGCCTTCGACGGGATAGTGAGAAAGATCATGGCCCACTACGAGGGCGAGGGGGGAGGCAGAGTCCTCTGTGGAATAAAGGTTCAGGTGGCTTTCTGGACAGATAGCCACCGTTGCTTCTAATTTGACACGCTTTTTATTCGATAACATGATATGATAAATGGCTTCTATTACCCACACGTAATACTGTAGATCCGGCAAATAATTTTGCCATATATCTTTAGAGTTTTTGAATTTTATTTAAATAAATTTATTAGATCTTCTTCTGATACGTCCCGCTCTTATAGCAATAATAAAAACATTTGTTTCGGCCTTCGGAGAGCTTCTTTTCATCCCCTCATCCGAACGCCTTGAGATCTCAGCTTTGTAACCGCCTCATCCGGCCTCACGGTCGGTATCGCGGACAACAACCGTCGTGGTGAGGCCCGTCCGTAAAGGGCGTTGTTCCGCAGTGTCGGCAGACGTAGGCGGTTCTCTCTCCAGGACGAGGAAACTCTTCCTCACCGATGGTGCAACAATAAACGGGTTGGTAATGATCGACCATTCGATACACCAAACAGGCTATACATATCCGCCTGATGAGATATAAGGTTTCTGGCTTAAGGCTAAAAGGCTCACGGGATCAGATATACGATGCCACCAAACGAGGGCCGTCTTGATAAGCTACTTGATACGTTCGAGAGCAGATACCCTCAAACCGATAAGTCTGATCTTTTTGCCCCTCAAGAAAGGGGCCGCCAACCTCTTGGAATTGTTCCTGAGAATATACAGGTCGTCGGTCAGGAAGGGAAGAGACCTGGCCCGGGTATGAGTATCGAAATGCTGATACCGCACCTTGACGGTGATGGTCTTGAAGCGAAGACCAGCGCCGATCACATCTTTATTCACCTCCTCCGCCAGCTGATCTAAAACCCCCAAAATCTGACCTCCATCATCGATATCTTCCTGGAAGGTCAGCTCTCTTCCTATCGATTTTGTCTCGCGTCCCTCCACAACCTCTCGGTGATCGATCCCTCTCGCGAATTCGGAAAGCCTGACGCCCCACCTCCCGAAGAGCTTCATCAACAGATCAGGATCTGCGGCCGCCAGATCGGCTATCGTCTCAATCTTGAGGTCTTTGAGCCTCTCTTCCGTCTTGGGACCCACCCCCGGGATCTTTCGGACCCTCAAAGGAGAGAGGAAGGGCTCTACATCCTCGTCTCGAATTACGTTCAGGCCGTACGGCTTACGGTGATCGGATCCTATCTTGGCGAGCATCTTGTTCGGCGCGACGCCGACAGAGCAGCTCAGTTTTTCCTCGTTCAGGACCTCTTTCATAAGTCTCTTGGCGAAATCTGCTCCCTCTTCGAAGTTCTTCGCCCGGCCTGAGATATCGAGGTAGGCTTCGTCGATCCCGGCCTCTTCGAACCTGTCGGCGCAGCCTCTCAGGATCTTCATGATGCTCTCGGAGGCTTTGAGATAGAGATCGAAGTGGGGCCTGATATAGACGCCATCGGGGCATAGCTTCCAGGCTCGTGATATGGGCATCGCCGACCTCACCCCGAGCTCTCGGGCTTCGTAAGAGGCGCTGCTGACGACGCCCCGGCCTCTGCCACCCTTCGGATCGGCCCCCACTATCACGGGCCTGCCCTTCAGTTCCGGGTGCTCCCGGACTTCGACGGATGGAAAGAAAGCATCCAGATCGACATGGAGTATCACTCGCATTCTGCTGCTCAACCTATTATATTTTTAAATATATGGGGGCCAACGCCTCTCTCGCCGCGCTATAAGGGCGTCCCCCAGAGGGGATACCACTTCTCCACGTCTTTTTCCACGGGAAGCTCAGGCTCCATCACCGATCGGAGCCGAAACTCAAAGGTGCTGTCCCTCTCCTGCCCTTTGGCGGGGGCGAAGGGGTAGTATGCGCCCCCTTTGAAGCTATAGATCCAGTAGACGGGACCGTCCCGGCCCTGGAACCGGTATAATGCGCAGAGGAGCTGCTCGCCGAAGCCGTGATCTGCCATCGTCGTGCTCACGAGATGGACGTTCGCCACCAGGTCGTCGAAGTCGGGGTCCTCCAGGACGACCCAAAGGTAGCGGTACTCGTCCGTCTCGACTCTGTACTTCGTTCCCGTCTCCCGGGCGCTGTACCTCAAAAGGTCCTCGATCTCAGACCGGGCCGCCTCGTACCGGGAGGACTCGACCGGCTTGAGGCATATCCCGGCCGCGCCCGCCGGTGAGAGGCCGAGGTTAGCCTCCATGGTGATGCTGGCGGTGGAGATGGCGAAGAGCCGGTCGAGCTTGGCCGTCGGAAGCTCGCTTTTTCCGCGGATCGCGTCCAGGATCTTGAACCTCATCTTCATCTCCTCCTAATTTATGCCTTCAAGCCTCGAATCATCCGGCCTGGTCTCATGCCATCTCCATCTCTCTCTCGATCTTCTGGAGGGCTGCGATCCTCTTCTCCGTTGGGGGGTGGGTCGAGAGGAGGTTCATTATCGACGAGCCCGATACCGCCGGGATGATGAAGAAGGCGTTCATCCCCTCGGCCTTCCGGAGGTCCTCTTTCGGTATCCTGGGCATGACGCCGCTGATCTTCATCAGCGCCGAGGCCAGGTTCGAGGGCTGGCCCGTGATCACCGCCGACCCCCGATCTGCGGCGAACTCCCGGTACCTCGATAGGGCCCTTATCAGAAGGCTGCTGGCGATCCAGACGACGACCGATGCCAGAAAGGCCGCCGCAACCCCGCCCCGGTCCCTGCTGGAGCCTCCGCCACCGAAGAAGAATGAGTAACGGACGATGAAGAAGGCGACCGTCGAGAGGAAGCTTGCGATCGTCATCACCATCACGTCCCTGTTCTTGACGTGGGTCAGCTCGTGGGCCAGGACCGCCTCCAGCTCCGCCGGGGTCAGCTGGCTCCGGATCCCCGTCGTCACCGCCACCACGGCGTTTCCGGGGCTTCTCCCGGTGGCGAAGGCGTTGGGCATCGGCGTGTTCACCACGGCTATCCTCGGCTTTGGCAGGTCTGCCATGGCGCAGAGGCGTGAGATCATCTGGTGGAGCTCGGGCTCCTCGCTCTCGGAGACGATCTTCGCGCCCATGCTCCTTAGGACTAGCTTGTCGGAGAAGAAGTACTGGATGAGCATGAATATGCTCACGAAGGCGAGCATCCCCACCAGTCCGGTCCCCTGGTACGCCAGGACCGCGAGGAAGGCCAGGTAGACGAGGACGAGGAGGAACATGGTGAAGAGCATCCTCGCCTCCAATCCTTTATCGTGCTGCCATTTTCTTTTCATGATCTATTGACACCTTGAGAGAAGCTTGACCGGAGGTTATATTGACCTTTTGGGATTTAAGGGGTTTGTTGCTGAGAAGGAGGAAAGATCGCCTTTAAAACCAACCGTTTCGCAATAGCGGATACGAATCGGCTTTATAGTTAGCAAATAATTTATGTAACTATGAGAACTCCGACGTTATTCACCTTCGTCATGATTCTTCTTTCCATGACGACCGCCGCCAGCGCCGCTGGGGGATTGGAGCTTCGTGGCCCCGTGGCCACCGTCGAGGACGGAGCGGTCTACACCTGGGGCCCCCAAGAGTTTGCAGGATTCAACTACGACTCTGATGACGACCTCGGCACCGAGAGACTGACCTTCTTCATAACTGGCGACTCCCTCGACGAGCCGATGGGGGTTGTCTACGAAACGGCGGCCCAGCTCGCCGACTTCAAGTTCGAGGAGTGGGGCAGCTACCATAAAATCTCCTTTTTGGGCGAGGAGCAGTTCGCAGGATACGCCGAGGACTGGTACGATGACTGGTACTATCCTTACCTTTATGACAGATCAAAAGACGACAACCTGATGGCAGGAGAGGAGCTATCGAAGATCCTCATCGACGACGACCAGGAGAGGACCTTTACAAAAGACGCTCCCCTCCAGCTTGCCGAAGGCTACGAGCTGGCGATCAAGGGGATCGACGCCTACGGATCCATCTGGCTTGAGCTCCGCAAAGACGGCGAGGTCGTCGACTCAAGCCTGATAGCCCCATCAAAGGACGGCGCCACCATCGCCGACAAGACCTATATCTACACCAAGGATCTCGGAATTTCGCGAGGGGTCGTAGTCATAGCCGTCCACTTCAAGGGCCCTCTCTTCCACGCCACAGAAGGCGGCCTCCAGGACGCCGCCGTGGTAAACGGCATCTGGCAGATCTCCGACGAAGCCATCAGCATCGAAGAGGGCGCGTCCTTCGGCAAGATGAGGGTCACGACGGTGGACCCCGACTCGATGCGGATCTTCATGGACAACCAGGACAACAGGATCATCCTGGGCAGGAACAGGGAGATCCCCCTGATGGGAGATATCGGCATAAAGACCGCCGACCAGTACGAGATCACCGCTGAGGAGCCCCTCAGATACTACGTCTACAGAAAGATCACCGAGCCCGGAACATACGAGATCAGAGGGACTGTTGCTGAGGTCATCGACGGCTGGACGGTTGAATGGGATCCCGCCAACTTCGCCGGGTTCTACTACGACGTCGACGAGAACCTCGGCACCGAGAGGCTAGTACTGACCATCACCGGTGACGCCCTCGAGGAGCCTGACGGGGTCGTCTACATGACCTCCGGCCAGATGAAAGAGTTCGAGAACGAGGTCTGGGGCGGTCGCTGGACGATCGGCTTCCTAGGCGAGGAGTACTTTGCATCTTACGAAGAAGGCACAACTTTCGATGCCTACCTTTACCACGACTCCGCCGACCCCAACCTGATGGCCGCAGAAATGCTCAGCAGGGTCCTGATCGACGACGACGAGAAGAGGACCCTCACCTCCAGCACCCCTCTCAAGCTCGCCGAGGGGTACGAGCTGATGATCAAGTCTGTCGATCCCACAGGAAAGGTCAGCCTCGAACTCCAGAAGGATGGCCGGTCCGTTGATACAGGGATGGTGGAGCCCACCAAGAACGGCGCAACGGTCCAGGATAAGACCTACACCTACAATATGGAGATGGGCGACGCCAAAAAGATCGTGACCATAGCCGTCCACTTCAAAAACGCCTACGTAAGCGGGGATCAGAGGATGGCCATAGTCGACGGCGTCTGGCAGATCTCCGACGATCCTCTCGATATCAAGTCGGGTACAAAGATCGACAAGATGACGATCCAGACCGTCAACGCCTACGCCAAGACCATCATGATGAACGACGAGGACAACCAGATAAAACTCTACGGGAACGCAGACCTGCCCCTGGTAGGAAATATCAGGATCAAGACCGCCGACCAGGGCGAGATCTCCCCCGAGGTGCCCCTCAGGTTCTACATCTACAAGGAGGCGACGGTGGAGGAGCCCGAGACCCCAAGGCCCTCCCAGGAGATCGGCCTGATCTGAGGTGGCGGGGAAAAGACGTTTTGAGGTATGAGAACCGCCTCGGGAGAGAGGGCGGGCTTTAGCCCTCTCAGATATCTCCCCTACCCTTGACTCGTTCTGGAAGCGACATACCTCTCCGGAACCTGCAGGACGTACGGCTTTCGGGAGATCGCAAGCCACGCCGCCCCACAGGCCACTCCGACCAGGAGGTTCATCATCCCAAGGACCAGGATCGGATCGCTCCAGCTCAGGGATATGATCGTCATGCCGACGCTTCCCATGAGGATCCCAAAGCAGCTCATGAGAGCTGCGGCAGATCCCGTATCCCCGCTCTGCTGCTCCAGCATCAGATTCGTGCCGGGAGTTCGAACACAGCTCGCGGAGACGGTGGCCGGGAGGAGGGCCGCGGCGAGAAGCCATGGCGCAAAGCCGCCGAAGAACGATATTAAGAGGCCGCTCGCGGATATCGCCCCAAAGGAGGCGATGATGATCGATCTCCGCCGATATCTCCGAGAGATCCTCATGTAGAGGATGGGTCCAAAGATCAGCCCGACGGCGTTTATGGCGAAGTAATAGCTGTAGACCTGAGGGCTGAGGCTGAAGCCGTTTATGTAAATGTAGGATGACGCGGCTATGAACGCCATCGAGGATAAGCCCGGAAGAGAGAAGAGGGCGAGGAGGGACGAGAATCCCGGATTTTTGGCGACCTTGAACAGCCCTCCCAGCGCCCGAACCATCGAGCCCGAATTCCGCTCGTCTATCGTCTCTTCCAACGCGACGCCTCCCGCCAGAGCCAGGAGGCCGATGAGGGCCAGAGCCCAGAACACACCCCTCCAGGAGACGAACTTCAGCAACAGGGCGCCGAGGACCGGGGCTGCCACCGGAGATATCAGGACCATCGACTGGACCATGGCCAGGATCGGCTCCCTCCTCCTGCTGTCGTAAACGTCCTTGATCATGGCCGTGGCCACGGCGAAGGCGCCGCTGCCGCCGATCGCCTGGAGGATGCGGAAGGCTATCAATTGACCGATCCCAACAGAGGCCGCACACCCGAGGCTTGCGGCGGTGTATAAAGAGCGGCTGAGGAGGAGGATGGGCTTTCTGCCGTACTTATCGCTTGCCGGCCCCCAGAGGAGGATTCCTCCAGCGAAAAATACGAAGAACAAGATCAGAGTGAGGTTTGCGATGTCTGATGTGACGTCGAAGTAGAGGGCCATTCCGGGAAGGGCGGGGAGATAGAGGTCTGTTGAGAGGGGAACGAAGGCGCTGAGAAACGCTATGAGGGCGATCAGCCCCCTCTCTCCCAGATATCTCTGACTTCTGGCGGAGGTGGGCGCCGTCATGCGAGACCAGCTCTTGAATATCCTCTGGCCGCTCCAGTCTCAGGCAGGATCGTCTTTTCATCCCGCGGTCCATCTCGATCCAACTTCACCATCCCTCCGACCTAGTCATGGCCCCACCTTTCTGCGATGCTTTATTTCTAGTGACCGGCAACCTCAGATCCACACCGACCTCTGATCCGCCACTGATCTCTGACCCGACCGCCGATCTCTGACCAGACAATCTATCTCCGATCCCGACAGAGACGATCCAGGGCAGGGCAATCAATTTTAGTTATTACTGACAAAATAGAGTTCCGTGGAGAACCTGGCAGAGACTTTCCTGAAACTGGACAGAAAGGAGATCATCCTTTTGAAGACCATAGAGAGGGGGATGCGCCACTGCGAGTGGGTCCCGATAGAGGATCTGATGGCGAGAAGCCGCTTATCCCAAAAGGGCGCAAGCGCAGGCCTCTCGAAGCTGGTCGAAAAAAAGCTGGTCTTCAGGACAAAAGAGCCCTACGAGGGCTATCAGATAGGCTTTGCCGCCTACGACCTGGTCGCCCTATCCACTCTCGTAGAGAGAGACGTGGTCGCATCCCTCGGCGACCTCCTCGGCGTCGGCAAGGAGTCGGTCGTCTACGAGGCCCTCGGACGGATCCCCGCCACCGGGGGTGCAGAGGATACGTCCGCTGCAGAGGCCGCGGAAGAGACGACCGAAGCGACCGTGGAGCTTCCCCTGGCGGTCAAGTTCCACCGCCAGGGGGAGACGAGCTTCAAGCACGTACGGCGGGTTAGAGACCATCTCACGGACCTTCCCCGGTGCGCCTGGATCCACGCCGCGAGGCTCGGGGCGGCGAAGGAGTTCAAGACTCTCAAGCGCCTCTATCCCGAGGTCTCGGTGCCGAGGCCCGTCGCCCTCAGCCACCACGCTGTGGTGATGGAGCATTCGGGGGGAACTGAGCTCTACAAGCTCGACCTCGAAAACCCAGAAGAATGCCTGGATATAATCCTGGAGGAGGTGGCCGCCGCCTGGGAGAAGGGGATCGTCCACGCCGACCTCAGCGCCTACAACGTCCTGGCCGGGGAAGAGGGTGAGATCGTCATCATCGACTGGCCCCAGGCGGTCTCCCGGAGCTCGCCCCAGGCCCGTGAGCTTCTCGAAAGGGACGCAAAGAACGTCGTCAGCCACTTCCAGCGGAAGTACCGCCTTGATTTTGAGGCCGAAGAGGCCCTCGCCTTCGTTCTCGGCGGAGAGGAGGGGGGTGAGAACGTGGGCGCGAAAAAAGATGATCGATTGTGGATGAAAGGGGAACGAGAAATAGGCCCGGAGTGAGGTGATGCCATCCCCGGATTGATATATGGAGTGGATATCGCCAGCGGTTCGCCCAAGAGCAAGCAGGCTCCAAGCTACGCCCTCTTCATCCTCGAAGGGGAGAGGGAAGAGCGCCACCCCATGATCAGCAGGCAGAAGCTGATCAGGCTGATCCGGCAGACGGCGCCGGATATAGTGGCGATCGATAACGTCCACGAGCTGGCCGCGAGCAAGGCCGACCTCGTCAGGCTCCTGAGGGGGATGCCCCCCTCGACTAAACTGGTCCAGGTGACGGGAGGGGAGAGGCCCGAGGCCCTGACGAAGATCGCCCGATGGCACGGGATCTCCTTCGACAGGTTAAACCCCATGGATGAGGCCGAGACCTGCACCCGCCTCGCCTCAAAGGGGGTCGGCAGCATAGTCTCGGCCTTCGAGGATCGGACCTGGATCAAGGTCAGCCGCCGGAGGTCTCCTGGGCGGGGCGGCTGGAGCCAAAAAAGGTACACCCGGAAGATCCACGGGTCGGTGAAGGCCCTCTCCCGGGAGGTGGAGGATAAGCTCCGGGAAGAGGGGCACCAGTTCAGCGCGAGGTCAGTGGAGGGGATCGGGGGGTACATCAGAAGCGAGTTCGTGGTGGAGGCTCCCCGAAACGAGGTCCACCTCCGTTCCGGCTATCGGGGCGACGCTCAGATCAGGGTCGAGGGGGTGGAGCGGCCGCGGCTCAACTTCGAGCCGCTCCGATCGAGGCGAGGCTACATCATGGCCGGGATCGACCCTGGCACCACCACCGGGATCGCCGCCCTCAACCTGAAAGGAGAGCTGGTCGACCTTCTCAGCGCGAGAGCCATGTCGCCTCCGGACGTCATAGAGTGGCTGGCGGAGAGGGGCAAGCCCCTGGTGGTGGCCACAGACGTCTTTCCCACCCCCGGAGCCGTCGAGAAGGTGAAGCGTTCCTTCTCCGCCGTCCTCTACTCTCCGGGCAGCGACATTTCGTCCGAGGAGAAGATCGCTCTTGCTCGGGAGTACGGCTACAAAAACGATCACGAGCGCGACGCCCTCGCCGCTGCCGTCAGCGCCTACAAGAAGTACAAAAACAAGTTCCAGCAGGTCGAGAAGAAGTGCCCTCCGGGCCTCGATCCCGAAGAGGTGAAGGCCCTGGTGGTGAGGGGCCTCTCTATAGATCAGGCGATATCGGGTATGACGGAGCTGCCTATCCAGGAGCCAGCAGCCCCGAAGGAGGCCGAGCCGGAGGTCGACTCGGACCTTGCGGCCCTGATGGCGGAGAACAGGCGCCAGTCCGACCAGATCCGGCGGCTCAAGGGGTACACAGAGGAGCTGAAAGAAGAGCGATCGAAGGACGAGGAGGTCCGACGCCGTCTGGAGGCGAAGATCGAGAGGCTGAAGGACAAGTCCCGCCGGGAGATCAAAAGAGACCAGGAGATCAGGATCAGGGAGAAGGAGATCGAGAGGCTCCGGGCCCTCCTCCGGCAGGAGAGAAAGACCAACCGAAAATTGAAAGCCAGGCTGAAAAGGATCAAGAAGGCAGAAGAGCTGGAGGAGGAGGCGGTCGGAAGGCCCGTCAGGGAGGTTGCCTCCTTCTCGCGAGAGGCGCTCTTAGAGGCGGCGTCGAGGCTCGATATCGGAAAGGGGGACGTCGTCGTTCTCAAAGACGCCAGCGGCGGCGGCCCCAATACCGCAGACCTCTTCATCGATTGGGAGGTGGAGGCGCTGATCATCGAGACGGAGATGGAGGCCTCGGTGGAGGGGTACCTGATGGACGGGGATGTGCCCGTCGTCTCCAGCCGGGAGGTGCCGGTGAGAAGGGTGGCGGGCATCGCCCTCGTCGATCCCGTGGAGCTGGAGGAGGCGCTCGCCCGGTGGGCCGAGCGAAAGCAGGTGAGGGTGGCAAAACAGAAGACCGAGTGGCTCGAAGGGATGATCAAGGAGTATCGGGCCGAGAGGCGGAAGGACGAGCGGCAGAGGAGAAAGAAGGCCGAAGGCTGAAAGATCGCGCCGAGTCACCGCCCCAGAAGGCCCGTCTCTTCTGCACCCTTTGCCACCCCGCTCCGGGGCGAGGGGAGCGTTTTTAAAGTAAATCCCCCCTCACTGCCTTCCAATCATGCTCGCCGACGATATCTTGAGGTTGAAGAAGGAGAGGAACGCCGTCATCCTCGCTCACAACTACCAGCCCGGTGAGGTCCAGGACATAGCCGACCTGCGGGGCGACTCCCTGGAGCTCGCCCGGGCCGCCGCCGGGGTTGAGGCCGAGGTGATACTCTTCTGCGGCGTCGATTTCATGGCCGAGACCGCAGCGATCCTCTCCCCAGAAAAAAGGGTGATCATGCCCGACGCCAGTGCCGGCTGTCCCATGGCCTCCATGATCACGGGCCGAGAGCTCCGGGATTTCAAAGCCGAACATCCCGGCGCCGCCATCGTCTGCTACGTCAACTCCTCCGCCGAGGTCAAGGCGGAAAGTGACATCTGCTGCACCTCCGCCAACGGGATCGAGGTGGTGGCATCCCTGGAGGAGGAGACGGTCCTCTTCGTCCCTGACAGGAACCTGGGGCGGTACGTCTCCCGCTTCACGGATAAGAAGATCATAACCTGGGACGGCTACTGCTACGTCCACGACCGGTACACCACCGAAGATGTCCGGCGGGCGCAGGCCCTCCACCCCGAGGCCGAGCTCCTCGTCCATCCCGAGTGCAGGCCCGAGGTGATCGACCTCGCGGACTACGTCTACAGCACCTCTGGGATGGCAAGACACGCCAAAAAGAGCCTCGCCCAAAAGTTCATCATCGGGACCGAGGTGGGGATGAACTACAGGCTCGAGCAGGAGAACCCCGATAAGGAGTTTTACCCCTTGAGCGAAAAGGCGATCTGCGTCGACATGAAGAAGACGAGCCTGGAGAAGGTCCTATCAGCCCTGGAGGCTCTGGAGCCTCGGGTGGTGGTTCCAAAGGATATCGCGGACCGGGCAAGGTCCGCCATCGAGAGGATGCTGGCGGTCTGAAGTCTGCACCTGTTGTACCAGAACGTTTATAGGTGAGATCTTCCCTCCGCCCTTCCGGTTCCCCTTCGCCGGAGACCTCAACCGAAAAGTATCTTATAAGAAAAGGATGAACCCGGAGCGGTGATCGCTTATTAGCCGATATATCCATGCCCGTCAGCTGCGGTATCCTCTCTTTGCTGGGAGCGTTCTGCTGCTTTTGGCCGCCGTGTACAGCGACGCGAACCACCTGAGCATCGAGCCCTTGATAGAGTTCACAGGAGTCGTGCTTCTCATCATGACCGCCGCAATATGGCGGAAGTAAAACCGAACCATCCGATCGATCCATCATCCGGCCTGACGACTGAAAGGGGCTCGGCGGCGAGAAGCCGGACCCAAAGTCCAACGCCCGAGGGGCGAGGGCCTTACTCAAATCCAGCTTTTATCCCGTGCCGTCCTCCTCTTCATCTGGGCGGTCAGAATGGGCTTCTCAGATCTGGCGTCTTCCCTCCTTCTTTCCCGTCTTCTCCTCCTTCTCCCTCTCCTCTGCCCCCAAGAGTTTCTCCAGGGAGTCGGGAAGCTCAGCTCCGCAGATCGGCATCATCTCCAGTCATCTGATCAAGATCCTGCAAACTATCATGCAACCTCTCAAGAAGGTGGGCCAGATCTCTTGCCATCCCGGCCCCCTCTCGAATCCGATCCTCGGTGGCGAGGCCCCGAGGCCGGACCTCCAACTCCAGCCAGTCGGCGGTCTCTCGAAAGAAGCCGGCGAGCCTCCCGGAGGCTTGGGCCTCGGCGAGGCCGACGGAGTCGATGACGCATTCGGCCGCGACTTCCCCAGAATCCGACCAGCGGGCCCTGGACCCCAGGGCGTCGCCAAATGGCCCGCCATAGGTGAGGGTCAGGTGCCACGATACGCCCTCAATGGAGCAGTCTCGCGAATCGGTTCTGAACGGCAGGGGGTCCTCACGTTCGAACCTGTCGCACTCCATTCCTGAGGGGCCAGCCCGGACGATCTCGATCAGGAGACACTCTCCGATCCCGTTGGTCTTTCTTCTGATCTCCTCCTCGAAGGCGAGGATCGCTTCCAAGTCTGAGGCGATCCTGTCGTCGCCGTCGGTTGATCTGGGCCCCTTCGTCTCGCACACCTTTCGATCCCCTCTTGAGGTCTCCTTTGGAGACGTAAAGAGATCGATCAGAAATAAAGAGAATTAAATCAGGCATTGACTATAATATATTAAATCATAAAAGACGTTTCATAAATTATCGTGTTAAAAATGGAAAGGGGGGTATAGGAGTGAGGTAGGGGGTGGCAGCCGACAACTGCCTTAATGTATTACGTCATTTGTCTTATATAAGGGTTCTGGTCTCTCTAATTCGATCTCCTGATCCTGCATCGCATCTTCGATCTGACCGATAGGTTGATCACCATATCGAGATCCACCCTCTTTCGATGTCGTGCGATCTGGCGGTGATATTTGACGTTGCCGGTACCATGCTCCAGATGTATCGGGTGGCAAAAGACGTCTCCAAAAACGTCCTCGTGGAGGGGATTGTCACCACGGAGCTGGTGATGGAGAAGGGCGGAAGGGCTCTGGTAATACCCCAGCTCGACCCGAAAGAGGTGATGGGAACGCCTCCTGAGACGCCCCTCAGCGTCTTCTTCCGTGGGCGGGAGAAGAAAGTCAAGATAAGCTGCTCCAGCACGAAAGTTTCAGAACGGGAGGTGATACCGGTCCTCCTCGGCTCCACGGTCGAGGTGAGAAACCTCCAGGAGACGTTGGGGGCGGTCTGTGCCCGATGTCCGCGGTTCTACTACACCACAGGGCTGATAGTGGACGTCGAGGTGGGGAAGGTGACCCACTCCATCAGCACCGGAGGAAGGCCTTTTCCGGCCCTGGAGGCGGTTTTGAAGGAGCTGGAGGAGATGGGCGCCGATATCTACGTCGCCTCTGGAGACAGCATGAGGAGCCTCTCAAAACTCACCAGATGCAGGGGAATAAAAGAAGATCGGATATACCCCGCCTCAAAGCCGCGACGAAAGGAGGAGATCGTAAAGAGCCTCAAAAATGACTATCGGTTTGTCGTCATGGTGGGAGACGGCCTCAACGATCGATACGCTCTGGAGGCGGCAGATCTCGGGGTGCTGACGGTCCAGCAGGACAGCCGGCCAGGGGCGGAGCTGATAGAGGCGGCCGATGAGGTGATAGACGATATAAGGAAGCTTCCGGGGCTGGTGAGAGATAGGCTCTGCCCGGTCAATGTCTCCTGAAATTCGGTGATGCATCCTGAAATTCGGCAATTTCGCGTTTCCATTCTGGAAAATATCATCTAAAAAAATTCTACATGTCGTAGAAAAATCGGTGATAATCTCAAAATTTAACAAAATTGTCAGTCACGACCAACTTTTCCATACCTTGGGACTGATTATTAAGAAAACTATTTATATGCGGCTTGATATCATTATTTACAAAGGTCTTTTCGGTAACTCATAAGAGGGGGAGGAGATATCGGATAAGATGCTGAGATTGCGATAAGGAGCACGGAACTAATGTTTGAAGAGCTTTTGGAAGTATATAAGAAGAAAGTTGCAGACAGTGAACGAGAGCTCGAAGAGGACCGGGCAATGATGGGCCTCATCATGGCCGTGGAAAATATGTCCAACATGCTCAGCATGAAGCAACAGGACGTCGATCTATTGGGGAGACTGATCGACCAGGTAGACCACCTCTCAAAGGAGGTGGCCGATCTCAAGAGCCAGATGAAGACGAGACAGACCAGATCCTCTCTTGGCACCCGAGCCCCCAAGGCCAGCGAGGGGAACGCCCTCGACAACCACACCGAGACCTTGATCGACCTCATGAAGGAGAGGCCGGGAAGATATACGACGAGCGAGCTGGTGGACATGCTGGGCCTGAACAAGACCACGGTGATAAGCGTGATGAAGCGGGCGGTAGAGATGGATCCGTCCCACGTCAAGCTCACTCAGGGAAAGAGGCGGAAGCTCTACCTATCCTACACGCCAGAAGATCAGGATTTGGGGGAGAATAAGGAATCAGAGACGGCATCTGACGATGCCGACAGGATGCGTCTAGAGCTAATGTCCATGACCTGAATGAAGTTTGTTTGTACCATCGATCGTCTGTCGGATTTGACTCTCGCGGTTCGGCCAGTCGGATCGAGACCTCGCATCGTCTATCCTCTTTTAAGGGGATTCTGCAAGAACAATCACAAGCATTCCAGACCCGAAATAGTCAGGTTCTGGCCTTGCAGGGTGGGACTTACAATGGCAGGAGCTGGAGCTTTCTAATCTGGCGCAAGTTCTGACGTTCAGGGTTTTTGATCAGTCCGTCGGCATCTCGTCCAAAAACTATCTCACGAAACGGACGGCTACGCCGTACGCCTTCTCCACCTCGCGGGCGACGCGGCCGAAGGTGGGGCCAGCCATCGGCAGAGTCGCCCCTGATCTGCAATCCACACCTCTGATTGGATCTCTTTATCTCTCCGGTCATCTACCTCGTGGTCGAATTCCCAGACCTCACAGGATGGGTCCTCGGCCTCCACCAGCTTCGGACCTCGATCCCCTCCCCCAAGATGCGAATAAGTCTCTCCTTTCTAGTCGTCATGCGGACGACCTCCAATGCAGCCCGAAGAAGGTTGTCCAAGGCGGATCCGATCATCTCGAAGAATCGAGCCCACCTCTTTCAGAAGAGGATAAATTCCCATCGATGAGGTACTGTACTTTTTATAATGCCAGTGGGGTAAATTTAAAACGGAATAGCGGCTCTCTTCTATCGTATAGGAGGTATTGGAACGATCGACGTGAAGGCCTTTTTGATCGACCTGGACGGGGTCCTCTACGTGGACAAAACCCCCATAAAGGGGGCGAAGGAGGCGATAGCCCTGCTGGAGGAGAAGGGGTACCGATATCGTTTTGTATCCAACACCACCTCGAAGTGCAGGGCCACCCTTTCGAGGTTCCTCGGCGAGATGGGGTTTGAGATACCCGAAGAGCAGATATTCACCCCGGCGATAGCCGCCGCCGAGCGGATCCGGGCCGAGAAGGACAACCGTTGCTATCTGCTCACAAGGCCGGACGTCAGAAGAGACTTCGAAGAGGCGGGCATACCCCTGGCTGAGGATGATGTAGACTTCGTGGTGGTGGGGGACGCCGAGATGGAATTCACCTTCGACCGGCTGAACAGGGCCTTCCGGCTGGTGATGGACGGAGCCGAGATCATCGCCCTCGAGAAGGACAGGTACTGGATGGGGGCCGACGGCCTCTGCCTCTCGGCGGGCCCCTTCGTCTGCGCCCTGGAGTACGCAACAGCAACCCTGGCCGAGGTGGTGGGAAAGCCCTCTCCAGACTTCTTTTATATGGCCCTCAGAGAGATCCAGGCCTCGCCCGATGAGACGGCGATGATCGGCGACGACATCGACACGGACGTCGGCGGGGCCCAGAACGCGGATATGATGGGGATCCTCGTCAGGACCGGAAAGTACAGGGAAGAGGTGGTGGAGTATTCTAACATCATCCCGGACCTCATCCTCGAATCGATCGAGGAGCTGAGAAGTCATATCTGAATAGGCCGCTCTGAGCAAAAGGTCGGATCGAGGCTGCCCAATTTCGAGGTCGTGGCAGATATGCCCGATCTGGTAATCTCGTCTCCACATCGCCGGTATCGTCTCATCTTTTCCCCAGCCGCCGCGGGGAAACGCATTAAGTGATCCTGCCAGCCGGAAGCAAAGAGATGCCTTATAATTCTCGACTTATAAATCTCGCTCCTGGCCTGGATGATCCCCTCTGGCAACAGCCTTTTTATCCCCTTACCATGTAGGGCTTTGCGGCTTGAAGAGATAGTAAGAAGACGACGAGGAGGCGGGATTATGCCGAAGCGAGAAGACATCAACAAGATCATGATCATCGGGTCGGGACCCATAGTGATCGGGCAGGCCTGCGAATTTGACTACTCAGGAACCCAGGCCTGCAAGGCCCTCCGGGAGCTGGGATACGAGATCGTTCTCGCGAACTCCAACCCGGCGACGATAATGACCGACCCGGGGATGGCGGATGTGACCTACATCGAGCCGCTGAACCTGGAGAGGATGACCCAGATCATCGAGAAGGAGAGGCCCGACGCCCTCCTCCCCAACCTCGGCGGCCAGTCCGGCCTCAACCTCAGCTCGGAGCTGGCCAAAGCTGGAGTTTTCGAGAAGTACGGGGTGAAGGTGATAGGCGTCGAATTGGACGCCATCGAGAGGGGCGAGGATCGGATCATCTTCAAGGAGACGATGAACCGGCTGGGGATCGAGATCCCCAAGAGCACCGCCGTCTACTCCGTGGAGGACGCAGAGAAGGTGGCCGCAGATCTCGGCTACCCGGTAGTGGTCAGGCCCGCCTACACCATGGGCGGCACCGGAGGCGGCCTGGTCTACAACGTCGAGGAGCTGCGGACCGTGGCCAGCCGAGGCATCTCCGCCAGCTTGATCGGCCAGGTCCTGATCGAGGAGTCGGTGCTGGGCTGGGAGGAGCTGGAGCTGGAGGTGGTGAGGGACGCGAAGAACCAGAAGATCACCGTCTGCTTCATCGAGAACGTCGACGCCATGGGCGTTCACACCGGCGACTCCTACTGCACTGCCCCCATGCTGACGATCTCCTCCGAGCTGCAGGACAAGCTCCAGGACTACTCCTACCGGATCGCCGAGGCGATTGCGGTGATCGGTGGGACGAACGTCCAGTTCGCCCACGACCCCAAGACCGGCCGGGTGGTGGTCATCGAGATCAACCCCCGAACTTCCCGCTCCTCGGCCCTGGCCTCCAAGGCCACCGGCTTTCCCATCGCTCTCGTCTCGGCGAAGCTCGCCAGCGGCATGACCCTCGACGAGATCCCCTACTGGCGGGAGGGCACCCTCGATAAGTACACACCTTCCGGCGACTACGTGGTGGTGAAGTTCGCCCGCTGGGCCTTCGAGAAGTTCAAGGGCGCCGAGGACAGGCTGGGGACCCAGATGAAGGCCGTCGGCGAGGCGATGTCCATAGGCAAGACCTACAAGGAGGCTCTCCAGAAGGCTATCAGGTCTCTTGAGATCGGGCGGTACGGCCTCGGTTTTGCAAAGGACTTCAACAGAAAGTCCTTGCAGGAACTTATGGAGATGCTGAAGTGGCCTTCCAGCGAGCGGCAGTTCATCATGTACGAGGCCCTCCGGAAGGGTGTCGAGGTCGAGAAGCTCAGCGAGATCACATCGATCAAGCCCTGGTTCATTCAGCAGATGAAGGAGCTGGTGGAGCTCGAAGAGGAGATCCTGAAGTACAGGTCCAAGGCGGGGGGCAACGCAAAAGAGAAGGCTGAATCCCTCCGCTCCCTCCCCGACGAACTTCTGGTCCGGGCGAAAAAAGATGGGTTTGCAGACAAATATCTTGCAAAGCTCCTGGACGTTCCCGAAACGGATATCCGGAGCAGGCGAAAGGCCCTGGGGATCGTCCAGGGATGGCACCCCGTCCCCGTCAGCGGGGTTGAAGACGCTTCTTATTATTACTCGACCTACAACGCCCCCGACGTCACCAAGACGAGCGACCGGCGGAAGGTGATGGTCCTCGGAGGCGGGCCGAACAGGATCGGCCAGGGGATCGAGTTCGACTACTGCTGCGTCCACGCCGCCTTCGCCCTCCGGGACTCCGGCTACGAGACGATCATGGTTAACTGCAACCCCGAGACCGTCTCCACCGACTACGACACCTCCGACAAGCTCTACTTCGAGCCCCTGACCGTCGAGGACGTCCTCAGCATCTACGAAAAGGAACGGCCCGAGGGGATGATCGTCCAGTTCGGAGGCCAGACCCCCCTCAACATCGCAAGAGAGCTGGAGGATGCGGGGGCGAGGATCTTCGGCACGACCGTCGACACCATCGACCTCGCCGAGGACCGGGATCGGTTCCGGATGATGATGGAGAAGATGAAGATCCCCATGCCCGAGTCCGGTATGGCGAGCAACCTCGATGAGGCCCTGGAGGTGGCGGGCCGGATCGGCTACCCCCTCATGGTCCGCCCCTCCTACGTCCTCGGCGGTCGAGGGATGGAGGTGATCTACGACGAGGAGATGCTGGAGCGGTACGTCCAGGCCGCCGTCGACGTGACCCCGGAGCGTCCGATCCTCATCGACCGGTTCCTGGAGAACGCTCTCGAGGCGGAGGCGGATGCCCTCTCCGACGGGACCGAGACCTTCGTTCCCGCGGTGATGGAGCATATCGAACAGGCCGGGGTCCACTCCGGCGACTCGGCCTGCGTCATCCCACCGGTGACGATCCCCGAACGGCACCTATTGACGATCAAAGAGTACACCCAGAGGATCGCAAGAGAGCTAGGGGTCGTCGGCCTCATGAACATGCAGTACGCCATCGCCAAGGAGGTCGTCTACGTCCTGGAGGCGAACCCCCGGGCCTCCCGGACGGTACCCCTCGTCTCGAAGGTCTGCAACGTCTCGATGGCCCGGATCGCCACCGAGCTTATGATGGGAGAAAGGCTCGCGAACCTCGCCCTCGAAGAGAAGCATATCTCCCACTTCGGGGTCAAGGAGGCGGTATTTCCCTTCAACATGTTCCCTGAGGTGGACCCGTTACTGGGGCCGGAGATGAGGTCGACGGGCGAGGTCCTGGGGATGGCCGACTCCTTCGGCATGGCCTTCTACAAGGCCGAGGAGGCGGCAAAACAGGTCCTGCCGAAGGAGGGGGCGGTGCTGATCACGGTGGCCTTCAAGGACAGGTCGAACGTCCTGGAGGCGGCAAGGGAGTTCTCGAAACTCGGGTTTGCCGTCAGGGCGACGGGGGGAACCCGCGACTTCCTCGCCGAAAACGGGATCGGATCCGACCCGATCCAAAAGCTCACCGAGGGGAGGCCCAACATCGACGACGCCATCAAGAACGGGGAGATCCAGCTCGTCATCAACACCCCCATCGGCAAGGCGAGCCAGCACGACGACTCCTACATCCGAAAGGCCGCCATCAAGTACAAGGTGCCCTACATCACAACCGCAGCAGCGGCCTCGGCGGCTGCGAAGGGGATCGCGGCCTTCAGGAAGGGGAGGTCCGGCGTGAAATCCCTTCAGGAGTACCACGCGGATATCGAGAGGTGAATCTGGTGGATAATGATAATCGGAGATATCGTCGATATCTCCGATTATTCTGTATTATATATAGATATATTCTATATTTAACCCGAAAAACTTATGGGCTCAAAGCCGGGCGAAGAGCAGGCAGAGCGCTCTCCCTTTTCACAGCGTCTCTTTATCGACCCGAAAGCGCCATCATATCGCCGGGCCTTTTGCCTGCTCTCTCCCCAAGGCTTTGGGCCGCATCTCGTAAATAGGAATCCCGGATTTTGCTGAGTTGAGGCATATACTACGCCCGTTACGGCGTGCACATATCCGACCTCATAGGTTCTCAGCCCCTCTCCGGTGCTTTGCGGATGCCGCCCCGATAAGACAGCACCTCTCAGGTCTAGCCTGAAGAGCTCAGCCGCTCAGCCTCTCCTCATTTTCACGAAATGCGGCAAACCTAACATATCTTCGTTATAGATATTTGTAGATTGCGGTTGACCGACGTATAGCGTGATTAAGCTCAAAATTTGGCGCTTTAGGGATGTCAGACCACAAAATCGATCCGGCGAAGCACTTGTGGGTGGTGCCATGAAGATCCGACTTCAACCGGCCATTTAGAGTTTAGATGAGCGGTTCGCAGTTCGCGGTTCGCAGTTCGCAGTTCGCAGAACCGTCTTCCCACCGCCGAGAATGCCAACCAAAAACCTCCATAGGGATCTGACACCGCCTGTGTCGGTCGCCAGCACCAGGATCAAATGATCCCTGCTCTCGCTAAGGTTCCCTCCTTTTGAGAAGGGGGAGGAGATCCTCCCCCCTGGCGACCGTATCCGCGATCTTCTCTTAACGCCAGCCTCGAATTCCTAATCCCAACGATTATAGCATCGCCTGACCTCTGCGATCAAAATATAGCCCCTTAAGCCCTCATCAGGTCTTCAGTTTATAGAGGGATTTAATTAGGTTCAGGCTCAATTCAAAAAGGAACTGAGAAGTTGCGTCGAGAGTTCGAAGATCTATCCCCTTGAGGCGAAGAGGATATGGAAAGCCTGATCTTGATCTTCGTGGATGCATATAGAAATTCGAGATCGATACCATGAGACAGGTCATAATCTACCCCGGCGAGGATGGATATTGGGTGGCGGAATGCCCCAGCCTTCCCGGCTGCATCAGCCAGGGCGAGACGAAGGAGGAGGCGATAGAGAACATCAAGGAGGCGATCGAGGCTTACACCTCCGCCCTTAAGGAGGACGGCCTTCCGGTCCCTGAGGATCGGCTTGAGGCCCTTCTGGTGGCCGTATAAGCAAGCTTCCGGCGATCTCGGGGCGAAGGAAGGTGCGTCAAAGTTCGAGAGAAGAAGGGCTTCCGGTTTAAGCGACAGGTGGGAAGCCATATCGTTCTGAGGCGGGACGACCCCTTCGCCCAACTCGTCGTTCCCGACCACAACGAGCTGGACAGAGGCACCTTGAGGGCGATCATCCGGCAGGCTGGGATGAGCGTTGACGAGTTCGTGGAGCTGCTTTGATTCGCCTGATTTTTCGGAGGGATTTGGTGAACAATGGCTTTCCTCACGTCTATGCCGGAACCGGGGCCATCAGCAGATAGTGGGCCAAGGCGATCATCAGCGCCACGAAGCTCAGGATGAGGAAAAAGCCGGACGCCTTGAGCCGCCAGTGTTTTTTGGACATGATCAGCTCGTACTTCTCTTTTGAGTCGCGGCTGGAGTTGATGTTGATTTTGTAGCTCTTGGGAAAGAGGGTCAAAACCGCAAAGATCAGGCTGAGGAGCCACAGGCTGATGGGCGCAAGGTAGAGGGCGGCCACCGCCTCGCTCATCGAGGGCTTCAGGTCGGAGAAGGCGATGGCGTGGAAGTATATCCCCGAGAGAAGGCTGTTTACGGCGATCAGCTGCTTTGCCACCTCCTCCAAGTTTGAGACGGACTCACCCACCAGCTTCTGGGCGTTCTCCCGCCAGAAGGGGTTTGGCTCCGCCGAGACGACCGGCGGCTCTTCCTCGCTCACGATCGCAGCTCCCATTCAAACCACTTCTCGCAATTTGGACACTTCAGATCGATGGATTTTGGACTGCTCAGCTTTTGCCTCCAGCGATCGAGGAAGCCGCGGACCGCGACCGTCTCTCCGTCCTCGCTCACCGCTTCCACATCGATTCGGAACTTGTAGCCGCAGTGGGCGCATCTCACCGGCTCAAGCGCCATGCGTCCTCCCAATATCTTCGAGCGCCTTCTCGAAGACTTCTTCGCCCATCTTCTCCCTCAGCCTGGAAATGTCGGATTCTGCTAGACCGCTTCGAGGATCGTTTAGCTCCTTTAGAATCGAAAGAGCAAGCAGATACTTATCGAGAGCTGAAAAATAATCCTCCTCCTCTTCGTCCACTCGTCCCAATTGACCAAACGTTTCAGCGATGCCCCTCCTGTCGCCCAGCTCTTGTTTGATCTTCAGGCTCTCGCCGTAGAGACGGCGGGCCTCGCCAATCTCGCCCATGTCCTGTGCCAGCATACCAAGCTGGTGGAGCGAGCTTGCGACGCCGCTCTTGTCGCCCAGCTCTTGTGCTATCTCCAGGCTCTCGTCGTAGAGACGGCGTGCCTCCACGATCTCGCCCGTGTCCTGAGCCAGAATACCAAGCCGGTGGAGCGAGCTTGCGACGCCGCCCTTGTCTCCCAGCTCTTGTTTGATCTTCAGGCTCTCGCCGTATAGGCGGCGGGCCTCGCCAATCTCGCCCGTAGCCTGAGCTAGCCACCCTAGCTGGTGGAGCGAGCTTGCAACGCCGCTCTTGTTGCCCAGCTCTTGGTCGATCTTCAGGCTCTCGCCGTAGAGACGGCGGGCCTCTTCGATCTCGCCCGTGGCCTGAGCCAGCATACCCAGCATGTGGAGCGATTTTGCGACATCGCTCTTGTCGCCCAGCTCTTGTTTGATCTTCATGCTCTCGCCGTATAGGCGGCGGGCCTCTTCGATCTCGCCCGTGGCCTGAGCCAGCATACCAAGCTGGTGGAGCGATTTTGCGACATCGCTCTTGCCACCAAGCTCTTGGGCGATCTTCAGGCTCTCGCCGTAGAGACGGCGGGCCTCCCCGATCTCGCCCTGTAGGTATGCCACGTTCCCCAGTTGGCCGAGCAATTTTGCGACATCGCTCTTGTCGCCCAGCTCTTGAGTTATCTTCATGCTCTCGCCGTAGAGACGGCGGGCCTCCCCGATCTCGCCCGTGGCCTGAGCCAGCATGTCAAGCTGGTGCAAGGCGACGGAGACGTTTCTTTTATCGCCCGCTTCTTCGAAAACCTCTTTTACTTCATTATACAGCTTAGAGGCTGTCCCCAAGTCGCCCAGACTCTGATATACGGTTGCGAGGTTACCCAAGGCGACTGCCTTTCTGGTGCCTGAGATGGTCTTGGTAGACTGGTCCAAAAGATTCATGGCCAACTCGATCTGACCCCACCTGATGAGATAATCATAGGCGGCGTTCACGATATCGTCTGCCCGCTCCCACTCCTCGGCCTGGTAATAGTAGCCCCTGGCCTTGAGAAGGTCCCACAGGCTTCCCGTCGTTTCGACTAAGTTCTCATAATGCCGAGCTGCTCGAATCAGAAGCTCCTTTCTCTCCAGCCCCTCTTTTTCCGCCTCGTCCCTGGCGAAGTCCTTAACCAGGGTGTGTATCGAGTAAAGCTCCCGGCCAGGTTCGTCCTGCTTCGCCAACAGCCCCCAGTTTAGGAGCCTCCTCAGCTGGTCGCCTACCGGCGGGCTCGGCTCGCTCTCGTCGCCTGCGATCCATGAGAGGGCCTAGACAGGGACCGCCTCGTCGTAGACCGAGGCGCAGAGGAGGAGCCTTTTGGCTCCGTCGTCCAGTTTCGAGTAAGACTTGTCCAGGAGGGTGAACTCCACGGCGTCCCGCTTCAGAGGCGCAAGCTCCAGCAAAAGGCCGTCGACCGTCTCCGAGGCAGCGTGCACTGCAAACTGGCCGATCGTCCAGGGGTGGCCGCCGATGGCCTCGTATATTTCAAGCTTCTTCTTAGGGTCCAGGTCGGCCAGATCCCGGTGGTTGTTCATCAACCAGACCGTCTGGGGGAATGGTAGCTCCGGCAGGGAGAGATGTTCGACGGCTCCGGTCAGCCTCCCCTCCAGGGGGTCGAAGTTGCGGCGGGTGGTGAAGATTATCTTGGTGTTTGAGTGGATGCCGTTGAGGAGCTGTTGGACGAACCCTCTGAGGGCGGGATTTCCGATTTTGTCCTCCTCGTCGAGACAGTCCTCAAAGTTGTCGAAGATCACGAGATAGCGGCGCTGGTTCAGGACGCTCACCAAGACCTGAACCTTATTCTTTAGCGGCACCTGCTCGCGAATCACCCGGTTCAGCTGGTCGACGCCCGACATCAGCAGAAATGCATTCAGCTCATCCAGGATCTCCTCGGGGGTGGTGGTATCTTTGCACTTAGTCCCGAATACGCCCGCAAAGTACTTGTTCATCCTCAGGGCGAGCCTCGTCGCCAAGACGGTCTTTCCGATGCCGCCAAAGCCGTAGATTATCGCCGCCCTCTTGACGTCGGAGGAGAAGGCCTTCTGGAGGAGTCGAAGCTCCCTCTCCCTGCCCACAAAGCCCTTCTTCATCACCTGCAGCTGTCCGAGCATCTCGGGCCTGGTGACGATCTCGGTCGTCTCGGGCCTGATCTCGCCGAGGTTGAGGCAATTGGGGTCGGCCAGGTAGAGAAGCGGGGTTGCAAAGTCCACGCCGTTGCTCTTCTCAGCGTTCTTCATCGCCACCCTCGCCTCGGCGAGGGCGAGGTCGATGGGCTTTCCGCTCGCCAGAGGCCGGTAGAAGGCCGAGGCGAAGTTTGTGGCCGAAAGGTCCAGGATGGGGTACTGCATCGCCACCACCGCAGGTATCCCCTCTTTTGAGAGGATGCTTGCCAAGTCCGCGTAAGCCTCCTTGTTTGAGGCCTTCCCAGACTGGCAGGCGCTGAGGACCACGAGGCGTACGCCTCTTCCGGCGAGGAGGTCTGCGACAGCCCGGTTGTCTATCTCCCTTGCGGTCCCGTCCTCCTTCTCGAAGATCAGGTGGCCCTTGTCGTTGTGGTAGGACCCGTGGCCGGTGAAGTGGAAGATGTGGTACTCCTTGTCGTTCAGATAACCCTGGACGGTGTCGTAAGTGGCGTCTTCGGAGAAGTCCACCTCCATCTTGTTCTCCTGCTGGAGCCGGTCTGCCGCCTCCAGGATCATCTCCTGCTCCAGCTCGGTATTCAGAGGTGCAAGGTCACGTTTGGGATCGCTGGGGCTTGATACAACCACCAGCATCCGGAGGGTCGACTCCAGGGGCTTTGCCTTCCTTCTTCGGACCTCTGCCGGGAGCCTCGATATCAGAAGGTCCCGCTTGGTGACGAGGAAGTCCTCGCCGTCATGGAGAAACTCCCAGGGCAAGGCGGCGATATCCGCCGCATCGGCACAGAATCGGAGGGATAGCCGGAGCCCCGCGCCCTCGTCCAGCGCCTCTTCAAAACGGTCCGTGAAGTAATTGCCCAGCTCGCTGGAGAAGACCTTGCCGTAAAGCTCCCGACCGAAATCTATGTGGAAGGTCTCTTCTGATTTCGGACCAATCGCCCCCTTCTCCAGCTGCTCAAGACCGAGGTAGAGCCTCACGCCTCCGGTGCGAAGCTCAAAAATCTGGGATGCCACGGCCTCGCCGTCTTTCAGAGCTGAAGCGCGGTAATGATCGGGTCCTTCCTTGGATATTTTAAGCTCTAAATCTCTGTAATCCAAATGGTCCGCCTCCGGGGCGATCTTCACGGCCTGAACCTGGCTGAAAAGTAACCTCTGCAATTCGATAAGAATATTTCGTAAGAATCCAGATGGCGGGCCTGAAAATAAGGCCTTGAGGGACGACCTTCGTCTCCATCAAACCCACCTTTATTTACCCCTAAAGAACAACTTACATCGGATGTTAGTCTACGCCGTTTTTGGAGACCCCGTGGAGCACAGCCTCTCCCCGGCGATGCAGAACGCGGCCTTCTCGGCCATGGGCCTCTCGGCCCGCTATCTCGCCTTCCGGGTGAGGCGGAAGCGGCTGAGGGACGCGATCCTGGGGGCGGAGGCGATGGGGTTTGGCGGCCTGAACCTGACGATACCCCTGAAAGAGGAGGCCCTCACGGTCGCCCTTCCGGACGAGAACGCCGCGGCGATGGGGGCGGTGAACACCGTCGCCTTCCGGGATGGCGAGGGCGAAGGCGGCAGGATTTTCGGCTACAACACCGACGGCCTCGGAGCCCTGCGAGCCCTGGAAGGGTCCGGGGTCCGGGTCTCTGGGAGGCGGGTCCTGGTGATCGGCGCCGGAGGGGCGGCGAAGGCGATCGCCCGCCAGCTCGCCCTATCCGGGGCGAAGCTCTCCATCGCCAACCGGGACCCCCAGCGGGCTCTGGATCTCGCCGCCGCCGTCGGGGGGAGGGGCTATGGTCTCTCCGACCTGACCAGACTCGTCCCCGAGGCGGAGGTCGTCGTCAACGCCACCTCCGTCGGGATGAGGGCTGGGGACCCCCGCCTGGTGGACGGCCGCCTCTTTCGGGAGGGGCAGACGGTCTTCGACATCGTCTACAACCGGGAGACGGAACTATTGCAAGATGCGGCCAACGCCGGGGCGCGGGTTTTGGACGGCGTGATGATGCTCGTCTGGCAGGGGTCGCTATCGATCGAGATCTGGACCGGGAGAAAGGCCCCCGTCGACGTCATGGAACAGGCCGTTCGGGAGGAGCTGAGGAACAGATGAATCAGACGAATCAGACGAATCAGACGAATCAGACGAATCAGACGATCGATCTGAAAACGAAGTGCAGGATGCTGATCGTGGGGGGGACCGGCGGGACTGGGAGCTGGTTTGCTCGCTACTTCAAGGACCACGGCTTTCTCGTCTCGGTCTGGGGACCGAGCGGAAGGGTCGATGTCGCCGAGCGGCTGGGGGTCGAGTTCGCTTGCGACCTTCTGGCGGAGGTGGCCGATAGCGACGTCGTCCTCCTGAGCGTCCCCATCAAAGAGACGGCAAAGGTCGTCGAGGAGGTCGCCCCCCGGATGAAGGCGGGAAGCCTCCTCATGGACGTCACCAGCCTCAAGGCCGGGCCGATGGAGGCGATGATGAAGTGGGCTCCCGAAGGGGTCGAGGTTCTGGGAACTCACCCCATGTTCGGCCCCACCATCCCCACCATCCGGGGCCAGACGGTGATCCTCGTCCCGGCGGCGGGAAGGTGCGACTCGTGGCTTTCGCCGATGGAGGAGATCTTCCGGGAGGGCGGCGCCCGGGTGGAGGTTCTTGGGGCCGAAGAGCACGACCGGATCATGGCCGTCATCCAGGCCCTCACCCACTTCGCCTACATCTCCATCGGCTCGACCCTCCGGTCCCTCGACTTCAATGTGGCCCACTCGAGACGGTTCATGAGTCCCGTCTACGAGATCATGATCGACTTCGTCGGCAGGATCCTCGCCCAGAGTCCGGAACTTTACGCCAGCATCCAGGAGAACCCCGAGGCCGAAAGGGTGAGAGAGGCATACATAGAGGAGTGCAAAAGGCTTGCAAGGCTCGCCGACGACGGCGACCTATCTGGCTTCATGGACGCCATGAGATCTGCCGCCGACCACTTCGGAGGAGGGGACGAGGCCCTGGCGAGGTCTGACAGGCTGATCGGCCTCTGGATCGAGAACCGGAAAGAGAGACAACGGGAATGATTCAGAAGGAAGGCCGAACCGATCGGAACGGCTCCGAGATTAGAAATATATCCCCGTGGTGGGAAATATCGTCTTTGGTGTAGAATGATGAAACCTGACGACAAAAAGCCCGACAGATGCGAGTCGAAGAGCAAAAGGCCCGCCTGCGCCTGCTCCCTCAACCCCCGCCGTTCCTGGACCGTCGTCTTCCTCGGGATAATCCTGGTGATCCTGGCCGTCGCCCTGGACCTTTCAATCGAGGCGGTGCTGATCATTGGCCTCATCCCCCTGGCGGTCCTGGTGGCCTCGGCGGCGGGCGGTCGCCGTAGGCCCTGAAGCCTTGGGCTCGATGAGCCTCTGAGGGGGTCGCCCTGTGTCAGGCCGCTGCCCAGTGGCGTCTAAGCCTCAAAAGCGCCTCGTTCTTCGCCTCGAATAGGTGCCGGCCCTCGAGACCGCAGATACTGCAGACCCTCTCCGCGGGAAGGCTTCCCACGAGATCGATCATGAACTCCGTCTTGAGGGTCATCACCTCCTCGGCGGATCGAGCCTTCAGGACCCTCCGACCGAAGCGGCTGGCAAGATCATAGAGCCGGTCGGCCCCATCAACGAGGGCTGCCCGGACCTCGTCTTCCGGGATCGAAGATCTCGCCTGAAATCCGCCCGGCAGTAGTTTCTCGACCGCTTCCACCAGATCGTAATGAGCAACAATGGCCCGGTTGTACGGGGTTCCCGCCTCGGTACACCGGCCGTACCTGTCGGCGTATCCGCAGCCCTGGCAGTCCTCGGCGCCCGGACGGTGAAAGGTGCAGAAGGGGCAGTAGACCGGGCTCAGGGGAAGGCGGGCCAGCATCTCGATGGTGGACCTCTCAGCGAGCTTCAATACCTCCTCGGACCCCCCGACAGCGGCCAAATCTGCCCGGAGGTCACGGGCCAGATCTGAGTACCGGCAAGCCACCTCCACCAGAGCCGCTTTGACCCTCTCGGGGGGATCGGTCGAATTTTCATCAGGGAACAAACGTCTCTCCTCCTCTCCTGAAATTGTGTATCCTGAAATTACGCCCCGATCGGATTAAAGGGTTCCCTTGGGTACGGCTGGTCGGAAGAGAAGAGAAAATGGGCACGAGGTAGGTAGGATGCGGAGAAGCCTGGAGAAAAAAATGGATGGGTGAGAACGCCGGCCCGAAAGGAGGTGGTCTCTGCGACGGTCGTCAAACGATCCGGCTCTTTCCGGTGACCGGAGCCGCATAACCCAGTATCCGAGGGTTTATGCCGGAGGATAACTGGTGAACGTCGGCGAACCCTGCAGCCGTCTCCACCTCCACCTCCTCTTCCTCGACGGTCTCGTTCTTGGACCCGACACCATCCTCGGTGCTCTGCGAGGTTTCAGCGACTGCAGATTCCGGGGCGGGATCTGTGGCCGAAAGCGGCGCGCGCTCTGAGGTGTCGGTGCTGGTCCTCATGCCGGCGAAGCTGCCGCTGGTAGCCGATCCGAGGCTGTTGATCTGGAAATAGCTGCCCCTTATGGTCTCGCCAGCAAAGGTGCCCACCATCCCCGTGACGGTCAGGACGTCTCCATCGGCATAAAGGGCCCTGATCTCGACTCCGTCCCCAAAGATCGATCCTGATAGGACGCAGTTCATCGGCTCGGGCGTCTCGGATTTTGCGGCGCCCCAGATCAGCCCCTCCGACGAGTACAGCGCGGCGGTGATGACGTCTGACGTCCCGATGCCGAAGGTCCAGATACCCTCAAGGTTCGAGATGCCGGGGGATAAAGCGACATCCCCGCCGGCTGCGTCCACCACCGGCCCGCTGATCTCGCCCTCTGCAAGAGCCAGTCCAGACGCTGAAATCGATAAGATGAAGATCGATAGGCATATCTCATTTATCTTCAAACCGACCCCTTCGTTTTGAGATTTCGGGCCCCCAACCGCCCTCATCGGCCCTCCCCTGACCTTCTCTTTGGCTAGATAAACTTTCAGGCAAATAAGCGGGGTCCGGCGTCTACAGCTCGCACGCCTTCCCAATTTTATTTTTCGCGCCGGAATACCATTAAATAATAGGGATAGTAATAAGAGGTTCTCAAGAGAATCTCAAATATACTTCAAAAGGCTTTTGGGGCGATATGATGAGTCGAAAATCTATCATGCAGACGTTTCTCTTCCTCTTTCTTTCCCTATTCATCCTCGCCGTCTCCCTCCAGCCGTCCAGCTCCCAGAGCGAGGTGGCAGAGGGCGGCGTCGAGATCATCGAGCCCGAGACCGAAACCGAAACCGAAACCGAGACCGAAACCGAGACCGAAACCGAGACCGCATGGTTCCTGGTGACGACGGTCTCTCCGTCTTACTCGAAAGATCTCGTCGCCGAGTTTGCGGCCCTCACCGGCTCCCTGGTGTTTCCCGACCATCTGATGAATGAAGATGCCGAAAAGACCGAGGGGGACTTCGACGTCGGCCTCTACTTCACCGTCCTGGACCGCCTCTCCATGGGAGGCGGGCGGGTCCTCGACTACGTTTACGATTACGAGGGGATCGGGGGCGCCCCGGTCCTCTACGCGAGAAAGGCCGTCGAGCCACCTTACAGGAACCGCTCTGAGTACCTCTCCGCCGACGCCTCGGCGAAGCCCGAAGAGAGGGAGGACTATTACCTCCGATACATCGAGACGGACGGGACGCCGGAGGGTTTCTTCCAGCTCGCCCTCCTCCGCATCCAGGGGGAGCAGTTCTACCAGTTCTGGCACGCGGCATATAACGACCACCGGATCGTCTCAGATCCGGAGGACGCCCGGGCGAGGCTCGGCGGCGGCTGGCTCGGCGAGGACGAGCCGACGGTCGAGGGTCTCCTGGCGGATCTCGAAAAGTTCGACCTCGCCCCCGTCGTCTCCATGAGCGGAGATCTGGCCAAGGTCGAGGTGGTCGTCTTCACCGACTGGGGCGGCTTTGTCAAAAGGTCGATGGTGATGGAGAGGCAGTTCCCTCACCTCATAGTCGAGGAGAGGTGGGAGGTGCTGGTCCCGTACAACTGCGGGATCATGTTCTGAGGAGGAGGTGTGGGGGCGTTCTCCTCCACCCCCCTCATCGCATCTTCGGGCCGGCGACGATCCCGACCGAGAGGGCGGCCGGCGGCGTCAGACCGTCGGCGAAGCGGCCTTGCGAGCTTCGGGGGTCTTCGAGGCTTTGGATGGGCCGGGCCTGTTCCACGTGTAGAACCTTTGTCTAGCTCTTTATCAGTCGATCATTAGGAAGATCTCGCCGGTAAGCGTCGTTTGAATCTGCTTTTTCTTTCCATCTGGAACGACCTTTACCGCATCGATGTCGACGAGTCTTCCGACCTGTCTCGATATCGTGCTTTCGGATATGTTGAGCCTTGCTGAAATCTCGGTTATAGTGGTGGGCTGGTTATCCAGGATGTCTCTGAGAACGGTCTTCGACTTCTCGTCGAGGCTCTGCACGATCTTCGGGAGGTGGATCTCTCTCATCACCCGGTCTACGTCGCTATAGTTCGTTGTTTTGCGAATACTCCGGGATTGTGAGAGGCAGGCGATCACAAAGGCCAGGACGATCTCCCTGGGACCGCCGGATATGTTGGCTATGATCTCCCCCTCGGTCTTTTTAATTAGGTCTATCAGGGAGAGAAGCATGCCCTCAAAATTTTGGTGGTCAACCCGGTGAGTTTCGACTTTTATCGAGCTATCGATCTGCCTTGAGAGGTCACGAACCGCCTGGACCGTCGCCGCTCCCCTTTCATCGGTCTCCTTTTCCGGCCTGATGAGGACAATCCTGTCATCGCCCTCTATCCCGTATTTCACCATCAGGGAGATTATCTGAGATGTGTCGAAGCCCGAGAGGGAGATGTATGTTTTCATCGGTTATCTCATCGGATCTATTGCATAAATCCCTTTCTCATCCGGAATAATGAATCTATCCACCAATTGTTGCGAAATAATGAAATTATTGCATCAATCGATAGGTTTATACCTGATGAGTTAATACGGACTGTCAGAGATGCCCCAGAGAATATCCTTCATAGCGAGACCAAAGGCAGAGTTCGAGATCCCATCGAGCGAGGGTTATCAACTTTACTCCTCGATCCTGGAAGTGATGCGGGAGGGCGACGAGGCGATCAGCGAACACGCCCACGACTCGCCCTCTAGCTCCATAGCCGTGAGCCCCCTTTGGGGAAGATTTGGAAGATGCCGCCGTCCTCATCACAAACTCGTCCTCCCTGGGGAGAGGTACGAGCTGAATTTGGGAACCACGGACCCGAAGGAGGCGGAGATCTTTCGGTCGATCATCAGCCCCCTTATCTTCAAAGAAAAGGACATCCGGCTTCATCAGGGCGACCTCGCAATCGAGGAGGTGAAGAGCAGCTCCATCAGCTTTCAGGAGCTGGTAGACTCCGCAAAGGATGTCCAGGGCCAGGAGATCGAGTTCTGGTTCAGGTCGCCGGCCTGCATCCAGTATAAGAACAGCACCGTCTCCGAGATGTTTCCCCATCGGGAGGCGGTCTTCTCCTCCCTCGTCTCGAAGTGGAACGCCGTCGCGCCCGACGGGCTCAGGATGGGGGTCGAGAGGGACGATATCGCAAGGCACGTAGTGGAGAGGCCCGACCCGCGCACCTACAGAACCCACAGCGTCGTCGTGAACACCGTCATCGACAGGGTCAAGGGACATCCAAGACCGATCTTCAAGCAGGGCTTCTCGGGGCGATGCGTCTACACCTTCGCCAGGGGCGCGCCAGAGGACGTGAAGAACGCCGTTCTCATCCTCTCTCGGTTTGCGGAGTACAGCGGCGTTGGGAGCGCGGTGAGCAGAGGGTGCGGGTGGGTCGAGGTTGAGGTGAGGAAGTGATATCCGACGCGATGTTAGATAAGTTGGTGGATCCAGAAGGAATAGCGAAGATGTTTGCCGATGATGATCACATATTGGCGAAACCTGGCATGGATCTTTTTGAAAAATATCTCCGAAAAGTTGACGTTCATCTCGTCGAGGAGGGTATGGGCTTCAGACCAGCAAAGAGCGTTGAGTTCGGAAAGACCGATCAGAGCATGCTCAACCACATCCGAAATGGGATTCTATTTCTGCTTCGATTCAACGCTGCCCTTGAAGAGCTGAATGTTCAACATCTAAACGAGCAGGATCTCAGGGATTGCATTGCGCTCTTTGTGGCGCATGACCTCCACAAACTCGACGAGACGCGGGACTCTATGGAGCGCGAATTCGACATTTCTGCGGAAACTGTCGAAGCATTCGTTGATTTGGTGGGCTTGAAGGATTTCGCTCCAGATCTGAAGGTTGAAGACTACCACTCAGCTGCGGTCTCCCTCCACAAGAGCGATTTTTCCCGGCCTGGCTCGCGAACTTCACGTTTCATGGATATGGAGCCATTCTTGTATCTGATGGATAACATGTCCAGCTGCGCATCTCCCGAGGAAGCAGTATCTTCCAGATCCTTGCGGGCGTTACGTGATGGTTTTCCCCAGGATTCACAGGACGGACAGTTGAACCTTCATTATCACAGGTTGGACGACGTGAAGGGCAGCCTTTCGGGGATAATCAGCAAATCTGTAGCCGATGTAATGCAAGATAACGGACTTGTCATGCTCATGGCCTACCAGGATGGGTGCGTTTATCTGGGCCGTGGAACGAGACGAATTTCGGTCTCTAATAAGACGATCGAGAGGATATACGATGCCCTTGTGAATAATATTCAAGGGTTACCCGCTTTGAGCGACCCGGCCAATTTAACTAAAAAACTTAACACGCCTAGACTTGGCTACTATGGACTGAGCGACGAGTACTACTTCTTCAGTGGCCCCGACGCGATGCTCAGGGCGTTTATTGATGCATCAATAACTTTCGCCCATGTTGAAAGCAGCAGGAAGTTGACAGACTCCATCGTGGATGGTATCAACAGAGCAGATGACGTGGTTCCTATCGAACTAGACCGATCGGAAAAGGGCCAAAAGATTTTGGTTGGTTTCGCAAGGGCGGTGGCCACCGTTCATCAGTCTTTTATCTCAGAGATGATCCCTGATAACAGAGAAGCTCTTTTGAAAACTTGTGATATCTGGAAGGTGCCGGAAGACGTGACGGCGGCCCTTTTAGAGATAATGAAAACCGATCCCAACCATCTTGCGAGCGGAGGCAAGTGGGAATATTCCTATGCTATCGGTCAATCTGTGATGGATCAGGCGCTCGATGGGATTAAGCTGAGAAACGTTGGCGTATTGGAGGCCGTCAACTATCTTGTAGACTTGGTCAAGAGCAGCCTTTCGGAGATGGAAGAATGGAGCGCCTTCGTCTCCAAAAAAACAGACATATATCGCATGGAGTTTGTTGAGTATCTCCACGAAGCTCTCTTGATAAACGGGACCATTTCGCACCTTGAAAGATCGTTTCTTAGCGATAATTTTAAGGAATATGTGACGAGCGGAAAGACGTGTAATCTATGCAACCGTGGAACATTATTAAATAAGGATCAGATGAAGAATTCTAATTCCTTTTTATCCTACAACTTCACCAACAGGGTCTTCGTAGGAAAGACGAAACCTGATAACATCTATACATGCATACCTTGTGGCGTTGAGCTTGTCTTAAGAAAGAATGGCTTCGACATGCCTAAAGGCAGAGCGGCGAATAATGAGCTGTTGTATTTCCACATCATACCCGACTACTTTTTTACGCCGGAATCGTGGGAGCTTGTTCATTCGATCCTTCTGAAATTCGATAAGGATGCTCGGATCAGAATGGCCGCCCTAGCCGGAAAAATCTTCAATTCGACTTATGCTGGCAAGTCTCCCGACGCTGAGGGCGACTTCGATCCCCACGAGAGCTGGATCAAGGTCTTAGCCGTTAAAGAAGAAGACGATGGATCCAGAGGGATGGACATGGCCCAGTATATGGCCCAGGGATACGGAAATCTCATAGGCAATGCCAGCATCGCCTTCTACAAGCCCTCGGAGAACAACACGGAGTTCCACTTCTTTGGCGTCTATGTTGCCTTGGTCATTGCTGCCTATACAGGAATGAGAGTGGTTGTGAGCCACTCACCAGTCCCCTCCATCCGTGGGAGGGACTTCAATGAGGTCGTGGCCCTCGACTCGGTAAACTCCCATGTGACTGACTTCTACGGCAAGTTCGTATCTCTTTCCAATCTGGAGAGGACGTTGAAATCGGCCAGTGCTCTGATTCGTCTAGGATACAACACCCGTTCAAAATTGAAGGATTCCCTTTTTCCAAAGTATCTGAGGGTGATGAGAGACGAAGTGCTTCCTGGATCATATCTTTTGAAGATGGCTTACAGGGTCCAGGAGGTTGAAAGCAACGTTATCAATTTGCTGGACGAGGCCATCTTTTTGGATGAAATTAGACCGAGGTGAAGCGAAGATGAATGAATCGGACAAGATCAATCAGCTGGCAGAGCTGGGATTTGAGATCGCTCAGCCCAAGGGTTACAAGCCCCATGCCGTGGAGAGATTGTTTCGGGAATCTGTGAAAGCTGTGATAGGATTTCGTGGGATGGAGCTTTCCCGCAGCGATTACAAATCGGCCGTCTCTGGGCGCATCCAGAAAACCATAGATCGGATGGGGGATGACCAGGCTTTCGTTCCTGGAAGGAAGGACGTCGACGCAAAGGCCGATGAGTTTGCAGACTATTTCGTGGACCATATCTTGAACGATATATGCGAGGGCAAACCTGGGCGGCTGAAGAAGCTCTCCAACAACCTTGCCGATGGCTATTACTCGGCTACTTTGCGCATTCGTCGTGAATACTGGAAGGATAGGAAACTTCAGAGAGAGGAGGCGGAATAAATGAGCGTTGAAGAGATCAAAAAGAAGTTATCGTCGGGTCTTGTGGAAGAGTTGACCAACGAGCCAAGTGCGCATTACGTCCACATCTTGTTGCTCAGGGAACTTCAGTCCAGCGCCATTTTCACTACGAATGGGCAAGATGCAGACATTGCCACTGTTGGAATCGGAGCCGAAGATGGGCTCGTGGACTATTCTCCTGTCATGATGTTCAAGCGAAAACAGACCGGCAGCGACCGAAGAAAGGGCAAAGAGCTTCAGAGGAACCTCACCGGCATAAAGGACACGATGAACGTCAACGAGATGACCCAGGACTCACCTGAATCTCTCCTCTATGGAAGTGCTGCTAGTACTGCTGGAGACGAGTCAATTTCGGTCACATCGAGGGTGATGTACGACACGGCGTATTCGATAAGGGATTCCAGTGCAATTGTCGAGGAGAAGTTTCAGAATGCCCCTGGCGACCAGTTTGCAAAAGGTGCCACAACTGCCATTCGTGAGCCTGATTTCATCGTTCCTGGAACCGTCTTTCCTTGCGTCGTCACGCTGAGGGATGCCACCTTTGACGAGTTGGTCTTTGTCCTGGGAATCACCAAGATGAACAAGCGATATGGAGCAGCGACCTCAAGAATTGGCAGAATGGAAAATCACGTTCTGGGAATATATTGCGGGATCGAAGAGGGACCTGCAAATCTGATCCTATCTCAAGAAGTCGGGCGTCGCTTGGCAATGGAAACCGGCAGTCTGACCTCGGAGAGCTTGAACAAGGTTCTTTACAGTCCGGTCCTCGATATCGGGAGGGTTAAAGGGCACGTCAAGAAGGCGTTCGACGAAGATATCGAAAATCTCAGCGTCGAGGGCCTCACAGACGAAGAGAGAGAGGAACTTCTTGGATATGTGACATCTGAATCCCTAAAGGAGTCTCTCGAACGGCAGAAGGTTCTTTCCTCCCAGTTCTTCCAAGAGGTGAACGGAGAGAAGAAGACGCGGGGTAAAAAATGAACGGGATCTCCCCTGTTGTGAAGTGCACCATCGAGACTCTGGATCGTACGCTCTACGCATCGAGGGAAGTCGGCGATTTAGTCGACACTGGAGATTACATACTGAACACCGCTTTATACTACGCCTTCGGCTTTGTTTCCGGGACTTACGTAAACTTCGGAAACAAGCCGTCTTATTTGGACGATACATCGGAGATTTACAAGGAGTTCTACATAACACCTGCAAAACCAGAGCCAACAGAAGAATATGTAAAAGAGGTTCTCGGCATCTCCACTAGGTCTCATGGAAAGAGGATGCTTTTGCCCTATATCGGAGGTCATTCCACGAGTCAGTGGAACGCACGATCTCATCAATATGCGGTAAAAAACTGGAAGGCAAAGGAGTTGCCCAAGTCGCTCAAAGGGAAGAATCTGCCGAAATTTGGCCGCGAAAAGGTGCTCGACCAGCAGAACCTTCTAACCGCATACATCATCCCTTATGAGAGGGATGTCGAGTCGATCACGTCTAGAATCCCAAGGTACGTTAGGATCGGAAAGAAGAGATCCAAAGCCAGGGTCACAACAAGAATCGTTGATGGAAAGATCGAAGAGGGAGAGTTTACCACCAACCATCCCTTTGGGATATACGATTACGACGGAGTGCCTTTAGGCGATTTGATCTCGGTTCGGATGCGGCCTGAGCCGCTGATAATTCAAGGTCGTTATAGCGGCAAGTTCATGCGAATCACGCAAGGCGATGAGTATGAAAGCGTCATTCTTCCGTATAAACTTGAGCTTTTGAAGGGGAAGAGATGAGTTCTATTGGATCGGATGAAAGCGTTGCTGATCTATTTTTTCTGAGTTTGGATGGTCTGAAACTTGAATGTCTGGATCAAGAGTACTGTGGAGATATTAAGCCCTTCGAACATCAGGTCGCAACTGAGCGACTGATAAAAGATGAGGACTGCAAGTCCCTTTTTCTGTTCAATCATAGCCCTACCGGCTCTGGAAAGACCCTCTCTTGGCTCAAACCGGTGCTGGACGAAAAGATGAAGGTAGTAGCGGTATATCCCACGAATGCGCTGGTGATCGATCAAGAAAAGCAGGTAAAAAAGTCGATAAAGAAATACGGATACGACTCCAGGGATTATCACGTACAGGCGGTAACGAGCGATCTTCTTGACGAAGAACGGGAACTGTATCCCGACGAGGTCGGACTCAGAAAAGGACAGCTTCTAAACAGAGTTATCCAAAAAGGAAAACGGCGGGGTCTGATCCTGCTCACAAACCCTGACATCCTCACATTGGCGTTGAAGGGGGCATATCGTGATCACAACCTCAGAGAAGCGGTAAGAAGCGTGGACATGATCGTGGTGGACGAGTTCCATCTGGCCTCTGTCAAACAGAGCGACATGCTGCTCTTCATGATGCACGAGATCGAAGACGACATGAGAAGCAGCTTATCAAAATTCATATTCCTGAGCGCCACTCCAAACCAGAAAATCGTCGAGAGGGTGAAAAAAGCGGGCCTGAACGTCGAGGTGCTGAACGATACAAGCACTCCGCTCTCAAGTTCTGAGGGGCAGCCCGTACTGCCCAAGTTGAACCTTGAGGTGAGACGCGGATCGATATACAAGACCTACGAGCTGATCAAAGAGGATCTGGATTATTTCATTGATTTTTGCAAAAGACCGCGCCGCCCTGATGGCAGAAAAGCGAAAACAGTCTTGATCGTCGACGGAATTTACGAGGTAGACGAGATATTCAAATGTCTTTCAGACGCATTAAGAGGTTTCAATTTCCAGGTCGAGCGAGTTGACGGATTACATCCAGCTACGCCAAATAAATTGAGCGACTTCGACGTGCTAGTCTCCAACTCTTCAGTGGAGGTGGGCATCGATTTCAACGTGGATCGGCTGGTTTTCACGGGTTATTCTAAAAGCAGCCTTTTGCAGAGGATAGGCCGTCTGAGAAATAAACCCCAAAAGGAGGTGTGCGATGCTATCTGCTTCGTGCCCGAGACCGTTTTTGATCACCTCAAAGGTCAAGGCGAAAGTATGACTCGTGAAGAGCTGGTGCGCCACCTGGGAAGGGTGATGGACTCGGAGATCGATCTCTCATCGTACTCGAAGACGTATTCGCCGTTGGAGGCCTTCCTGTATCTTTCATCGAGGATAAGGGGCGATGTATGGATAGACAAGTCTGGTCGGGAGCATCACAAAAAGGGCATGCCAGAGCAGATCCAACGCGAAGAATGGAAGAGGACACTTACGCTCATAGGGAAACATTTTTTCGATGGCGAGATAGATGACCAAAGAGTAAACTATCTCATGCTCGAGTCGCTCAAATTGAGAAAAGGGCTCACTAGCTACCGTGGAGATAGCCTTCAGGCCTTGATGTTCGACAAAAATGATTCTCAGCTGAAGCTTTACGACCTGATGTATCTTCTCAGGCGAGGGAAAGTCGAATTCATGTCGCCCCAGAGTTTCGCGAGAAGGCTAAGAGCTACTTTGGGCGAAGATTACGAGTCCATCGTCAAGCCCAAATATGAAGCTAGAAAGCCCTTTGCAGCTGGTTTCTGTTGGTATGAAGGCACCATCGATGAACCCAGAAAGGTCGTATTCAATGGTGATTCCACTGCTTACAAGGGGATGATGTTCAATTCGGTTGATCACGCGAGAAAACCGCGGATGGTCAGTGGCTTTGCTGTAGAGACTGAGCCCAATATCCCAAGCCTTTATCATCTCAACGAAACGCTCTCCGAGTTTGAGATCTTCGCTCGTTTGGTGGATCAGAACAGCTTCACTCTTAAGGCCAAGTTCAATTTGGGGGATTTCTTCTACCTGTATCCTTATTCAGGGATGAGAAGCGTCTGTTTCGGGCATAACGCTCTCTACATCGACTGCCTAATAAAGGAGGAGTATGCTCGGCGGCGATGACCTTGTGAACGTGGGCGACATAAACCAGTTTCTCTATTGTCCTCGCAGGTTCTTCTACATAAATTATTTTGATACGATTGAGATGAACTACTACCTCAAAGACGGTCTATTGAAGCACAAGAGCCAATCGAGAAGGGGCGGCTGGACGAGGGAGTTTTACCTGAGGTCTGATAGGCTTGGACTTCACGGAAAGATAGACGTTCTGGAGAGCAAGAGTTTCTTCGGTTCTGATCTCGTTTTAACCCCTATCGAGAGGAAACGAGGGTCCTCTTATCACTACAACGACGAGGTCCAGCTTGCCGCCTACTGCATGCTCCTTGAAGACCACATCGGCGAGCCGGTGAGGATGGGCTACCTCTACCTCTTCGGAACGAACGAGCGATACGCCATCACCATCACCGACTGGCACCGCGAGAAGGTCGTCGAGACGGCGGAGGCGATCCGGAATATGAGCCTTGAGAGGATACCGGACTTCGCGGAGAACTTGAACAAATGTGAGAAGTGCAGCACCGTCCAGTACTGCATGCCCTTTGAGACGAGAATGCTGGAGACGGGGCGGCGGAGTGGGAGCGGGAGCGGAAAAGGAAGAGGTATGAGGAGGACAAGAACATGAAAGCGAGCGAGGGGCTCTTCGACGACAGCGTCGTTTACGTGACGCGTCAGGGCTCCCAGGTGGGGGTGGAAGGCGGTCGCATCGTCGTCTTCGCCGCCGGCGAGGGCGAGATCGGCTCCTTTCCCATGGGCCAGGTGGACACGGTCAACATCTTCGGGAACGTCAACTTCACGACCCCCTTTGTTGCTCGGGCAAACGAGCACGGGATCGTATTGAACTACTTCACCTCCTTTGGCCGGTATCGTGGGAGCTTCGTTCCCGAAAGAAACACCATCGCCGAGGTCCGCCGCAGGCAGTACGCCCTCAGCGAGGAGGAGGCGCTCGAGATCGCGGGCGAGATTGTCCGGGCCAAGATCAGAAACTCCCGGACCTTCCTGGGCCGAAAAGGGGTGACGAGCGATGCGGACGGCGGGAGGCTGGCCGAGCTGGAGTCCCTCGCCCCCGGCGCCGAGACGATGGACGGCCTGCGGGGGATCGAGGGGGAGGCTGCAAGGCTCTACTTCAGCCTTCTCGACGGCTGCCTCGTCGAGGGGTGGACCTTCGAGAAGCGGACCCGCCGACCGCCCGAGGACCACATCAACGCCCTCCTCTCTCTGACGTACTCGATGATGAAGAACGAGGTCTTGAGCGCCCTTCGCCAGTACAACCTCGACCCCTTCCTCGGGATGCTCCACGCCGATCGGCACGGCCGCCCATCCCTCGCCCTCGACCTGCTGGAGGAGTTCCGACCGATATTCTGCGATGCCTTCGCCGTCCGGCTGGTCAACAAGGGCGTTCTGACCCACGATGACTTTCAGGTCGACAACCACCTGAAGGACTACGCCTTCAAGAAGTATCTTGAGAAGTTCGACGAGTACATGAAGGAGGAGTTCACCCATCCGAGGTTCGGTTACGTCGTCTCCAGACGGAAGGCGGTGAGGATGCAGGCGATCCTCCTGAGAAAGGCGATCACAGGAGAGCTGAAACGATACTATCCCCTGGAGTTCAAAAGATGAGGCTGGAGATATGAGGCTTGCAGTGGCTTACGACATCAGTGAGAACAGGATCAGGACCCGAGTCTACAAGATCCTCGAAAAGTACGGGGCCTGGAAGCAGTACAGCGTCTTTGAGCTGGAGATCGATGCCGTCCAGAGATTGATGATGGAGGACGAGATAAAGGCCCAGATCAAGCCAGAGGACAGAGTCCGGATCTACCAGCTCTGCGAGCATTGTGTGAAGAATATCAAGGATATCGGAGAGAGATCTCCGGAGAAGAAGTCGAACGTGGTGTGATGGATCATGGAAGTTTATAAAATCCGGGTACGGAGGTGGTTCATGATCGGAGGTCTCAAATTCCGGCATTTAGAAGGCTTTATATCGAGAAACAACCAATTCAGGGGTGCCGTTGCAGCGCCCGAGAAAACCCGATAGGGATTGAAACCAGGAGTTCCGTGACGGCAAGCACAATGTCCTGAGTTGCAGCGCCCGAGAAAACCCGATAGGGATTGAAACAACTCAAAAGCTGAGTATGAAGAGAAACACGAGGCAGTTGCAGCGCCCGAGAAAACCCGATAGGGATTGAAACATCCTTCAGCCGATACTTTCGCTTCTCGCCCCAGGGGTTGCAGCGCCCGAGAAAACCCGATAGGGATTGAAACGGCGAAGCGATGCTCATCATGTGCCAGGACGGTATGTTGCAGCGCCCGAGAAAACCCGATAGGGAATGAAACTGTCCCAGCCGGGTCTGGTTTGACCTGCAAAGACAGAGTTGCAGCGCCCGAGAAAACCCGATAGGGATTGACACCGACCAGTACATGGGTGGGGTTCGACCCCACCAACGTTGCAGCGCCCGAGAAAACCCGATAGGGATTGAAACCCTGTGGATGAACGCCCTCAGGACCCCACTTGATTCAGTTGCAGCGCCCGAGAAAACCCGATAGGGATTGAAACTTCGCATCCCGGCTTCATATCATTGAGGTGCCACCGTTGCAGCGCCCGAGAAAACCCGATAGGGATTGAAACCGCTTTCTGAATGGTTTTCAGGATGCCGGTTATGATGTTGCAGCGCCCGAGAAAACCCGATAGGGATTGAAACTCGCCGACGAAATCGCACTCGACCTCAACCGGATCCGTTGCAGCGCCCGAGAAAACCCGATAGGGATTGAAACTAATCCGATGGTGAACATGTACGTGCTGGCTAACGGGGTTGCAGCGCCCGAGAAAACCCGATAGAGATTGAAACAGATCAAACTTGTTCCATTTGTCGTTCGGCTGCGTTGCAGCGCCCGAGAAAACCCGATAGGGATTGAAACTTGCCGGAACACACCAAATAGGAGCGGTTCCACGTTGCAGCGCCCGAGAAAACCCGATAGGGATTGAAACTATACAGGGCAACGTGCCTGCACCAATCAGAAAAACGTTGCAGCGCCCGAGAAAACCCGATAGGGATTGAAACCCAGTGGTCTTAGCGCCAGATATCGCCGTGATGGTCTTGTTGCAGCGCCCGAGAAAACCCGATAGGGATTGAAACCCGTTCCATCTCGATGATCTCTTCGGTTCGGCCCTCGGTTGCAGCGCCCGAGAAAACCCGATAGGGATTGAAACTATTTAAATTCATGATTGATTTTAAATTGATTTGCGTTGCAGCGCCCGAGAAAACCCGATAGGGATTGAAACTATCACTGGCTCCAAGCTCACCCATGTCTTCATTCCGTTGCAGCGCCCGAGAAAACCCGATAGGGATTGAAACCCGGGCGGGGCTGATCATCCAGGATGATGAAGGGAGTTGCAGCGCCCGAGAAAACCCGATAGGGATTGAAACAGTGACGAGGGCGTCGGCCGACCCATCTGGTAGCCGCGTTGCAGCGCCCGAGAAAACCCGATAGGGATTGAAACCGAAGCGACCGACTTGAACGGATCTAATCACATATCGTTGCAGCGCCCGAGAAAACCCGATAGGGATTGAAACTACCAAAATCCAGGCGCTGATCTTGTGGAGCCCCGTGTTGCAGCGCCCGAGAAAACCCGATAGGGATTGAAACATCTCATTTTTTGCACGGCATCGAAAAGAACGGCGTGTTGCAGCGCCCGAGAAAACCCGATAGGGATTGAAACATTTTTTTCGACGTCGGCAGAATCTTTGGTCAGCGTGGTTGCAGCGCCCGAGAAAACCCGATAGGGATTGAAACGCATCACTGGAACCGTCGCCGTCATCCCCAGCGACCAGTTGCAGCGCCCGAGAAAACCCGATAGGGATTGAAACGAACTGCGAGCCCGTCACCCTCGATATGTGATTAGATGTTGCAGCGCCCGAGAAAACCCGATAGGGATTGAAACATGGTGAATCCCTACTCCACCCCAGACAAGAGATACGGTTGCAGCGCCCGAGAAAACCCGAAAGGGATTGAAACCTGTCATCTGCAAGTACTGCCTCGTCCGCTACTGGGTTGCAGCGCCCGAGAAAACCCGATAGGGATTGAAACCTCGCTGATAACGTCATCGTCTATCGCGGTACCTTCGGTTGCAGCGCCCGAGAAAACCCGATAGGGATTGAAACGACGCCGGAAGCGTAACCGGGCGGCACATAATCACCATGTTGCAGCGCCCGAGAAAACCCGATAGGGATTGAAACTGACAAGTACGGGGTCGAGCTGTGGGGAAAGCAACTGTTGCAGCGCCCGAGAAAACCCGATAGGGATTGAAACCATATTATTTGAGAGCGATGAAAGAAGGGTACACTAGTTGCAGCGCCCGAGAAAACCCGATAGGGATTGAAACACGTTCTGAGGGAATCGGGCGCGGGGCACGGTGGAGTTGCAGCGCCCGAGAAAACCCGATAGGGATTGAAACGCATAATGCATCCCACCAAGGCCTTTCATGCTACCGTTGCAGCGCCCGAGAAAACCCGATAGGGATTGAAACATGTAGAGGTGGCTTAGATCCCCAGCGCGGTCCCCAAATGTTGCAGCGCCCGAGAAAACCCGATAGGGATTGAAACTGCGGCGGAAAGAAACGCATAGAGGAGATCAGGATAGAGTTGCAGCGCCCGAGAAAACCCGATAGGGATTGAAACTTCTCCAGTGGAGAACGTCCCCTGAACTTCACAAAGGTTGCAGCGCCCGAGAAAACCCGATAGGGATTGAAACGTACATACTACTAGTTATGCGAGGGGGACTTCGCAGGAGTTGCAGCGCCCGAGAAAACCCGATAGGGATTGAAACGAGCTGCATAACCGGGTAGCTAAAGTAGAGTACACGGTTGCAGCGCCCGAGAAAACCCGATAGGGATTGAACCTAATATCCTGGATGCCGTGTAGTTTTGAGTGTGAGGGTTGCAGCGCCCGAGAAAACCCGATAGGGATTGAAACTGTGAAGTTAATAAAGGAGTATGGATTCGACGTTGATGTTGCAGCGCCCGAGAAAACCCGATAGGGATTGAAACGTTGTACGCCCTGAACAAGCCCGAAGATGCCTTGAAGTTGCAGCGCCCGAGAAAACCCGATAGGGATTGAAACATGATGAGTCATTCCCGGTTAAACATTTCTTCTAGAAGTTGCAGCGCCCGAGAAAACCCGATAGGGATTGAAACCTTTCTATTCAGTGGCTTTCATGGCCTCCTCCATCCTGTTGCAGCGCCCGAGAAAACCCGATAGGGATTGAAACGTTGAAGGGCCTGGAGGTAGAATACACGTTGAACAAGGTTGCAGCGCCCGAGAAAACCCGATAGGGATTGAAACAATCCAGGCTTCGACCACGTCATACCTCTTGTCTGGGGTTGCAGCGCCCGAGAAAACCCGATAGGGATTGAAACTCGGCAAGCTCAATGCCATCCATCTCCCCCATCGACTGTTGCAGCGCCCGAGAAAACCCGATAGGGATTGAAACGATAACGGGGCCGATCTCGATAACATGGCCATATGGGGTTGCAGCGCCCGAGAAAACCCGATAGGGATTGAAACTGGTCCAGGACGATCTCCAGATGGCCGCAGGGAAAAGTTGCAGCGCCCGAGAAAACCCGATAGGGATTGAAACACGGCTCCATTTCGGTGGAGTGGAATCCCACCGACGTCGTTGCAGCGCCCGAGAAAACCCGATAGGGATTGAAACTTGGCCGCGAAGATCTCCAAGAGGGAGCGCAGGTCGTCGTTGCAGCGCCCGAGAAAACCCGATAGGGATTGAAACTTTATACCTTTGGGTAAAGATAGAACGGGATGGGAGTTGCAGCGCCCGAGAAAACCCGATAGGGATTGAAACGAGAATCTCGACGCCCGGGGCCTTCGGCATCTTCAGTTGCAGCGCCCGAGAAAACCCGATAGGGATTGAAACCGGTGGATGGCAAGAAGCAAACATCGACCTTTTCAATGTTGCAGCGCCCGAGAAAACCCGATAGGGATTGAAACCGGATCTCCCTATAGGGAGGAACACGCCAAAAATGAGGTTGCAGCGCCCGAGAAAACCCGATAGGGATTGAAACTGGGAACAAAGAAGGAAGAGCTTTTGGCGAAGCTAAAGTTGCAGCGCCCGAGAAAACCCGATAGGGATTGAAACATCTCTGCAAGAGGGGAGTCGTCGATGATCTCCCTCCGTTGCAGCGCCCGAGAAAACCCGATAGGGATTGAAACGTTGGAGCAGAGATCGTACAATATCGCTAATAAGATGTTGCAGCGCCCGAGAAAACCCGATAGGGATTGAAACCCGCTGGTACTAGTCCTGAGACCGTTGGAAAGTTTGAGTTGCAGCGCCCGAGAAAACCCGATAGGGATTGAAACACGTTTGGCGACCAAGGGCCGAAACACCCCGCCGAGTTGCAGCGCCCGAGAAAACCCGATAGGGATTGAAACAGTGATATCACGGGCTATGGATCGCGACGCTATTTCGTTGCAGCGCCCGAGAAAACCCGAGAGGGATTGAAACAGCTTTACGACGTTTTGCCTAGATCTATGGATAAGTTGCAGCGCCCGAGAAAACCCGATAGGGATTGAAACAAGTTCAGAAAATCGATGATCCGTACACAAACGGCCGTTGCAGCGCCCGAGAAAACCCGATAGGGATTGAAACCATGAAGGACTCCCTGAGGGCGATACCTGGAATAGAGTTGCAGCGCCCGAGAAAACCCGATAGGGATTGAAACCATCCCTCATGACAGTCAACCCACCGCCGAAGAGCTGAGGTTGCAGCGCCCGAGAAAACCCGATAGGGATTGAAACATACCATTAAGCAAATATTACACCGAAAGCTCCGGAAGTTGCAGCGCCCGAGAAAACCCGATAGGGATTGAAACCATATCGTTGACCTCCTTATAATACTAGCTTGTTTTATGTTGCAGCGCCCGAGAAAACCCGATAGGGATTGAACCGTCTCTCACCGGGACGCCCATCGCCCGATACTTCTGTTGCAGCGCCCGAGAAAACCCGATAGGGATTGAAACACTGGTATCCAACGGCTTCCGAGATCTTGAGGTATAGTTGCAGCGCCCGAGAAAACCCGATAGGGATTGAAACAGCTTCATAAACGGCTTGTAACAAGGTGAACATGTCAGTTGCAGCGCCCGAGAAAACCCGATAGGGAGTGAAACTCGATATATCAGGCGTGCAGAAGGGGGCCGCCGATGTTGCAGCGCCCGAGAAAACCCGATAGGGATTGAAACAACCACCTTGATCTGGATGAACGACCCGTCGCCGTCCGTTGCAGCGCCCGAGAAAACCCGATAGGGATTGAAACAACGCCAGCGGTATAGTAGCGTCGGCGGGGTTACAAGGTTGCAGCGCCCGAGAAAACCCGATAGGGATTGAAACTGCCTTTTCTTCTTGCTCATGTCGTTTCCCTCCATTGTTGCAGCGCCCGAGAAAACCCGATAGGGATTGAAACAGGGGAAAGGAATGTCGGATCAATGGGAAGAATGCCGTTGCAGCGCCCGAGAAAACCCGATAGGGATTGAAACGAAGATGTAGATCCCGCAACTCACAGCCTTGTGGAGATGTTGCAGCGCCCGAGAAAACCCGATAGGGATTGAAACACATCAGGCGACGCGAGTTGGAAACAGTATATAGCAGGGTTGCAGCGCCCGAGAAAACCCGATAGGGAGTGAAACCCCGAAAAATACTAAACAAGTACGTGTTTAGCTCTCATCCAAATTCCGCCATAATCCATTTTGACCAGAAAAATTAAATAATATAACGATGATATTCTTTCATCGGGAGTATGAACG
>NPIE01007809.1_pt1 | contig 59808 bp, 57 predicted proteins | sample 8637661 | NCBI WGS metagenome assembly NPIE01 (sample SAMN07420842, study PRJNA396082) | bioreactor metagenome | isolation source: sample BA12 brine-fed electro-methanogenic bioreactor BA | place: Japan: Kochi | collected 2016-12-09 | reverse complement strand
ATAACCGTCCATGGCGCTGTTGTCGGCCGGCGGCACATTGACCGGCGAGCGCACCGGCTCGGCCAGAACCCGGCCCAGCGCGTCGATCAGAGTGACCTGTTCAGTCCGGCCACACGGCGACACAGCCGCCAGCATGCGCGCACGGGCATCCGGCACGCTCAGCAACCCGCCGCGGCTGGACTCGACCGTCATTGTGCCAACGCCGAGGCACAGAACCGAACAAATTCGCCGGCTCGATCGATGAACAGATAACGATCCAGACTGCTGCCGGTGTGGATGCAGCGGGCCATGTTCTTGAGCTGCTCGTCGACCTGGCCGGATGTCGGCGGCCGGCCGCGGCTTCCCGGCAGTACCGCGAGCATGATGAAGGCCCAGTCGGGTTGCGTGTCATCAATCTCGGCACGCAGGCGCTGGAAATCGAGCCCGGCATCGGCGGCAAAGCTCTTGACCATGATCGGGCGCACGATACCCTCGCCCTCCAGCGGCAGTTCCGGACGATCCCCGCCGGCAGCGGCGACCGGAACATCCGCCCGCAACACGCAGGCCAGCAGCAGCGCGGGCTCCGGCTCGCCGCGCGCCATTCGCACCAGGTCATCGAAGGAATCCAGTGTCATCTCATTGCACCAGCGGTGTTTCCGGCGCATCCAGATCGATGCCCTCGATCTCGTGTTCGGCCGCCAGCACCCGGATGTACTGGCTGATGGCCCGCCGCCGAACATGCTCGCGCAGGTAGTCGGCGATCTTCTCGCGACAGGAATCGAACGTCACCGGGCGGCCTTCGCGGCGCTGATGCACCAGCACAACGTGGAAGCCGAAACGGCTCTCGACCGGATACTCGGGGATTTCGCCGATCGGCAGCCTGGACAACGCCTTTTCGAATTCCGGGGCGGTCTGGCCGCGCGCGATCAGACCCAGATGCCCGCCGACGTCGGCCGATGGACAACTCGAAAAGTCGCGCGCCAGCGATACGAAACGATCCGGCTGCCGGCGCAGCGTTTCGACCAGCCCCATCGCCTTCTTGCGCGCCTCGGCGCGGATCTCGGCATCGTCGGGCGGTGCCGGAATCAGGATGTGCGAAACCTCGTGCTCGTCGGCGGTGCGCAGGCGCTCCTGGTTCGACTCGTAATAGCGCCGGCAATCGGCCTCGGTCGGATCGGGCACTTCGATACGCTCGGCGATCAGGCGCCGGATGCGCGCCTCGTCTTCGGTTTCACCGTGCTGCATCACCCCCGCGGAGATGCCCAGGCGATCGGCTTCGGCCAGCAACAACTCGCGCACCACCAGCGCTCTGGCGGCACGCGCCCGCGCCTTGCGCAGGTCGGGTGACGGATGATACTGGACCTCGCGCGCAATCTCGTCCTGGGAAATCACCCGGTCATTGACTCTGATCGGCGGCGGTTCAAACCTTTCGGCTTCCGGTTTCACTTGCATGGTCATGAACAATCCGATGAACAATCCGGGCTCAGGCTGCCCGTGGCGAACTGCCGTGCTGGCGAACCACCTGATAGCGGCGGCGGGTATAGGCCCACGGCCAGCTCCAGATATGCACCAGCCGGCTGAACGGAAATGCCGTGAACATGATCAAGCCGAGAAACATGTGGCTCTTGTAGATCCAGTGCACGTCAAGGATGTGCTCGTGGGCGCCGGACTGGAACGTGACGATGGCCTGGGCCCAGTGGCCGAGCTGCTGCATGACATGCCCGTCGAGATGGTCGATCGATACGAAGGTTGTGCTCATGCCGGTAGCCAGTTGCAGCCAGATCAGGCAGATGATGAAAGTATCCATTCTGGCGCTGTTGGCGCGTACCGCCGGCACGAACAACCGCCGCCACAACAGATAGGTCAGGCCGAACAGGCAAAGCAGGCCGAACAGGCCGCCGGAGGCGATCGCGACGATCTGCTTGAAGCCCGGGTCGATACCGAGTATGTCGTGATAGAACCAGCTCGGTGTCAACAGGCCCACGAGGTGCCCGAAAAACAAGAACAGGATGCCGACGTGAAATGCAACACTGGCGCGGCGAAAGGTCTTTGATCTCGGCGTCAGCATCTGGCTCGACATCGCCCGCCACGTATACTGCCCGCGCTCGAAACGCAGCAGCGAACCGAAAATGAATATCGTCCCGGCGATGTAGGGGTAGACGCCGAAGATGAACTGGTTGATTGCGTATTCCATCGTTTGACGCCTCTTTTATTCGTGAATCGTGCGCACGACGCCGCGCGAGCCGGCCGGGCGGGTTGCATGTGCCGCCAGGCGATTTCCACATCCGCCGGACGGGTCCTGGTTGCCGAGAAAGGTGACCTGCTCTTCTTCCCAGATTTCATCCATCTTCTCGATGGTCTGATCGGGGCCTTCCCCGGCGGCCGCCTCGCGCAGTGCATCGGCATTTTCCGGGACCCCGAAGGCGGCTTGCAGCGCTTCCAGCATCACCGCGTAACCGGAGCCGCGCTGACGCAGCCGGGCCGCAAGCAGCACGATGACGGGCATCGCGTCGCCCAGCAGCTCAGCGGCTTCTGAACGCGGCCGGGTCGACAGATACTCCAGCATCAGCGGCAGGTAATCCGGCAATTCGCGGGCATCGAGTTCCAGGCCGCCGGATCGATACAGCTCAAGCAGGTCGACCATCGCCTGACCGCGATCGCGAGACTCGCCATGCACATGCTCGAACAGATGCAGCGACAGCGCGCGGCCGCGGTCGAACAAGGCGACATACTCCTCCTGGACCGCGGTCAGCGGCCGCTGTGCCAGTTCCCGGGCAAACGCTTGCACCGCCGCGGCATGCTCGGCCGGCAACAGCGTCTCGCGTCGCAGCACATCCCCCATCTCCGGGACGGCGGACTGCAGCTCGGGCGTCGGATAGCTCATCAGTCGCGACAGCACGCGAAGGGTCATCGACGTCATCATTCGCTCCAGTTTTCCTGCTGGTGCTCGACCAGTTCGGTGCTCTTGCTGGCCTTCTCGACCCGGATCGGAAAGAACTTGCGTTTTGCGATCGGCTTGCCGCCAAACACATCGGCATCCGACGCGCCACCGGTCTCGCAACCGCTGCCGAAGGTGAAGCCACAACCGCCGCGCTCGGAGTAGGCGTCGTAGATCGAATTGGCGTACTCGCGCTTGTTGGTCGGGATCACGAAGCGGTCTTCGTAGTTGGCAATCGCCATGTACTTGTACATGTCCTCGACGGTATCGACATCCAGTCCGACGCGCTCCAGCACATCGGTACGCTCCTGACCGTCGACATGCCGAAAACGCATGAACGCACGCATCGCCAGCATCCGCTCCATGGCGCGCACGACCGGCGCTTCTTCGCCGGCGGTCAGCATGTTGGCCAGGTAACGAACGGGAATGCGCAGTGAATCAACATCCGGTATTTCACCGTTGAAGCCGATCTTGCCGGCCTCGGCGGCCGACTGGATCGGCGACAGCGGCGGGCAGTACCAGACCATCGGCAGCGTGCGGTACTCCGGGTGCAGCGGGAACGCCACCTTCCAGTCCATCGCCATCTTGTAGACCGGCGAACGCTGCGCGGCCTCGATCCAGTCGTCGGGAATTCCCTGCCGCCGGGCTTCGGCAATAATTTCCGGATCATTCGGGTCGAGGAAGATATCGAGCTGGGCCTGGTAGAGATCCTGCTCGTTGGGCGTCGAGGCTGCCTCCTGAATGCGGTCGGCATCGTAGAGCATGACGCCGAGGTAGCGAATCCGCCCGACGCAGGTCTCGGAGCATACGGTCGGCTGACCGACTTCGATGCGCGGGTAGCAGAACGTGCATTTTTCGGACTTGCCGGACTTCCAGTTGTAGTAGATCTTCTTGTACGGACAACCCGACACGCACATCCGCCAGCCGCGGCATTTGTCCTGATCGATCAGTACGATGCCATCCTCCTCGCGCTTGTAGATCGCACCCGACGGACAGGCCGCCACGCAGCTTGGATTCAGGCAGTGCTCGCACAGCCTGGGCAGATACATCATGAAGGTGTTTTCGAACTGCCCGTAAATGTCCTTCTGAACGCCTTCGAAGTTGTAGTCCTTCGAGCGATGCTTGAATTCGGTACCGAGAATCTCTTCCCAGTTCGGCCCCCACTCGATCTTTTTCATGCGCTTGCCGGTAATCACCGAACGCGGCCTTGCCGTCGGCATGGTCTTGGCGTCCGGCGCGGTCTGCATGTGGTGGTAGTCGTAATCCCAGGGCTCGTAGTAGTCGTCGATGGACGGCATGTCCGGGTTGGCGAAGATGTTGGCCAGAATTCGCCAGCGCCCGCCCATTCGGGGCCGGAGCCGACCCTTGCCATCGCGCACCCAGCCACCGTTCCACTTGTCCTGGCTCTCCCATTCCTTCGGGTAGCCGATGCCGGGCTTGGTTTCTACATTGTTGAACCAGGCATAGTGCATGCCCTCACGCGAGGTCCAGACATTCTTGCAGGTCACCGAACAGGTGTGACAGCCGATGCACTTGTCCAGATTGAGCACCTTGCCGATTTGTGCCCTGATCTTCATGACTGAATCTCCACGTCCATTGCATCCTCGACTGCGGTGCCGTCCATCCAGTCCAGCGTCTTCATCTTGCGCACGATAATGAACTCGTCGCGGTTGGAGCCGACCGTACCGTAATAGTTGAACCCGTAGCTGTACTGCGCGTAGCCGCCAATCATGTGGGTCGGCTTGAGCACCGCCCGGGTCACCGAGTTGTGGATGCCACCGCGCATGCCGGTGATCTCCGAGCCGGGGGTATTCACGATCTTCTCCTGGGCGTGGTACATCATCGACATGCCTTCCGGAACGCGCTGGCTGACCACCGCGCGCGCGGTTATCGCGCCGTTGACGTTGTAGGCCTCGATCCAGTCGTTGTCCTTGATCTCGGCCCTGGCCGCATCAGCCTCGGACATCCAGATGATCGGCCCACCCCTGGACAAGGTCAGCATCAGCAGGTTGTCGGTATAGGTGCTGTGAATGCCCCACTTCTGGTGCGGGGTGATGAAATTCAGCACCACTTCCGGGTTGCCGTTGTCGCGCCGGCCCTTGATCGGTTCGATGGTTTTCAGATCCACCGGCGGCTTGTAGACACACAACCGCTCGCCAAAGGCGCGCATCCAGGGATGGTCCTGGTAAAACTGCTGGCGGCCAGTCAGTGTGCGCCACGGAATCAGTTCGTTGACGTTGGTCCAGCCGGCGTTGTAGCTGACCTTGTCCGACTCGATCCCGGACCAGATCGGCGAGGAGTAGATCTTTCTCGGCTGGGCAACGATATCGCGGAAACGGATCTTTTCGCCGGCGTGGCCGGCAACAAGGTGATTGTGAGCGCGCCCGGTGTTCTGGCTGAGCGAATCCCAGGCCTTCATTGCCACCCGGCCGTTGGTTTCCGGCGCCAGCATCAAGATGGTCTCGCAGGCATCGATCGCGGAGACGATACGCGGCATGCCGGCATTGATGCCTTCGCCACGATGTCGGCCATTGAGCTCGCCGAGCGCTGCGACTTCTTCCCGGGTATCCCACTGCATGCCCTTGCCGCCGTTGCCCAGTTCGTTCATCAGCGGCCCGAGCGCGGTGAACTTGTCATAGGTGGCCGGGTAGTCGCGCTCGACCGTGATGATGTTCGGCATGGTCTTGCCCGGGACCGGCTCGCATTCGCCTTTTTTCCAGTCGCAAACGTCCAGACCCTGCCCCAGCTCGGCCGGCGTGTCGTGCAACAGCGGCAGCATGACCACGTCGGTTTCGCGACCCAGGTGTCCGTCGGCGAACTGAGAGAAACGCTTGGCGATGCCCTTGTAGATTTCAAAGTCCGAACGGGCTTCCCAGGCCGGGTCGACCGCCGCGGTCAGCGGATGAATGAACGGATGCATGTCCGAGGTGTTCATGTCGTCCTTCTCGTACCAGGTTGCGGTCGGCAGCACGATGTCGGAATACATGCAGGTGGTCGACATGCGGAAATCCAGCGTTACCAGCAGGTCGAGTTTGCCGCGCACTTCGTCGCGCCACTGCACCTCTTTCGGATGGCGATCGATCTGGTCACCCAGATCCTTGCCCTGAATGCCGTTCTCGGTGCCGAGCAGGTGACGCAGAAAATACTCATGCCCCTTGCCCGAGGAGCCGAGCAGATTGGAGCGCCAGACAAAAAGATTGCGCGGGAAATTGGCCGGATTGTCGGGATCCTCGCAGGCGAAGTTCAGTTCGCCGGACTTGAGCTGCTCGACGACAAAGTTCTTGATGTCCTGTCCGGCCTCGCTGGCGGCCCGGGCGACCTCCAGCGGGTTGCGATCGAGTTGCGGCGCCGAAGGCAGCCAGCCCATGCGCTCGGCACGCACGTTGTAGTCGATCATGCTGCCGCCGAATTCCTTCGGATCGGCCAGCGGCGACAGAATCTCGGAGACATCGAGCTTTTCGTAGCGCCACTGGTCGGTGTGGGCATAGAAAAATGACGTGCCGTTCATGTGGCGCGGCGGTCGATGCCAGTCCAGGGCAAACGCCAACGGCTGCCAGCCGGTCTGCGGCCGGAGCTTTTCCTGACCGACATAGTGCGCCCAGCCGCCGCCGGACACCCCGACGCAGCCGCACATCATCAGCATCTTGATCACGCCGCGGTAGTTCATGTCCATGTGATACCAGTGGTTCATGGCCGCACCGATCACGATCATGGATTTGCCGCGGGTCTTGTGCGCGTTTTCGGCGAACTGGCGTGCCACCGTGATCACCTTTTCGCGATCCACGCCGGTAATACGCTCCTGCCAGGCCGGCGTGTAGGGTACGTCGTCATCGAAGCTGGACGCGACGTTGCCGCCGCCCAGGCCGCGATCAATACCGTAGTTGGCAACCAGCAGGTCGAACACGCTGGCGACTTTGGCCGTCGAGCCGTCGGCCAGCGTTACGTGGCGTATCGGCACACGCCGCAGCTGCACCGGGTCATGCTCGGTACGGGCCCAGAACTCGTTGCCACCACCGCCGAAATACGGAAAGGCCACGTCGATGACTTGGTCGGCGCGCTCGATCTGGCTCAGGGCCAGGCGTACGGCGTTGCCCTCGGCGTCCTTTTCTTCAAGATTTCAGCGCTTGTCGCGCTCGCCCCAGCGAAAGCCGATCGAACCGTTGGGTGCGACGATGCGATCGCGGGCCTCGTCAAAGGCCAGCGTCTTCCATTCCGGATTGTTGGACTGGCCAAGGTCGTCGGCCAGATCCGAAGCCCGCAGGTAGCGTCCCGGCGCCAGATGCTCACCGGCCTTTTCGAGCACCACCAGCTTGGGCATATCGGTATAGCGCCGCACGTAATCGTCGAAATATTCGCTGCTGCCCTCGACGTGCCATTCCTTGAGAATGACGTGCCCCATGGCCATGGCCAGCGCCGAGTCGGTGCCCTGGCGCGGATTGAGCCAGATATCGCCAAACTTCGAGGCCTCGGAATAGTCGGGCGTCACCGTCACCGTCTTGGTGCCGCGATAGCGGGCCTCGGTCATGAAGTGGGCATCGGGCGTTCGCGTCTGGGGTACGTTCGAGCCCCACATCATCAGAAACGTGGAGTTGAACCAGTCGGCCGATTCGGGTACATCGGTCTGCTCGCCCCAGGTCTGCGGACTGGCCGGCGGCAGGTCGCAATACCAGTCATAGAAACTCAGGCAGGTACCGCCGATCAGCGACAGATAACGCGTGCCGGCGGCGTAGGAGACCATCGACATGGCCGGAATCGGCGAGAAACCGACGACGCGATCCGGCCCCCACTGCTTGACGGTGTGTACGTTGGCCGCGCCGATGATTTCCTGAACCTCGTCCCAGTCGGTGCGCACGAAGCCGCCCAGACCGCGGCGCTGCTGATAGCTCTTGACCTTTTCCGGGTCGGTCTGGATCGAGCGCCAGGCCTCCACCGGGTCGGCATGCTGCTTCTTCGCCTCGCGCCACAGCTCGACCAGCCGCCGGCGAATCATCGGAAACTTGACCCGGTTGGCCGAGTAGATGTACCAGGAGAAGCTGGCGCCGCGGGCGCAGCCGCGCGGTTCGTGGTTGGGCATGCCGGGGCGTGTGCGCGGGTAGTCGGTCTGCTGCGTTTCCCAGGTGACCAGCCCGCCCTTGACATAGATTTTCCAGCTGCACGATCCGGTACAGTTCACACCATGTGTCGAGCGGACAATTTTGTCGTGCTGCCAGCGTTTGCGATAGGAGTCCTCCCACTTCCGGTCCTCGGTAGTGGTGATGCCGTGACCTGCCGAGAAGCGCTCGGACGGACGGGTGAAAAAGGTCAGGCGGTCGAGAAGATGACTCATGAGAACAATCCTTTACGGGTTTTTCACATCCGCGCCCGGGCGCAGATAGAACCACCAGTTGATGGCGATGCAGACNNTGGGTGGAACGCACCACCTTGTCGTGCTGCCAGCGCTGGCGATAGCCATCTTCCCAGCGCCGCGACTGGTTGGTCGTGATCCCGTGGCCGCCGGAAAATTCGGTCTTCTCGCGACGGAAAAAGGCCAGCTGGTCCAGGAAATGGCTCATTGCGATTCTCCTTGCGGGGCAATGGGACCCCAGTTTCACGCTTTCTTAAAAGCGCGTATGACGTGTATGCATCAAAAGTTCGAAGCCGATTTCGGCGTCGTGGCCCCGGATGACGAAGTCGTATCCTCTTCGGTGAAACCCGGGTCGTCGTCGAAGCGCCTGGCCATGCCGAGGATAACCACATGCATCCAGATCAGGCACAGGCAGACCAGACCGAACAGCAGCATGAATGCCGTCGTCCAGACGTTGGTCAGGTCGTTGATTACGCCAAACAACACGGGCAGGAAAAATCCGCCCAGGCCACCGAACATGCCGACCAGCCCGCCGACCGATCCGACCGAGCGCGGAAAATACGACGGAATGTGCTTGAACACCGCCGCCATGCCCAGCGACATGAAAAACCCGAGGACGAAGGTCATGGCCACAAACAGGCCGATAGGGGTCTGAATGTGGAAGCGAATCTCGCCTTCGATGCCTTCAACGATATACGTCGTCGGCGGGTATGACAGGATCAGCAGGCAGCCCATGCAGGCCCAGAAGGTCCAGTAAAGCACGGTCCTGGCACCGAAGCGATCGGACAGGATGCCACCCAGCACACGGAACATGGCGGCCGAAAACGAGAACACTGCGGTCAGCATCCCGGCGGTCTGGATTTCGAGATCGTAGACCCCGATGTAATAACGTGGCAGCCACGATGCCAGCGCGACAAACCCACCGAAAGTCAGAAAGTAATACAGCGAAAAGCGCCAGACGCGAACGCGGCTGAGCGGTTTGAGCTGCTCGGCAAGCGTTGTGCCTCGGACACCCTCGCGGCGGCGCCGCCTGGTTTCGGGATCATCACTGGTCAGGAAGAAAAACAGGAACGCGGTCAGCGCCACACCGATGGCATAAACCTGGGCGGTCTTCTCCCACCCTGCGGCCACCAGCAGAAACGGGGCTCCGAAGTTGGTGATGGCCGCCCCGACATTGCCGGCTCCGAATATCCCGAATGCACTGCCGTGTCGATGGCCGGGATACCAGCGCGAGATGAATGCAATGCCGGTCACGAAGGTGCCGCCGGCGAAGCCGACTCCCAGCGCGGCCAGGAGAAACTGGGGGTAGGTATGCGCCCAGGTCATCAACCAGATCGAACCGGCACTGACCAGCATCGTAACGAATGTCACCAGCCGGCCACCAAAGCGTTCGCTGGCGATCCCCAGAAACACTCGCGAAATCGAACCGGTGAGAATCGGAAAGGCAATCAGAAGGCCGAATTGAGACTCTGACAGACCCAGTTCTTCCTGGATGCGAATGCCGATGATCGAAAAGATCGTCCAGATCGCGAACGCGATCGTGAACGCGAACGTCGACATCCCCAGCATGCGACCGGCGGCGTGCGGGACTTCAGCGGGTGCGGAAATTTCGGCATTCATGGCTTTGAACTCTTGTGGTTTGATATGCCAGCCTGGCAACCGATCGGCCGAAAAAAACCTGGACACACCCCATCTAAGCCCCGGATGAGGCAATGACTGGCGGTTGCATTAGTAGTATATCCTGCAGCCCGAAACGATACCGGTTCGCCCTCCACGCAGTTTCAACCCGGGTCAAGTCGGACGGCGGGCCGCACTGATCAGAGTTGCCACCATGCCGTGAAGGTGGCTGGCAATCGAAACCCCGCATCGCCGGGTTGGGCTTGATCAAATCCCGACCGATCCCGGCTGGTATGATGTTGGCCGTCGATAAACAAAATGCCTCCGAGCGCTTTCGCCTAAAACCGGCACCGGTCATGGCGACTGCGCCGCTGCAACCCCGACAGTGGGGGTCAGGCAGCCAGGGTGGTGGCCGGAAACGGCGCCGCCTTCCGGCCTTGAAAAGGAGCGCCAATGACACAGCTTCAGGACGGCTTCGGCCGCCGCTTTTCCTATCTGCGCCTGTCGGTCACCGACGTGTGCAATTTTCGCTGTGAATACTGCCTGCCGAACGGCTACCAGGGCAATGGTCATGACAATCGGCGCGGCTTTCTTGACCTCGCCGAGATCCGCCGCCTGGTCACCGCGTTCGCCGAGCTGGGCACCTGGAAGATCCGCCTGACCGGCGGCGAGCCGACCGTGCGCAGGGATTTTCTCGATATCGTGCGCACCGTGCGTGATATCCCCGGCGTTGAGCGCATCGCCATGACCACCAATGCCTTCCGCCTGGCCCCGGACGCCGCGGCACTCAGGGATGCAGGCATGGATGCGGTCAATATCAGCCTGGACGCCCTGGACGCCGGGCGTTTCGAACGCATCACCGGTGATCAGCGCTTCGACCGGGTCATGGCCGGTATCGATGCCTGCCTGGAGCAGGGCTTTGATGCGGTCAAGATCAACACCGTGCTGCTGAAAGGCCTCAACGAAGACCAGTTGCCGGCATTTTTCGAGTTCGTAAGGGAACGGCCGGTCAGCGTGCGCTTTATCGAACTGATGCGCACCGGCGAGAACCGCGACTACTTCGAGCAACGTCACGTGGGCGGGCAGTTGGTGCGTAATCGGCTGGATGCGGCAGGCTGGGCACCGGTCGAGCGCGGCAAAGCCGACGGCCCGGCGGTGGAATATGTGCATCCGAATCATTTGGGCCGGATCGGCATCATCGCGCCCTATGCGCCGGGATTCTGCGACACCTGCAACCGCCTGAGAGTCACCGCCCGTGGCGGCCTGCGCCTGTGCCTGTTTGGCAATGGCACCGGCAACCTCAGGCCGCTGCTGCAGCACGACGAGCAGAAAGAAGAGCTCAAGGCAAGCATTCTGACCGCCCTGTTCGGCAAGCGCGTCTCGCACTCCCTGCACCAAGGCGACTACGGCGACACCCCGCATCTGGCGATGACTGGCGGGTAAAAAGGTTCAAGGCGCAAGGTACAAGGCGCAAGGAAAAGCTAAGCAGACCGAATGAATTGATCCTTGATCCTTGATCCTTGATCCTTGATCCTTGATCCTTGAGCCTTGAGCCTTGAGCCTTGAGCCTTGAGCCTTATTCCTCTTACCCTTTGGTCCTTACGACATGAACAACAGCCGGCAACACTACCGAATGATCGACGTCGGCGGCAAGGCCATCACTCGCCGGGTGGCTGTGGCCACTGGCCGGATCGTGATGAGCGCCGAGACTTTCGCCATGGTGCGCGACGGGAGCTTGCCCAAGGGTGATCCCCTGCGGCTGGCCGAGGTAGCCGGGGTGCTGGCGGCGAAGAAGACGCCGGAGATCATTCCGCTGTGTCACCCGTTGGCACTGGACCAGGTCCGTGTGGCGTTTCGCCTGGATGAACAGGACTTGGCGGTGGAAGTGTTCTGCCAGGCCTCGACCTCGGCGCGCACCGGCGTGGAAATGGAGGCCCTCGCCGGGGTCAATGGCGCGCTGTTGACCATCTGGGACCTGGCCAAGCAGGTCCAGGCCGACCTGGCCATCGAAGGCGTGCGTCTGCTGCTGAAAACCGGCGGCAAGTCGGGCCGATACGAGCACCCGGCAGGTATCGGTGAACTGCCGGAGGGGTTTGGCGCATGAACACCCGGCCCACGGCCACCCGCTCGCGCTGTCGCGGTGACCTGGCCGGCTTGTTGCCGGGCCTGATTTACTTCCTGCGATCTTTCCAGAAAAGGTGTAATCAATGAACACACCAACTGTGCCAGCAGCTCATGACATGATCACCGTCCCGGTCCGGCTGTTCGGCGCCTTCCGCCAGTTCGGCGCGGAAAGCCCGGTCGAGGTCAGCCTGCCGGTCGACGCCCGGGTGTCCGACCTGCGTGCAGGATTTGCCGAACACTTTGCCGACAATGACAATGCCCTGGCGCTGCTGAAAGCCTCGGCGTTTGCCACCGACCAGGCCGTGCTTGACGATGACGAGGTCTTGCCCGCCGGCCAGTCGCTGTCGGTTCTGCCGCCGGTATGCGGGGGCTGACATGAGCATTCATGTGGATGTCACTGAGGCGTGTCTCGATGCCGAAGCCGCGCTGCGTCACTGCTCGGCGCCTGGCCATGGTGCGGCCGATCTGTTTATCGGGCGGGTGCGCGATATCAACCAGGGCCGGCAGGTGCTGGGGGTCAGCTACGATCTGCATGCCGTGCTGTGCCGCAAGGTGTTTGCCGAAATCTGCGCAGAAGCCCGGCAACAGTGGGGCGAGGCCATTCACCTGTGGCTGGCCCATCGCCATGGCCGGCTGGGCATTGGCGAGGCCAGCGTGATCGCGGCGGCCAGCTCACGCCATCGCGACGAGTCGTTCAAGGCCTGCCGCTACCTGATCGAGCAAATGAAACACCGTGCACCAATCTGGAAACAGGAACACTACGTCGACGGCGACAGTGAATGGGTCAAGGGGCATGCCCTGTGCAGCCATGGCTGATTGGATTGGCATCGTTCTGGCCGGCGGCAAGTCGAGGCGGATGGGGCGCGACAAGGCCGAGCTGCGCTGGACCCATGATCAGACTTTTCTCGATCGGGCCGTGGGCGTGCTGCGCGAGGCCGGCTGCGAAAAGGTCATCGTCTCGGGCCAGCGGGCCGGTTACGATCATGTACCGGACCGCTGGCCGGACCACGGACCGCTGGGGGGGATCGCTTCGGTGCTCGCAGCCCGTCCCGAGCTGGAAGGCGCCGTCCTGATCATGCCGGTGGATATGCCCGAGACCGAGCCGGCGACGCTGGTGCGCCTGCTCAAGGCCGCCGAAGACCGCAACGGCGCGGCCTATGCCGGTTATCCGCTGCCGATGGTGCTGGATGTCAATAAGACCACGCGCGCCGCGATCGAACAGTCGATCACCGGCAAGCGCCTGGCGCTTCACACCTTGCTGGCCCGGCTCGATTTCGCTGGCGTGGCGCCGCTGCCATCGGACTGCCTGGACAACATCAACCGGCCCAAGGACTACCGTGAGCCGCAAGATTGATCACCGAAAGCTGCAGGAATCGCCCGCCCGAAGCGATCGCGACAGCGATCAGCCCAACGACATGATCGAACGCTACGGCAAGCAGACCATTCTTCCAGAAATCGGCCAGGCGGGGCAGCAACGCCTGGCGGCGGCCACGGTGCTGTGCGTCGGCGCCGGCGGTCTGGGCTGCGCGGCGCTGCCCTACCTGGCCGGGGCCGGCGTCGGCCGGATCATCATCATCGACGCCGACCGCGTCGACCTTTCCAATCTGCAACGCCAGGTGCTGTTTACCGAAACCGATGTCGGTCAACCCAAGGCCGATGTCGCGGCCCGTCGATTGACCGCGATCAATGGCTCGATCGAGGTCGAAGGCATCCAGAACCGGCTCGACCTGCACAACGTCGAGTCGTTGTATCGCCGTGCCGATGTCATCATCGACGGCACCGACAACTACCCGACCAAGTACCTGGCCGCCGACGCTTCGGTCAAGTTCGGCGTGCCGCTGGTGTATGGCTCGGCCACCGGCATGGAAGCGATGGTCACTGTATTCGAACCGGGCCGGGGTCCATGTCTGCGCTGCCTGTTCCGCGAAGCGCCGTCGGGCTGGGTGCCCAACTGCGCCGAGGCCGGCGTGCTCGGCCCGCTGGTTGGCGCCGCCGGCGCCATCCAGGCGGTCGAGGCCATCAAGCTGATTGTTGGTGGTGCTGTGTCGGGAGCGCTTTCCCGCCTGTGTGGCCGACTCTGGCTGATCGACGCCCGCGACCTGTCCAGTCGTCAGCTCGCTTTCGGCCGCAGCAGTGATTGCCCGACCTGCAGCAAGTCGCCAGAGCAAATCGAACTGGCCTCGTCCGGCGTCGCGCTGACCGAACTCGGCCGCGCGGAAGCCGAAGCCATGGATGACGCGATCTGGGTCGACGTGCGTGAACCCGACGAGTTCGAAGCCGGCCACATCCCCGGCGCGACCAACCTGCCGCTGTCACGACTTCAAACCGGCACGTTCAAGCCTCCCGAGGCCAAGCGCGTCATCGTTTACTGCGCCAGTGGTATGCGCTGTCGCCCCGCCGCCGCGATCCTCCGACGAGCGGGCATCGACACGATCTACGTACTGCGCGGCGGATTCTCGGGCTGACCCCGGATCAGGCCACGATCAGCGTGCCAGCCGTCAGGATCGCCGAGGATGCGATGAGGGAGCAAGGTGCAGGACCGGGCCAGGTACATGGGCGACCGGTTTGTGGACAATGGGGTGGAAGAGCCGAGCCACGAAAGCCGCCGGGGATATTGCCATGAATGCGATCGTGAAGGCGGGGTCTGCTGCCGACTGGGATGTTGCGCGCGTGCGACGGGACTTCCCAATCCTCGATCATGCCCTCGATCAGGACGTGCATGGTCATCCACTGGCCTACCTCGACAATGCCGCAACCACGCAGAAGCCGCGGTCGGTGATCGAGGCCATGGACGAGTACTACCGGCACGACAATGCCAACGTGCACCGCGGCATCCACGCGCTCACGGAACGGGCGACGGTGGATTTCGAGGCGGCGCGCGAGTCGGTGCGCCGGTTCATCAATGCCCCTTCGACGCGCGAGATCGTATTCGTTCGCGGCACCACCGAAGCCATCAACCTGGTGGCTTCGAGCTTCGGCCAGGGATTGCGCAAGGGCGACGAGATCATCCTCACCGCGATGGAGCACCACGCGAACATCGTGCCCTGGCAACTGCTGCGCGAGCGGACCGGCATCGTTGTCCGCGTGTTGCCGATCACTCCGGCGGGTGAACTGGATCTGGACGCGCTGCCCGGTCTGTTCACTGCCCGTACAAGGCTGATCGCCCTGGCGCACGTGTCCAATGCGCTTGGGACAATCAACCCGGTGCGTCAAGTGATTCAAATGGCGCATGAACATGGGGTTCCCGTGCTGCTGGACGGAGCCCAGGCCATGCCGCACATGCGGATCGACGTCCAGGCGCTGGACTGCGACTTCTATGCCTTTTCCGGGCACAAGCTGTTCGGACCCACCGGCATCGGCGTGCTCCATGGGCGCGAGCGCCTGCTGCAGGCGATGCCGCCGTATCAGGGCGGTGGCGGGATGATCCGCACGGTGAGCTTTGAAAAGACCAGCTTCGCCGGGCTGCCGCATCGATTCGAGGCAGGCACTCCGGATATCGCTGGCGCCATCGGTCTGGGCCGGGCGATCGAGTACCTCGAACAACTGGACTGGAACGCCGCCATGGCCTACGAGCACTGCCTGCTGGAGTACGCCACTGACCAACTGCAGAACCTGCCGGGTCTGCGCATCATCGGCGAGGCGCGGGACAAGGTCGCGCTCGTTTCCTTTGTGATGGACGATGTGCATCCTCACGACATCGGCACGATTCTCGATCACCGCGGCCTGGCGGTCCGCGCCGGCCACCACTGTGCCATGCCAGTGATGACTTTCTACAAGGTACCCGCCACCTCCCGGGCGTCGATGGCCTTCTACAACACCATGGAGGAAATCGACCGGCTGGTGGCGGCTCTGCGACACGCGCGGGAGCTTCTGGCATGAACGATCAAGTGGCTGATGCCCGCACTTGACCGGCAACAATGAAAACCGGCGAGTATTGGTTTATTTTCATGAATGTGCGGCTTATCGGATCAAGACGGACGTTGGTCCACCCACCGAATGCGACTGAAAAGGATGAGGATATATGCTGACCGAAGTACTTACCGGCGAGCACCGGGATTGCGACGAACACTTCCAGAAGGCCGAAGCGCTTGCCGCCGATGGCCGGCTGGAGCCGGCTCGCGAAGCCTGGCAGGCGTTCGAGGCGGCCATGACGACTCACCTGGCCCTGGAGGAAGACTCGCTGTTTCCCGAACTCGAGCAGCGGACGGGGATGGATGGTGGCCCGACCGATGTCATGCGCATGGAGCATGTGCAGATTCGCGCGCTTGTGGGACAGATGGGCCAGTCGCTGGCAAGCGGTGATCTCGATGCCTTCCTCGATCAGACCGAAAACCTCAATATCCTGATCCAGCAGCACAACATGAAGGAAGAGCAGATGCTCTACCCGATGTTCGACCAGGTGTTCGGCGCGCAGGCCGGCGAACTGCTGGAAAAGGCCTGCGGCTGAGGCGGGCCGTGTCGCCGGAAGCCAGGCGGGTCGACGTGCGCGGCCTGGAGCCGTGCGAGCCGATGGAGAAGATCCTGGCCGCACTGGATGACCCGGTCACCGACGGCAGGGTGCATGCCATTCTCGATCGTGATCCGATCTACCTGTACCCGATTCTCGAGCAACGCGGCTTTGACTGGCGCGTGCTGGTCGACGACCAGAATCACTTCGAGCTGCTGATCTACCCGGTCAGCAGCAACAAGTTGTCATGAAAGCTGCGGCCGGGCTGTCGCTGGAGCAGGCCCCGCCGATCTCGGTGCCGTTTCGTTTTTTTCTGAGCGCGCCGCTGTTCGGGCTGCTGGCTTCCGGGCTGTTGCTGTGGGTCGGGCCGGAGGCGCTGGGCTCGCGCTGGACGCCAACCGTGCTGGCGCTCAGCCATCTGCTGGCGCTGGGGGTGATCAGCATGGTGATGTTCGGCGCGCTGATGCAGATGCTGCCGGTGCTGGTGGGGGTCAGTATTGCCAGGCCGCGCCTGCTCGGCGGCATCTGTCATGGCCTGCTCACTGCCGGCGCGGCGATGCTGGCGCTGGCCTTCATGCACGGCGACGCCGCTGTGTTCCGCCTGGCCACGGCACTGCTGGCGGCAGCCTTCATCGTTTTTCTGGGACTGTTCGGGCACGGGTTGCTGCGCGCGCCCCGGGCCGGAGATGCCGTGCGCGGCATGCGCTGGGTGTGGCCGGCGCTGGCGATCACCGTGGTGCTGGGGATATGGCTGGCGCTGGGTCACGCGGCGACGGGGCTGTCTTTGCAACGCCCCCGGGTCACCGATCTGCACCTCGCCTGGGGTCTGCTCGGCTGGATCGTGTTGCTGGTGGCGGTGGTGGCCTGGCAAGTGGTGCCGATGTTTCAGATGACACCACCGTATCCAGCGTGGCTGCGGCGCTGGCTGGCGCCACTGATCATTGTGGGCCTGGTCTGGCTGAGCCTGGCGTTGCGGTGGGGGGCTGCGGCACAGGCGATGGTGCCCGCGCTGCTGCTGGCCGCCAGCGTGATCGTCTTTGCCGGGCTCACGCTCTGGCTGCTGGGCCAGCGCCGGCGCGGACGGACCGATGCCGGTAGTCGCCTGTGGCAGTTCGGTCTGGTCATGCTGGTCCTGGCCGCTTTTCTGGGTGCCTGGCAGCTTATGGCCGCCGACCGTTGGCAGCCATTCCCGAGCATGCTGCCGGCACTGCTGTTTCTGACCGGCTTTGCCCTGTCGATCATCCTGGCGATGCTGATGAAAATCATGCCGTTTCTGGTCTGGCTGCACCTGCAGCAAGGCCTGGCCGAGTGCCCGCAAGCCATCGGTCACTACCTGCCGCCGGGCATGAAGTCCATCCTGCCGGATCGTGCCATGAAGCAACTGGCCTGGCTGCACATGACCGCCGCCACGGTGCTGCCCCTGGCATTGTTTTTCCCGCTGCTTACCCGCCCCGCCGCCGTGCTCTGGGCCGCGCTGTTCGGCCTGCTGGCCTGGCGACAGTGGATGATCGTGGCGGTGTATCGGCGCGAACTCTTGAAGATGGAAGGGGGATAAACCGTTTATACCGGCTCGAACTGCGCCGTGAAATGGCGCAGGAAGCGCGGCTCGCGGGTGATCCGGTAGCCGGGGACCCGTTCGCGACCATCGAGCAGGAAGCCGAAGGCCTCGATCACGTAGTCGACATGACTCTGGGTATAGACCCGGCGCGGGATGGCCAGACGCACCAGCTCGCGCGGCGCGGGGATCAGCCGGCCTTCCGCGTCGTACTTGCCGAACATCACCGAGCCGATCTCCACGCAGCGGATGCCGCCGACCTTGTAAAGCTCGCAGACCAGCGCCTGGCCGGGGTACTGCTCGACCGGGATGTGAGCATAGAACCGGCCGGCATCGATATAGACGGCATGGCCGCCGATGGGCATGAGCACCGGTATGCCCATCTTGTGCAGGCGCTCGCCCAGGTAGGCGGTCGATCGGGTGCGGTAGCGCAGGTAGTCCTCGTTGAAGATCTCTTCCAGGCCGGTGGCCATGGCCTCCATGTCGCGGCCGGACAGCCCGCCATAGGTGGTGTAGCCCTCGGTGATGATCAGCACGCTGGTGCAGTGCTCGGCCAGTTCGGCGTCTTTCAGCGCCAGAAAGCCGCCCATGTTGACCAGGGCGTCCTTCTTGGCGCTCATCACGCAACCGTCGGCCAGGGCGAACATCTCGCGGGCGACCTCATAACAGGTGGTGTTCTGGTAGCCGTCTTCGTGCTGCTTGATGAACCAGGCGTTTTCGGCGATCCGGCAGGCATCGAGAATGAACAGCACGCCATGGCGGTCGCACAGCTCGCGCACTTGACGCGCATTGGCCATGCTGACCGGCTGGCCGCCGCCGGAGTTGTTGGTCACCGTCAAGATGACCGCGCCGATGTTGTCGGCACCGCGCTCGACGATCAGTGCGTCCATGCGCGCGACATCGGCGTTGCCCTTGAAGGCAAACTCGCTTTCGACGCGCGCCGCCTCCGGGGTGACGCAGTCGATCGCCTCGGCCCCGCTGTATTCGATATTGGCCCGGGTGGTATCGAAGTGGGTGTTGCTCAGAAACACCTTGCCATTACCGCCCAGATGACTGTAGAGAATGCGCTCGGCAGCTCGGCCCTGGTGGGTAGGCAGGATATGCGGGTAGCCGGTCAGCTCGCGAATGACTTTTTCCAGGCGCTGCCAGCTGGTCGAACCGGCGTAGGATTCGTCGCCACGCATCATTCCGGCCCATTGCTCGGCACTCATCGCCGAGGTGCCGCTGTCGGTGAGCAGGTCGATCAACACCTGTTCGGAATGCAGCAGAAAGGGGTTGTAGTGCGCATCAATCAGCCACTGCTTGCGCTGTGACGGGCTGGTCATGGCGATGGGCTCGACCGACTTGATGCGGAACGGTTCGATAACGGTGCGGAAGTTGGGAGACATGGGTGATTGGGGTTCCGGGTTCAGGGTTCGGGGAGCTTACAAGCCAAGTTGACTGGCGAGGCGGCGCAACAGCACCGGGATCATGTCCTTGCGGTAGCCGCGGTTGAAGAAGTCCTGGTTGTAGGTCTCGGCGAAATCATGGGCCTGTTCGCAGGCGGCCTGCAGCAGCTCGCCGGTTGTGCTGAACTCGCTGGAGGGGAAACTGAACTGACCCGGATGGGTGTTGACGCCAGTGATGGCGACAGCAAAGGACTGGCCATCGAAGCCTGCGGCCACACCCAGCGAGGGGAAATCCAGCGTATTACGGATGGCGAGCTTGGCATAGACGATGCGGCTGTCAGGCGGCGGATCGATTTCGATACCGGTCAGGATTTCATCGCGTTCCATGACCAATCCATCGATCCCGTCGGGCCGGTAGAGTTCGGCCAGCGGCAGTGAGCGCTCAGCCTTCGGCCCGGCCAGGCGCAGCGTGGTATTCATCAGCAGCAGCACCGGCACGGTGTCGGACACGAAGCGGGCGTGGCACTGTGGCCAGTCGCCGGCCTTGACGCTGTTGATCAGCGGACAGTGGTCGCCGCCGGCCTTGAAGCAGGGGCGGTGGCACTGGCGATTGATTTCGCTCTGGTTGTAGTAGATGCAGCGCCGGTCGACCAGCAGGTTGCCGCCCAGGGTAGCCTGGTTGCGGATCTGTGGGCTGGCCACGCGGCTGGCCGCCTCGGCCAGCGTTGGCGCACGCTCGGCAACCAGAGCGTCATTGATGATCTCGGCCAGCGGCGTCAGGGCACCGATCGACAAACCGTTATCGCCATTGGCCCCGATACCGCGCATGGCCCCGATACCGCCCAGAGCGATCAGCGCCTGGACCTCATCGTGATGCTGTTTGATGCGTGGCACCAGGTCGGAACCACCGGCCAGCCAGGCGAAGCTCAGGCCCTGCTCGTCAAGTTCTCCGGCGCGGGCCATGGCCTCCTCCACTGAGGCCGGGCGATGGTATTGCAGTCCGGCCAGGCTCATGAGGCCATTCCTCTGGATTTGCGCGCCAGCGCCGAAACGATGCGATCAGGCGTCATCGGCAGGCGGGTCAGGCGTATGCCGACGGCGTCAAAGATGGCGTTGGCCACCGCCGGCGCGACCGGGGCGAGCACGCCCTCGCCGGCCTCCTTGCCGCCGAACGGTCCTTCGTTCTCGTCGCTGCAGCAGTCGACGATTTGGATCTCGGGCTGCTCGAAGGCCGACAGGATCTTGTATTCCAGCAGCGAGGGATTCTGCACCGCGCCCTGGTCGTAGATCATCTGCTCCATCAGCGCCTGGCCCAGGCCCATGTGGATCGAACCCTCGATCTGACCCTCCACCGCCAGCTGGTTGAGCGGCCGACCGCAGTCGTGGGCGCAGGTGATGCGCTCGACCTTGACAATACCGGTGTCGGGGTCGACCTCGACCTCGGCAATATGCGCGGTAAAACTGTAGCTGGGACTCAGGCCGGCACCGGCGCCCTTGAAGCTTCCGCCCATCTGCGGTGGCCGGTAGGTGCCGCGGGTCTGCAGAATGCCGTCACGATCCAGTGCTTTGGCCACGACGTTCATGTAGTCGACGCGCCGTTCATCACCTGCCGGTCCAATGTAGCCGTCGGCGAACACGAAACCATCGCGGTAGTCAGGGTTGGCGCCCAGATCTTCGTTGGCGAAGTCGGGCTTGCGTCCGCCCTGGCGGAAATAGCTTTCCGGCTCGCCGGGCTCGGGCAGCGGTGGTGGTTCGATTTCCAATAGTTCGCAGGCCGCCTCGACCAGGCGCCGGCGCATGCGAATGGCGGCATTGCGTGCGGCGTTGCCGCACATGAAAGTCACCCGCGAGCTGTAGCTGCCCAGATCGATCGGGGTCAGGCGCGTATCGGCACTGACCACCTTGATCCATGCCATCGGCAGACCCAGCACCTCGGCGGCCATCATCGCCAGAATGGTGTCCGAGCCCTGGCCTATATCGGCCGCACCCGAATACACCGTCACCGCGCCGTCGAGATCGATGGTCAGGCGCACCGTCGCGCCCGGCATGTCGGTGCGGTGAATCGGCAGCGCCGAGCCGCTGATGAAAAAGCCGCAGGCCACGCCGATGCCGCGGCCAAACGGCAGTTTTCCGTACTTGTCGCGCCAGCCGGCCTGCTCGGCGGCGCGTTGAAGGCCGCGCTTGAGGCCGACCGAGGTGACGCGAAACTCGTTGGGGGTGAGCGTGTTTTCATCCAGGATCATGGCCAGGCGGCCGTCGATCGGGTCCTGGCCGGCCTCGGTCAGCGCCATGTCGACCAGCACCTCGCTGGCAAAGCGCGGATTGACCCCGCCGTGGCCGCGCATGGCGCCGCACATCGGCTTGTTGGTGTAGACCCGGCGGCACTCGAAGCGGTAGTTGGGCAGCTTGTAGGGGCCTTGCAGCAGCACACCGTTGTAGTAGGTGCTGACCACACCGAAGCTGCCGTAGGCGCCGCCGTCAATCGTGGCGTTGTTGGTCAGGCCGGTGATGCCCTTTTGCCGATGGTAGCCGAGTTTCATGGCAATCTCGGTCGGGTGGCGGCCGTGGTTGGAGAAGAAGATCTCCTCGCGGTTGAAGCGCACGCGCACGTTGCGCCCGGTCTCCAGCGCCATGCGCGCGGCGATGATCTCGTGCGCGAACGGGTCGCTCTTGCCGCCGAAGCCGCCGCCCAGGTGCGGCTTGATCACGCGGATGCGATGGGCGTCGATCTCCAGCACTTCGGCCAGGGCCCGGTGCAGGTAGTGCGGCACCTGGGTGGCCGAATACACGGTCAGCTCGCCGTCAGGCGTGATCGCCACCTGGGTGGCATGCGGCTCGGTGAACGCATGGGTCACGGGGGCGAAGCTGAAGCGCTTGTTGACCACCACCTCAGCCTGTTCGAAACCGGCCTCCGGGTCGCCAAAGCACTGCTCGACGTGCTTGTGCAGGTTATTGTCGCGCTTGCGCTCGGGATGAATCGGTCGGGCCACGGGTTTCAATCCCTTGCGCGGATCCAGGCAAGGGGGTTCACCGGCATAGTCCACTTCGATGGCCGCCAGTGCCGCGTCGGCGGCGGCCTCGGTTTCTGCCGCCACGGCAGCTACCGGTTCGCCGACATAGTTGACCCAGTCTCGCGCCAGCGCCGGTTCGTCGCGGCTGATCGGCAGCACGCCGAAGCGGCGCTGGAAGTCCTCACCGGTCAGAATGCAGCGCACGCCGTCGATGCGCCTGGCCGGGTCGATGTCGATGTGCTTGATCCGGGCGCTGGCATGCGGCGAGCGCAGTATCCTGATCCACAGCGGATTGTGCAGGCGCAGATCGTCGGTGTAGCGCGCCTGGCCGGTGACTTTTTCCAGCGAACCGAGCTGTGGCAGGCGTTGGCCGATCAGGCGGTATTCGCGGTCCGGTTCAGTTGCGGCCTGATCCCGGCTGATGTCGGAATGTTGAGTCATGCCGCCCCTGTTTTTTGTTCATCGGCAGCACGTTTGACCGCCCGCTCGATCTTGGTATAGCCGGTGCAGCGGCAGATCGTGCCCGAGATGCAGGCCTTGATCGCGGCCTCGTCCGGGTCGGGGTTGCTGGCCAGCAGCGCGGCGGCGTTGAGCGCCATTGATGGTGTGCAGAAACCGCACTGGATTGCCCCTTCCTCGACCAGGGCGCGCTGTACCGGGTGCAGCTTCGGCCCGTCGGCCAGGCCCTCGATGGTGGTAATCGCCCGGCCCTCGACTTCGGCGGCCAGAATCAGGCACGACAGCATCGGCCGGCCGTCGACCAGTACCGTGCAGCAGCCACACTCACCCAGATCACAGCCACGCTTGGTGCCGGTCAGGCCGATCTCCTCGCGCAGGACATCGATCAACGTGGCGGCTGCGGGTACCGCGCGACTGTATTCACAGCCGTTGACATTGAGGTTCAGGGAGCGGATCCTCGTTTTCATTGACCGATCGAACGTTCGATTTGGTACCGAGTATAAAGCCCTTCATCGCTGTTGGCTATGGCTTGCGCCTGAAGGCGGTCCAACCGGGCGCAGTCGGACGTAGGAGGCCCTTCAGGGCCGATTGCCCTTCATCAAACGATATGCCGACTGGGAGCACGAGAGCCATGAACAACCGCAGTGGACTTCCCCCGCTTCATAGACACTTCGGACCCTCACGATGAGGCCCGCTCAACGGCCTCGGGGCTGATCCCTCGAGATGGCTGCGTGTATAGGTCATGCCCGCATTTTTGCCAGCGGACAACGATTGGGCCATCGGAGATCTCCTCAACGGGCAGCAGGAAATTTCCTGCTCGATGCCTGTCCTGAAATCCCTCGGTTCGTGGGTGCTTATCTTGGAACCTCGCGACGATGTGCGCGCTCACGTTCCTCCAATTCCGGATAGGCGTCCGTCAGCAATCTGCCACCGACTGCTATATTGTTGTAAGAATGTTCTTCGAAATGGATAGTCAGCAAATTGCCGTCAAGCCCGGTGGTGGACTCGAATGCCTGAGTCAGGGCTGCGGCGCAATTGGCCTTTTTGTCGCGCTCAAGTCTGGGACAATAGATGATGATGTGGGGCATTGGCGGCTACTCCCTTGGCGTGTGACCCCGCTTCCGGCGGGTTGGCAATCCAACAATACGGGTCTTCGGCCATCATATCACCGTCAACAGCCCAAGCTGCGGCCCGGCAGCCGCCGCAGCGATCTTTGTACCGGCAAGCGCCACAGGCGCCGCCGACGTCGCGTGCCTTTAGCTGCGCCACAGTTTCAGATTGCTCCCAGATGTCACGTAGGCTGCAGTCTTTCAGATTGCCCAGTACCAACGGAAACATTACACAGGGTGTCACATCACCCTCGGCAGTAATGCACCCGATGCTTCGGCCGGCCTGACAGCCGCCGCGACAATCCGCTGAGTCTGGTTCCAGCGCGGCAAGACCGGCGGAATGGGTAGAGAGATACATACCCGGATAGTGCCGTCGTGCGACCAGCCATGTTTCCAGCAGTTTCCGTGACACGGCCGGTGTGATGCCCTGATCCAAGGTGCCGCGCCCGGTGGGCACGAATTGCGACAGGTTGAAGCCGTCGACGCCAAGGTTTCGGGCCAGATCGATCATTTCTGGCAGAAGATGCGCATTCATCCGCATCGCTGTGAAACAGATATGGGTAGTCAGTCCATGGTCCAGACTGCGCCGGATCGCTTCGACTGCCTTGGCAAAGGCGCCTTCACCTCGGATGTGGTCATGCATTGCCTTGGTTCCATCCAGGCTGACCTGCAGCCGCGTCAGGCCGGCGCCACGCAACTTCCGCGCATTGCTGCTAGTCAGCGGATAGCCGTTGGTGCTGGTCCCGGTGGTCATCCCCAAGCTGCCGGCATAAGCCACCAGTCGTGGTAGGTCCTTTCGTAGCAACGGCTCGCCTCCCGAGAAGGCCACATCCATTACCCCAATCGCGGCCATCTGCTCGACAATCTCCAACGCCTCGCTCGTTGTATGTCCCAACGTACCGCAATCGTCGGCGTTGGACGAGCAGTGGATGCAGGCCAGATTGCAACGATTAGACAGTATGAAAACGAAATGCAGTGGAAACTTCGGAATGAACACGATTACCACCCTCTCAGAAAAACGATTGCAGGACCCGGCCTTCGACCGTCGACAGATCGGGACTGACGGGCCGATCTGCATAAAAGCGCCTTAGACAATCCATATGCCGGGCAATGAATTTCCGCAAGCGAAGCGAGGCCTCGGTGATTCCTTCCCGGCTTGCCTCGCGCGTCTCGTGCCCGATCGTATCGGAAAACAAAACTGCCTCAGCCAAAGTGGTCCGTGAGAACGCGGTATAGTCCTCGAAATTCTTGAATCGCGTGGTCACGCCAAATGCCTCGGGTGTCTCGTGAATCGGCGTTTTGGGGAACAGGATCAGCGGACTAACCCAGCGGGGTACACCACCGACCTCCATTGTGTGCAGGATAAGGTCTTCGGTCTCAGCCAGCGCCGCATCATCTTCACCTGGCAGCCCGACCATCCACCAAGTATAGAGCTCGACCCTGTTTTCAACAGCGCTTTCAGTCTGCCTGATCACATGATCGGGGTCCAGTCGCCGGTGATTGATTTCGGCCACCCGGACCGAGCCGGTTTCGACGCCGAAATCCAGGCTGGCTTTTTCCGAAGAAGCAGCAAAGGCCGCGAAGCCCTCATCTCCATAACTTTCCGGGTGTGCGAAGATATTCAGATGCTTGGGCTGGGTGCCCCGGCGGGTCATTTCTTCGCTTAGAGCAACCAACTTTCGGTCGCCGCCCACGAAGAAGTTGTCTTGAATGGTAAAGCGGTGGATGCCTTCCTCCATCAGCGCCTGCATCTGGTCCACGATATGGACAGCCGAGCCTGAAGGCATTTCTGCACGATGGGGGACCCGTGGCAGGAGGCCCTTCAGAGCCGATCACGCATCGCGCGAATCCGGCACTCATCGAGGGGGGTGTCCAGGTCGAAGGCGGCGCCGGGTATGGGCACGCTGATCAGTTGGTCGCGACAAGCCGTGAAGATGGCGCGGGCACCACGGTCGCCGGACAAGGCCATGACTTGTGGAAACAGGCTGCGCGGCAGGATCGCCGGCACGCCGAAAGTGCCGGCGTAGGCCGCGGCCGCTGGCCGGTCGGGGGCTGTTTGCCAGGCGCTGACCAGACGCTGCAGATCCGACGCGCTCACGTACACCTGGTCGGGCAGCAGCACCAGCACGGCACGGCATTCGGGCCGGACCTGGGCCAGACCCGTCTGCAGTGACCCGGCCATGCCGGATGACCAGTCGGGATTGTGATGAATGCGGATGCCCTGGCAGCCGGCCAGCGCGCGTTCGATACGCTCGCGGTGGGCGCCCAGCACCACATGAATGGTAGCCGACTGAACCGATTCGGCCAGCGCCACGACCTGCCGGATCAGCGCCTGGCCATCAATTTCCACCAGCTGCTTCGGATGGCCCAGGCGGCTGGAACCGCCGGCCGCCGGAATCAGGATTTCCAGGCCTTGGCTACTCATGAGATCCAACGAAGCTCAACCATGATCCGGCTTGATTTCCATTCCTTTCTCCGATAGCGCGCCACCTGAGCGCTGATTGAGCACGGCGTGGGCCTCGGCCAGGATGGACAGGGCGATGGTTTCGGGGAGTTCGGCACCAATGTCCAGCCCGGCCGGGCCGTGCACGCGGGAGTGATGCATTTCGGGGATATCCTCAAGCACGTTCCTGCGTCGTTCGGCAGGGCCGAGCAGTCCGATGTAGGTGACCGGATGTTCGACCACCCGCGCGATCCAGCCGCGGTCGGTGTCGAGGTGGTGGCTCATCACCACCACGGCATCAGCGCTGGCAAGCAGCCTGGTCTTGTCGATCTCTTCGGGCCTGAGCGTTTGCGCCTGACCGGTGCTGACCCGGTCGGCGATGCGCTCGATATAGGCCGGTCGATGGTCGGCCACGTCAACCTGCCAACCGATGCGCTCGGCCAGTTCGACCAGCGGTGCGGCGTCGGGGCCGGCGCCGAGCAGCAGCAGCCGGCGCGGCGGGCTGATCGGCACCAGCAGCATCCGGACCTGACCCCGGGCGCTGTCAAGTTCAAGCGATTCGGCCTGCCGCGGGTGCTTGCCCGGCAGGGCAGCCTTGATCCGGCCGGCCTCCGGGTGATCCGGCAGGCCCGGCCAGCGATCACCGGAATCGGGCAACAGCAGCGTTCCGGCCGGCAGCCAGTCCAGCTCGGAGTGGCAGACCTGGATCAGCAAACCGCGCTGGCCGGCTGCCTGCATCTCGGCCAGCCGGGTGACTGCGGGATGACCCGCGGCCAGCCGGGTCAGCAGCACGCGCACCAGCCCGCGGCAACCCAGGCCCAGGTCCCAGGGCATCTCGTCGCCGGAGAGCATGTCGTAGCTGACGGTTTTGGCCTGCCCGCTTGCCAGGACCGCGGCAGCATGCGCGGCCAGGTCACCTTCCAGGCAGCCCCCGCTGAGCAGGCCGCGGGTTTGTCCGCTGGCCTCGATCAGCATCATGGCGCCGGGCTTGCGATAGGTCGAGCCACGGGTCTCGATCACGGTGGCCAGCACCGCCGCCCCGCCGGCAGGCAGGCGGCCGAAAGCGTCCAGCACAGGCCCCAGGCCCAGGTCCATCAGGTCACGCTCCCGGCCAGGCGGAAAAATGCATCCCAGCCCATGCGTGCGCACTGGATGCGCACCGGGTAGGTACGCACCGCGGCCAGCGCGGCCAGCAGCTCATTGTCACAGCCGGTCGGGTCTGCTCCCTGCCAGGCCCGGTCAAGCTGCCGGTACAGCTCGAGTACTTGCCGGACGGACCGGCCGCGGGCCAGTTCACACAGGATCGAGGCCGAGGCGGTGCAGATCGCGCAGGCACGGCCCTCGAAGCCGATGGCTTCGATCCGGTCACCGTCCAGCGCCAGCCCGAGCTTCAACTCGTCACCGCACAGCGGGTTGAGCGCCTGCTCGCTCAGGCCCGGCACGGGCAGTTGTTCAAATCCCACCGGCTGACGATGATGAGTCAGGATGATCGTGCGATAAAGCGTTTCGGCTGTGGCTGTGGTCATCGTCCGGGGTCATCAACGCTGTTTTTCGTTGTGGCGCCGGCACGTTTCCAGGTAGATTTCCAGCCGGCTTTTCAGCACCGGCACAAGCGGCTGCGGCCGGCCCTGTTGAAGCTCGATGGCCACCAGTACCGAGCGCGCGCGCAATCTCGCTTCGGCACCGATATGACCATTGAAGCGAAGCGTGAACGAAGTCCGGCCGATTTTTTCCAGCACCAGGTCGAGCTCCAGCACTTCGCCGAGGCGGCAGGGGCGCAGAAAGTCGCACTCGGTGTGGGCGGTGGGAAAGCCGATGCCGTGCTTGAGGATCAGGTCGGCGTAGTTGATCTGCAAACAGCGGTTGAACCACTCCTCCACCGCGGCCTGGAACATCTCGAAAAAGCGCGGAAAGAACACGTAGCCAGCCGGGTCGGTATGGGTAAACCGCACCGGGCTGCAATGGGTATAGATTTCGGATAATCTGGCGCTATCCGTGCTCATCCGCGCTTGCATTTCACGCCCTGGTTTCCGCCAGCCCGTAGACCGGTGCCTGAACCTGCCTGAAGATGCCCAGCGCGCACGGCAGCTCCGGCGGGTTCATCAATGCCAGCTGCTGGGCCAACCCGACGTCGATGATCCCCGGCTTGTGGATCAAGGCATTGTCCGGCAGCGGCTCGTCATCGGCCAGGGTCTGCGACAGGATGCGCCCGCTGTGCGTGGTCAGCACCTTGCGCGTCTCGCCGCCGTAGGTCATGGCGAGGCCGGGAACCAGCTGCACCGAATGGTCTTCGCGGCACTGTTTGCCGACGATCCCGTCGTAGGCGCCGTCGTTGAAGGTCACGCAGTTGAACATCACCTCGACGAAAGACACGCCGCGATGGGCGTTGGCCGCGGCGAATACCTTCTGCATCATGGCCGGGTCGGTATCCGGCACACGGGCAACGAAAGTCGCACCGGCGGCCAGTGCCAGGTTGACCGGGTTGACCGGCGTGTCTTCCACCCCAAAGGGAGTGGAGCGGGTTTTCTGCCCCAGCGGGCTGGTCGGCGAAGCCTGGCCCTTGGTCAGGCCGTAGATCTGATTGTTCAACAGCAGCAGATTGATATCCGGGTTGCGCCGGAGCAGGTGCATGGTGTGGTTGCCGCCGATGGCCAGCGCGTCGCCGTCACCGCAGATCAGCCAGACTGACAGCTCGGGGTTGGTCAGCTTGATGCCCATGCCGACGGTGGGCGCGCGGCCGTGAATGGTATGGAAGCCGAAGTTGGAAGTGTAGTACGGCAGGCGCGCGGAGCAGCCGATACCGGAGACGGTCACCAGGTTCTCGCGCGCCAGGCCCTGCTCGGCGTAGGCCGCGGTCAATGCCTTGAGTACGGCGAAGCAGCCGCAGCCGGGACACCAGCGTGGCTGAACTTCGCTAAGGAAATGCAGCCGGTCGGCACGCCGTGGGCCGGGCGGGCGGACGGTGAGCTTTTCACTGCTGGTCATGGCGCGGCATCCTTGGTCAGTAATGACTCGGCAAACTCGGTGATTTCGGATACCCGAAACGTGGTGCCCTGGATCTTGTTGAGCTGTTTCAGGTCAATCAGGTACTCACTGCGCAGACGCTGGTGCAACTGCCCGGTGTTGTTCTCCACTACCGCGACCCGGGGATAACGGCGCAGCCACTCTCCCAAGTCGTTCGGCAGCGGGTTGAGATGGCGCAGGGTGAGCCCGGCAACCGAGCGGCCCTGATCGCGCAGACGGTCGACGGCCTCATGGATGGCGCCCCAGGTTGAACCCCAGCCGACCAGCAGCAGTTCGGCATCCGGGTCGCCATGGATCTCCAGCGGCGCATACTCGCGCGCCACGCGGTTGATCTTGTCGGCGCGCAGCCGCACCATGGCCTCGTGGTTGGCGGGCTCGTAACTGACCGCGCCGGACTCGCCGCCTTTTTCCAGGCCGCCGGTGACATGCTCGAACCCGGCCATGCCGGGTATGGCCCAGGGCCGGGCCAGGGTGTCGGGGTCACGCCGATAGGGCTTGAAATCCTCGGCCGATTGCGGGCGTTTCACGCGCATTGCCGGCAGTTCGTCAAGCTCCGGTTCGCACCACAGCTCGGCCCCGCTGGCCAGCGACAGGTCCGAGAGCAGGATCACCGGCGTCATGTATCTGAGCGCGATGCGGGCCGCCTCGACGGCGGTATCGAAGCAGTCTCTGGGCGTTGATGCCGCCAGTACCGGCAGCGGCGACTCGCCGTGGCGACCGTACAGCGCCTGGAACAGGTCGGCCTGTTCGGTCTTGGTCGGAATGCCGGTCGAGGGTCCGGCGCGCTGGACGTTGATGATGACCAGCGGCAGTTCGGCAATCACGGCCAGATCAATGAACTCGGCCATCAGCGCCAGTCCGGGCCCGGAGGTGCTGGTCACGCCCAGCGCACCGGCATAACTGGCACCGATGGCAGCGCCGATCGCGGCGATCTCGTCTTCGGCCTGGAACACGCGCACGTCCTTGCTGCGCTCCAGGCTCAGGTTCTGCATGATTTCGGTTGCCGGCGTGATCGGGTAGCCGCCAAGAAACAGCGGCACCCCGGCGCGCTGTGCCGCCTTGATCAGGCCGCGCGACATCGCGCTGTTGCCGTTGACGAAGCGATACACGCCGGTGCGCGCCAGTCGCCGGTCGTTACGAACCTTCAGTGGACTGACAAAGCATTCCGCGGTTTCGCCGTAGTTCCAGCCGGCACGGAAAGCGCGCAGGTTGGCCTCGGCCATGTCGGGCTGGTCGGCGAAGCGCTGCGTTATCCAGGCCTGTACCGGCCCGGTGGGACGGGGGAACAGCCAGCAGATCAGTCCCAGGGCGAAAAAGTTCTTGCTGCGGTCCTTGTCCTTGTTGCCGAGCGTGAGATCCTTCAATGCCGTGCGGGTGAGCTTGGCGATGGGTACCGGGAAGACACGCCACGGCTTAAGGCTGCCATCGTCCAGCGGGCTGGTCTCGTAGCCGGCGCGCTCGAGCGCCCCGCCCTTGAAGGCGGTCTCGTTGACGATGATGATGCCGTTGGGTCGCACCTGGTCGAGGTTGATCTTCAGCGCGGCCGGGTTCATGGCCACCAGCAGATCGACCGCATCACCCGGGGTGCGGATGTGTTCGCCGCCGGTGCGTAACTGAAAGCCCGATACGCCGCCGAGGCTGCCGGCCGGCGAGCGGATCTCGGGCGGAAAGTCGGCCATGGTGTGCACCGCCTCGCCGGCCTCGCCGGACAGGCGGGCGAATTGAACGCCGGCCAACTGGATGCCGTCGCCGGAATCACCGGCGAACTTGATGGTGATGTCGTCGAAGGCCTGTGGCTGAGCCTGTTCGGGGTCGGGCAGTTCGGCGGCTGTGGAGGAAATGGTCATCTGTTGCGAGCCTTCAGTGTGCCGAGAAATGCGACGGCACGTCGCCGGAGAAATCCTCGTCGGGGTTGAGGCGTTTGGCCCGCTCGAGCAGCACTTGTTCGCTCTCGATCCGGTCCGGATTGGTCTCGCAGCACTCCATCGGACAGACCTGGGCGCACTGCGGCTCGTCAAAGAAACCGACGCACTCGGTGCAAAGTTCGGGATCGATGACGTAGACATGTGCGCCGGCGGTAATCGCCTCGTTGGGACATTCCATGACGCAGGCGTCGCACAGGTTGCAGTCAGTGGTGATGTGATAGGCCATGGTCCTCTGTCTCCTTCATTGCGTGGACGGCCGCCCCGAGCGCCCCGCAGAACTGGGCGTTGGGGGCCAGGATAGTCTCGACATGGTCGAACTGTTCGGCAAACAGCGGGATCAGCAAGGCATGGTGCTTCATCACCCCGCCGGAAAACACCAGCGTCTCGGTATCGATGGCGGTCATTTCCAGCACCCGCTTGACCACCGAGCGGTACAGCGCCTGGATCAGGTTTTCCACCCGTTCGCCATGCATCAGCAGCTTGATGACTTCCTGCCCGGAAAACACCGTGCAGTAGCTGTTGAGCGTCAGATCGCTGTCATGCCTTTTGGCCAGCTCGGGCAGCCGGTCCATCGGCACTTCCAGGCGGTGGGCCAGCTCCTCGATGTAGGCGCCGGTGCCGGCCGCGCACTTGCGGTTGATGGCGAACTGATCGACACGCTCGGGTGTGGCGCGAATGACCTTGGAATCCTGCCCGCCGATATCGATGATGGTGTAGTCGCAGTCCAGCTTCAGCTGGTGCTGGACGCCGAGGAAATGGGCCTTGATCTCGGTCAGCTGGCCGTGCACGCCGCGGATGTGGTTGCGACCGTAACCGGTGGTGTAGACGATGTGGCCGGGTTGGGCGTCCAGTTCGGTGTTCTCGTCGGGTCGGATGCCGCGCTGTCGACTGCTCAGTGGCGAGGGTTCGTCGTCGTTGCCGGCCAGCGCGTTGTGCACGTGCTCGATCAGCGGAAACAGGGTGCGACGCTTGCGCCGGGTGAGAATCCGGCCGCTGCTGTCGATCGCCACCACCTTGATCTCGGCGCTGCCGCAGTCCACGCCCCAGAACACCGGGTCGGTGCCGGGCTCTGGCGTGGGCCGGACGTGCACGGTCGATCGGTTCATGGCGTTTCCTGTCTCATAAGGTTTCCAGGAAGGCCTCGATCAGCGTTGTGCTCTGCTCGTCGGAAAAGCAGCGCAGGTCGTTGAGATCGCCGTCGACAACGATGCCGGGAATGCCCTTGTTCTTCAGCCGCTGCGGCAGGTTGTAGTGGCTGTTGGTGTTGTTCGGGCAGGTGCGCGCGGCGTGGTAGACCACCCCGTCGATGTCGAATTCGCCGGCCAGGCGCTCGATGTAGGCTTCCTTGTAGTCGTCGTCGCGGTTGATGAAGATCTTCAGGTAGGCCTCGGCCATGCTCTCCAGCGGCCGGTCGCCGTCGAAGTCGGAAAAGATCCAGCTGTTGCAGTAGGTCGAAGCCACCACGCCGGTGTGGTTGACGGCAAACAGCTCGGACAGGTGGCGCAAACGGCCCCAGATCGGCATGCCTTCCCAGTACACGCGCAGCCGCTCGTCGGCCACCGCACCTTCGCCGGCCTCGACCCTGGCCTTGAGCTCGGCGACCAGACCGCGGTAGTAGTCGGTGGCTCTGCGATCACCGCGCAGCACCACGATCGGACCCATGTAGATGGTGCTGTCGAAAAAGCTCATTGGTGCCGGTTTGGCCCGGGCCATGTTCAGTGCATCGGCCCACAGATCGGTGGCCTGGCGCGATTCGGCCACGGCCTGGCGCAGGGCCTGCTGGTCGAGCGGCTCGCCGGTCATGCCTTCCAGTTCCTCGATCATGCGGCGGTACTGCATGACCGTATCGTCGATATGCTCCTGCTCTATCACGGGCAGGTGGTTGGGCGGATGGATGCCGAGCACCGGCACGTCCCACTCGCGGCCGTACCACTTGAACCAGTGCATCACGTCCTTGCACTGGTTGGTGCAGTAGACGAGCACGTCGGGTTTGGGTACTGACTCGATGCCGTAGGCTTTGGTCAGCGGGGTCACGCCCTTGATGCAGGCACCGACATCCGAGGTCAGGTAGCTGCAGATCTCGGGCGAGTAGCCGCGCGCGTTGGCCACCGGGATGGTCTCGCCGGCCACCCGCGTGGCGCCGAGCATGGCACCGTGATTTTCCGGGAAATAGACCTCGAAGCCCATGGCGCGCAGAATCTCGGCCGGTCCGACCGAGGTGCACCAGGCCACGCGCCGGTCGGGGTCTTTCGCCGCGGCGTCCAGGTCCAGGAAGTAGTCACGCATCACCTGTTTGATGTCCGGGGCCGTGGTGTCGGTCATGACTGCATCCTCCGAATCAGGGTGGCCACGCCCTGGCCGTGGCCGACGCACAGCGCGGCGATCCCGAACTCGCCGTCGTCCCGGACCAGGCCGTGAGCCAGCGTGGTGATCAGCCGGGTACCGGTCGCGCCCAGCGGGTGGCCCAGGGCAATGGCACCACCGGAGGGATTGACCCGATCAGCGTCCAGCCCGAGTTCGCGAACATTGGACACGATCTGGGCGGCAAAAGCCTCGTTGATCTCGAAACGGTCGATATCGGACTTGACCAGTCCGCAACGCTCGAGCAGTCTTTCGACGGCCGGGACCGGGCCGCGCGCCATGGCCTGCGGCTCAATCGCGATGGTGGCATGGCCCAGCACTTCGGCCATGGGTTTCAGGCCGAGGCGCTTGCAGGCATCAGGCGAGGCCAGCATGGTCAGGCTGGCGCCGTCGCTGAGCGGCGCGGCGTTGCCGGCGGTTACCGTGCCGTTGTCGTCGAAAGCGGGTTTGAGCTCGGCCAGGGCTTCCAGGCTGGCGTTGGCGCGCGGACCCTGGTCACGCTCGATCCGCGATGGTCCGCCGGACTCTGCGTTTGCATGGACGCTTGTATGGGCTNNCCGACGGGCACGATCTCGGCGGCATAGTCGCCATGTTCAGTCGCCGCCACGGCGCGCTGGTGGCTTGCCAGCGCCCAGGCATCCTGGTCCGCGCGCGAGATGCCGTCCCGCCCGGCCAGCCACTCGGCGGCCAGGCCCATGTTCATGAAAGGAAACTCGCCGCGACGGGCAAGGTGCGGGTGGTAGTCGATGGCGGCAGTCATCGGTACATGATGCATGTGTTCCACGCCGCCGGCCAGCAGCAGCTCGTCGCTGCCGGCGGCAATGCGCACGGCCGCGGTATTGAAAGCCTCGAGGCTGGAGGCGCATAAACGATTGAAGGTCACGCCGGGCACCGACTCGGGCAGCTCGGCCAGAAGCAGGGCCAGCCGTGCGATGTTCTTGCCCTGTTCCAGGTGCTGGCCGACGCAGCCGATCAGCACATCGTCGATGGCAGCCGTATCGGGCAGCTCGGCGCCTACATTGGCAATCAGCCCGGCCAGCAGCTCGTCGGCGCGAATATCCTTCAGCCAGCCCTTGTCGGGATGGGCGCGGCCAAACGGCGTGCGCCGCGCCGCGGCCAGCATGACCGGCTGGCCGGCGGCGCGAAAGGTTGAACCTCCCTTATTCATGACGCCTTCTACTGCAACGCCCCCAGACCACGCGTCTGCTGACTTTCTCTCGGTCGCGGATCCTCACCGTACAGGTGAGTACGCTTCCGGTCCGCTCGGTCGAGAAAGTCACCATCCACGAGGCCTGGAGACGTTTCGTAACGAACGCGTCATGAATAAGGGAGGTTGAACGCACGCTCATGGTCACAACCCCAGGATTCCGCAGCTCTTGCCGCCGTCGACATGCAGCACCTGACCGCTGATGAAGTCGGCATCCGGGCCGGCCAGGAAGGCCACGGCCGCGGCGATGTCCTCGACCCGGCCCATCTGTCCGGTCGGCTGCATGGCGATGAGTTTGTTGCGCGCAGACTCGGGCATGGACTGAACCATGGGCGTATCGATCAGGCCCGGCGCGACGGCGTTGACGTTGATTCGATCGCGGGCCAGCTCCAGCGCCAGGGTTCGGGTCAGGCTGACCAGCCCGCCCTTGCTGGCGGCATAGTTGGCCTGGCCGGGATTGCCCAGCCACGAGCGCGAGCTGATATTGACGATGCGCCCGGCAGGGCTTTGTTTGAGCATCTCCAGCGCTTCGCGACAGCACAGGAAGGCGCCCTTGAGATTGACCGCGATGACCTCATCGAAGTCTTCGTCGCTGAGCCGGCCGAGCCAGCCGTCGCGGATGATGCCGGCATTGTTGACCAGGATATCCAGGCCGCCAAAGCGCTCCTGAATATGGCTCATGAGTTGGCTCACCTCGTTGCTGTCGGCCACGTTGACCGTGACCGACAGCGCCTCGACTCCGGTCCCCTCGATCTCCCGGGTCAGTGCGACGGCAGCCTCACCGTCGCGATCGGCCACCACGATGCGGGCACCTTCCCCGGCCAGGCGTGCGGCAATGGCCGCACCAATACCGCGACCGGCACCCGTGACCAGCGCGGTACGATTGTTCAGCCGCTTCAGCATCGTTCCACCAGCAGCGCCACGCCCTGGCCGCCACCAACGCAGGCCGAGGCGATTCCCATCGTGGCGTCATCACGCACCAGCGTGCGCATCAAGGTCAGCGTCAGACGCAAACCGGTCGCGCCCAGCGGGTGCCCCATGGCAATCGCCCCGCCGTTGACGTTGAGCCGCTCGTGATCGATGTCGAGTTCCCGCTGTACGGCCAGGCACTGCGCGGCAAAAGCCTCGTTGATCTCGAAACGGTCGATATCCGTCATTTCCATTCCGGCCTGCTCTATCAGTGTGCGGATCGCCGGCACCGGGCCAATGCCCATGAAAGCCGGTTCCACGCCCACCGAGCAGTGACCGCGCAGGCGCGCCAAGGGGTTTAACCCGTGGGCTCGCACAAACGCGCCGGAGGCGACCATGACGGCTGCCGCCCCGTCGACGATGCCGGAGGCCGAGCCGGCCGTGGTTGGACCCTGCTTCGAGAACACCGGCTTGAGCCGGGCCAGTTTCTCCAGCGTGGTCTGGCGCGGATGTTCGTCGCGGGCCAGTCCGTCGCGGTTGTTGCAGCGGAAACGGCGCGCTGCAAGGCCCTCGATGGCAAACTCGCCCTGGCCGGGCACGGCGGCCAGCTCGCCGTCGAAAAATCCGGCCTCAACAGCGACCGCGCAGCGTGTCTGGCTGGCCAGGGCAAAGGCATCGACCTGCTCGCGGGCAAGCCCGTAGCGCTCGGCCAGGTTGTCGGCGGTGCGCCCCATGGGCACGGCGGCAGTGTCGTTGAGCGCTTCCCACAGCAGATCGGTGTATTCCGGCCGGCCCAGCGGAAAGCCCTGGCGGGCCGAATAGGAGACCAGCGGGAAGCGGCTCATGGTGTCGGTGCCGGCGCCCAGTACCAGCCCGGCCTTGCCCAGCGCAATCTGTTCGGCGGCCGTGCCCAGCACTTCCAGGCCGGAACCGCAGATGCGCTGTACCAGCAGCGCCGCGCTGGCTTCAGGCGCCCCGGCGTAGAGCGCGACGTGACGCGGCAGGAAAAACGAGTCGGCGCTGGCCTGGCCGATATTGGCCACGATGGTCTGGTCGATGGCCCCGGCATCAAGACCGGCGGCCTCGATCGCCGCGCGCGCGGCATGAATGGCCAGGTCGGTGGGCGAGACGGTCGACAGGCTGCCGCAGTAGGCACCGAACGGCGTGCGCCGGCCGTCGATCAGATACACATCATCGAACAGGGCGCCAATCGCCTTGTTGCTATTGAAACCGGTAGCACTGGCGGTCATGTCACTGTCCCTTGAATTCCGGCCGGTGCCCGCTGATCACGGCGCTCAAGCCCGTCTGGGCATCGGCGGTGGAAAAGATTTCGACAAGTTCGTCGAGCTCGAGCTGCAGGGCCGGCTCGATATCCAGCGCCTGGCCGCTATCGACCAGCGCCATGGCCTTTTTCAGCGCAACGGGTGCCTTGCGCGAAAGCGCCCTGGCGTGCTCGGCCAGGGCTTCGCTTGCCAGCGTGGTTGAATCGAGGCTGCCGTCATAGTCGGCAAAGGCCGCTTCCAGTGCGTCCTGGGCCTGGCGACCGGATTGTGTTTCCGGCAGTTCAATCGTCGCCAGTTCCGAGACATGGCGCACCGGCTCGACAATGGCATCGATCAGACCCAGCGCCAGTGCCTGTTTCGCACCCGCTTGGGCGCCGGTGGCGATCAGGTATTTGGCCACGCCGCGGCCGACCAGACGTGAGGTGCGTTGGGTACCGCCCAGGCCGGGATAGATGCCGATGCCGGTTTCGGGAAAGCCCAGCCGGGTGTTGCGCGTGCCCAGCCGGTAGTGGCAGGCCAGCGCCAGTTCCAGGCCGCCGCCCAGGGCCAGGCCGTCGACAAAGGCCACGGTGGGCCTGGCCGAGGTCTCGAAGGCACGCAGCAGGTCCTGGCCGCGTGCGGTGAACGACTGGATGCGTTCGAGCGTGCCGCGCGCCATGTTGTCCAGAAAGAACTTGATATCGGCCCCGGCCACGAAGGCCTTGCCGCGACCGACGATAAAGATGCGCTCGACGCGGGCATCGTTGCTCAGCGCTTCCCAGGCCGCCGCCAGTTGTTCCACGACCGTCTCGCCCAGCGCGTTCATGCGGTCGGGCAGGTTGAAGATGATCACGCCGGTGGTGGCGTGGATTTCGTGCCGTACCCATTCAAGCAGCGGCTGCGGTGCCCGCTCGAACGGCACCGCCGGCACGGGGCGGTTCCAGCGCTCGAACAGCTCGGCGACGCTCGATCGGATTTTGCCGATGCCCATGGTCTGCATCATTTCAAACGGCCCGCGTGGCCAGCGCAGCCCGGCGCGGGCACCCTGGTCGGTGCCGGTGGCATCGCACACCGCATCGCTGACCAGCTCGGCGGCACAACCCAGCGCCGCGCCCAGCAGGCGGCGGCGAATGGCTTCGGGCTGCTCACTGCCGCCGTTGAGCAGCGTGCGGTCTTCGCTGTTCCAGTCCTGCCCGGTCTCGACCTGCCTGACCAGGGCATCGGCCGGCCGGTAGAAATCATCCAGACGACTGGCCAGGCCCTCGGCGGAATGTTGCGCAATCGGCACGCCGGTGGCGTTCATCAGCGCAAACGGCCCCATGCCCACGCCAAAGGTCTCGCGCGCGACTTCGTCAATGCCGGCGATTGAGCCCAGGCCCTCTTCCCACACGCGCACCGCCTCGTTGAGCCAGGGCACGAAAAAGCGGTTGACGGCAAAGCCGGGCGCATCGGCGGTGCGAATCGGTATCTTGCCCAGGCCGGCGTAGAAGCCTTCCAGTTCATCGGCCAGTGCCGGGTCGGTTTGCTCGCCGGGCACGATCTCGATGAGCTTGTTCTTGGCGGCATGGTAGAAGTAATGGGTGCCGATCACACGCTCAGGCTTCGACAAGCCCTCGGCGACATCGCTGACCCGAAACGAGGAGGTGTTGGTAGCCAGGATGCAGTCGGGCCCGACTGCGGTTTCCAGCTCGGTGAAAAGACGGCGCTTGAGATCGAGATCCTCGAACACCGCCTCGACGACAAGATCGCAGTCGGCCAGGTCCTTGGTCGACAGGGTCGGGTGCAAACGCCCGAGGGTTTCATCCAGTCCGGCCGGGTCGATCAGCCGGCGGTCCAGCGCTTCGTTGAGCGATTCGCGAATCAGTGTACTGCCGCGCTCGAGGCCTCCCTGGCTGTTGTCGACCAGCTTGACGGTCAGTCCCTTCATCAGAAAGTGCTGGGCGATGGCCGAGCCCATGGTGCCGGCACCGACCACAGCGATGATGTCAAAGGCTTTCATTTCAGTAGCTCTCCGTGCAGCGCAAGACCTTGTCGACAAAGTCGATGGTGGGCGCCTCGATGCCGTGCTTGCGCGCCAGCCGGGCCAGTTCGGCGGCGTGAAACTCGTTTTCGGTGACCTTGCCCTTGTCGACATCGACCAGGATGGAAGGCCGGTGCTCGCCGCCGTGGTCCAGGTATTCCATGGCCTGCTCGAGATACTCATCGGGCAGCTTGATGCCTTCGGCACGGCAGATGTCGATACCTTCGCGCAGCATGTCCTCGACGATGCCGCGCGATTCCGGCTGGTCCATGACACAGCTCATGCAGTGGCGGGTGATGGCGCACAGGCTGCCCAGCGAGGAGTTGAGCAGGGCCTTCTTGAATACCTCGTCGCACCAGTTTTCTCGGGTCTCGACCGGGAAGCCGCCTTGGTTGAGATCAGCGGCGATCTGCTCGACGCGCCCGGCATCCACCGCGGCCGGTTTCGACAGCACGTGCCGGGTCTGGAAGGTGACCACCACCTCGTTGCCGCAGGACACATCGCAGCCCATGTTGAGCACGATGCGCAAGGCGCGTTCCGGCCCGACCCTGCGGGCGATCACTTGCTCGGTACCGATCCCGTTCTGACACGACACGAACAAGGTGTTGTCCATGGAGTCATGTTCGAGCAGGGTCTTGAGCACGTGCTCGGTGTCGATGCTCTTGGTGCAGATCAGCACCACTTCGGGGCCGGCGCGCACAAAGTCGGCCGCCTCGAGCAACACCTCTTCGAGCTCGGCATAGGCCTCGACCTCACCCTTGACCACCACCGGGCGGTGTCTGAGCAGATGTTGAGTCTGGGTGCGATGGCACAGCACGGTCACGCGGTGACCGGCCTGCCCCAGCACGCCGGCGAATACCCGACCGACCGGGCCGGTGCCGATGACACCGTAATGGGTCATTGCGATTTTTCCTCCAGGTTCAGTACGAATACATCATCAGGCAGCCCTTCGTAGTCGTCTTGCTCCATGGCGCGAATGCAGTCGGCGTAGCGCTGCTCGATCTGTTTCGGGATCAGCTTGAACGAGGGCGTGAGCTCGTTGTCCTCGATCGACAGCTCGCGCCCGATCACCAGCGCCCGGCAAATGCTGCGGAAGCCGGCCGCTTCCTGCGCATTGATGTCGGCCACACAACTCGACAGGCAGTGTGCCAACTGTTTCGGGTCGTCTGGATTGGCGCAGTCGGGTACTCGACCGCAGCCTTCCAGCGCCTGGCGGCTGGGGAAGACCAGCATGTGTGGCTGGTGCTGGCCGGAGCCGAACACGTAGGCATACTTGATGAACTGGCAGCGGGCGTGAATACGGGCCTCGAGCTGCGCGGGGAATACCTTCTCGCCGTTGCTGAGTTTGAACATGCGTTCCCTGCGCGAAACGATGCGCACCCCTTCCGGGCCGAGCTCACCGATATCGCCGGTGCGGAACCAGCCGTCCTCGGTGAAGACCTTGCCGGTTTCGGTATCGTTACGGAAATAGCCGCGCATGACGTTGGCCCCGCGCACCAGGATTTCGCCTTCCTCGTCCAGTGCCACCTCGACACCGGGAATCGGAAAGCCGACGATGCCGGGGGTGCGGTCCAGGCTCAACGGGGTGAGCGTGCAGCAGGGTGAGGTTTCGGTCAGTCCCCAGCCCTCGACCACCGGGATTTCACGGGCACGAAAGACCTCGGAGGTGCTCAGCGGCAGCGGCGCGGCAGCGGTGAACACGAACTTCAGTTCCGGGTGGAAAAACGCCTGTTCGGTGGCCGGGTCGGCCTGCACCCGGGCGGCGATCTCCTGGTAGATCTTGGGTACGCTGAAAAACAGCTGCGGACGAATCTCGGCGAAGTTTTCCAGCAGCCGGTCGACGTCCTTGCCGCAGCCGTCGTCCAGGGCCAGGCAGGCACCGGAGGATACGGCAAAGAAGCGTTCGAAAAGCCCGCCGAAACTGTGATGCCAGGGCAGGTAGCAGAGCATGCGCAGGCCGGCTTCAGGCTGCCAGCGAATCTTCAGTGCCTTTTGCTGGCTCATCAGGTTGCCGTGGGTGAGCTGCACGCCCTTGGGAAAGCCGCTGGTGCCCGAGGTGTACATGATCAGGCAGATCGTGTCGGGCACCACGGCCCGCATCTTGTTCTCCGTGTCCTCCATCGATGGGGTGGACGAAGCGCCCAGGATGTCGGCAACGCGCTGGACGCTGCCGCCGCGCTGGCGATAGTCGACCAGTGCCCGGGGTTCGGCTTCGGTCAGCAGCATCAGCCGCTCGGGCAGAACGTCGTGATCGAGTGCAAGCACCTGTTCGGGCTGGTCGGTGACCAGCACATCGACATCGGAAAACTCCAGCAGCTCGGCCATGCGGCCTGGCGGGTAGCCGGCAAAGATCGGCACGCTGATGCGGTTTGATGCCATGACAGCCAGCTCGCAGACGTGGCGCGCGTAGCTGTTGCCGGCAATAAAGGCAATACGCGGGTTGTCGGTGTTGCGCGTATCCAGTGCCGCGGCAACGGCCAGCACGTCACGGCCCAGCCGGTTCCAGCTGCAGTAGCGGTAGGGCCCGCCGTCAATGCGCTCGGCGAAGGCCGGCTGGTCGCCAAAGCGCCGGGCGTTGTCCAGCACCAGCGCGCCGATGTTGGCCACCGGTGTTCCGAGTTCGATATCGCTTGTCAGTATCTGCATCGCTTTCGCTGGTCCTGGTCCGCCCTATGCGGCCTGTGATTGTTGTTCACCTTCAAGCTGCACATGGCGATAGCCTGCCCACAAGGCTGCACCGATGGCGCCGGCCAGTACCGAGTCGGGGTGGGTGCGGATATGGGCGTTGAGGCGCCGGTCCTTGTCGGCCATTTCCTGCATGACGGCAATAAAGCCCGGGTTGCGGGCCAGGCCGCCGGTGATCAGCACCTCGCCGCCGGCCTTGGCCATGCGCATCAGGCTGATCAGGCGCTTGGCCATCGAAAGATGCACGCCGCGCAGGATGTTGGCGGTGGAAATGCCGCGGCTGACCATGTTGATCACGTCGGTTTCGGCCAGTACGGCGCAGATGCCGGAGACCTGTTCCGGGCTGTCGCCTTCCAGGGAAAGCTTGCCGATGTCGTCGAGCGCCACGCCCAGATAGCGGGCGATATTTTCCAGAAACTGGCCCGAGCCGGAGGCGCACTGTGAAGTCATGCGATAGGAAATGACCTTGGAGCGTTCATCGATGAGCATGGCCTTGCCGTGCAGCGCGCCGCAGTCGACCACGGCGCGCACTTCCGGATCGAGAAAGATCGCCCCGCGCGCGTGCGCGGTCATGGAAAAGAAGTGGCCGCGCCTGAAATCGACCATCTCGCCTTCGCCGGTGGTGGCGATATAGGCGATATCGTCTTCGCGCAGATCGTTGCGGGCCAGCACGCGGTCGAATGCAGCACGAACCACATCCTTGACGTTGCGCTTGCGGATCTTGTCGAGATCCTTGAACACCAGCTTTTCATTGCCGCCATCATCGTCGAACGAAAACAGCGCGGTCTTGATCGAATCGCAGCCTACGTCTATACCAAGCGTGTAGAACATGTTCCTTGCTCCTTGAATAGTCCGGGCTCAGGCCAGTGCAACGGCTGCTGCCATGCCGTCCGATGTGACCTTGACCTTGAGCTTGCTCACTTCCAGGTCGGCCATCACGCCCTTGGGATCGCGCTTGGCGAACAGCGCGGCGCCGACCGCGCCGGTATAAATGGAGTCGGCGCTGATATTGATGGTCATCTCGCCGTAGTTCTCGAACACCAGTTTTTTCAGCGACTCGGTGACCGCCTGGTTGCGGGCCACGCCGCCGGTGAAGGTGAACTCCGGCTTGACCCCGCCCGAACGGGCCAGCAGCGACATGGCGCGAAGCACGATGGCCCGGTGCAGGCCGGCCAGGATGTCTTCTTTCTTCTCACCCAGCGCCAGCCGTTCGCGCAGTTCGGCGCCGGCAAACACCGTGCAGGTGGAGTTGATCTTGATGTCCTTGGTCGATTGGAGCGCCAGCGGGCCGAGTTCGTGTACGCCGATACTCATCTCGTCAGCGATGTAGCCCAGGTAGCGACCGCAGCCGGCGGCGCAGCGGTCGTTCATCTGAAACGCAGTGACGATGCCGTCCTCGTCGATCTGAATGGCCTTGGTGTCCTGGCCGCCGATATCGAGCACGGTGCGGGTGTTGGGGAACATGTAGTGCGCCCCCAGGCCGTGGCAGAGAATTTCCGAGCGGATCTGCTCGCGCGCAAACGGCAAGGTCAGGCGGCCGTAGCCGGTGCCGACGGTATTGAGCACGTTGAACTCGCGCTCGGCCGTCTCGACGACTGCCGCCTCGATTTCGTCGGCGAACTCGGCAAAGCGCTGATCGGCGCTGACCCGTTCGGTGGCAAACTCGAGGTAGTCGCGGTAATAGCCGGCAAAGCTCTGGTTCTCGACCCGGATGATGGCCGCGTCGAACAGGCCGACCAGCCGGTCGAAAGAGATGCTCTGTTGCATGGTGATGCGTTCGGCTTCCTTCAGGTACTGGCTGGTGGCCAGGTCGCGGAAGAAGTCGCTGGCAGCGGCACTGCCCGGATAGAAATCCTCGTCGGCGCGGGCTTCCAGAGCCCGGAAGATATCGAGCAAGGCGGCCCGGCAGGCCTCGGCTTCGGTCTTTTCGAGTTCCTGCTCGTCGATCAGGTCCTGGCACTGGTGCTTGAGTTCACCCAACTGCTTGAGGTGTTCGGCCAGTGCGTAGTTGCAAGACAGCAGCGCCATCAGATCGGCGGCCTTGTCGGCGATGCTCATGCTGCCTTCCAGGCGCTGACGCAGCAGACCGAAGCGGGTATTGACCTCGGCCTGTTCGCGCGCCACCTGGCAGGCCAGCTCGTAGTTGCTGCGCGAGTTGGTGATGCCGCGGCCCATGATGCGCTCGTTCTCGTCGAGAAACACCGCCTTGGTGGTGGTCGAGCCCAGATCGATTCCGATATAGCAACAGTCCATGATGCGCTCCTTGGGAATTCGTGGTTCAGGCAGCCGGTCGCCTGGCTTCCAGCATCTGGAAGTAGGATTCAAGCCGGTTCTTGATGTTGGCCGCGGAGAAGTAGCGCGGGTCGACCAGATCGCTTTCGATGAAGGCGCCGGCCTTGCCGGTGCGCCGCTCCAGTTCGCGCAGCATCATCAACTGGCCGGCCGAGAACGAGTTGCAACTCTTGATCGAGTTGAACAGCACGCCGTCGGCTTCGTATTCGGTGACATAGTCGACCAGCAGGTCGATGCGCGAAGGCAGGTTGCGGTTGGTGTAGCAGCCCAGGCAGTACTCGGCCAGGGTCTCGAAGGGATGGTCAGGGTCGTGGCGAAAGCCTTTTTCGTACAGACCGCCGACCTTGGTATAGGTCGAGGCCACCATGACCACGCCCTCGTCGTAGAAGATCTTCCAGAAGTCGCGGAAGCTGGTCCAGTTGGGCGGGCCCTCGACGACCACACGGTATTTCTGGTCGGTGAGTACGCCCTCCGGCGTGACCGGGCCCAGGCCCTTCTCGATACGCTGGTTGACTTCCGATTTGAGCGCGCTGTAGTAGTCCTCGCACTCGGGCACCCCGCGAAAGGCGGTAAAGATCGGGCCGATGTAGTACACGCCGCCGAAGTAGGCGTCGATGGGCGAAGGTTTGTGCCTGGCCGACTCCCAGACATCGACCAGGTCGTCCTCGGCGCGTGCCGAACTGGCCAGCAGCTCCTTCAAACGATCCTCGTCGAGTTTCTTGCCGGAGATCCTTTCAAGTTCCGGTACCAGCACGTCCTTAAGCTGGTGGGCGACGAAGTCGCGCATGTTCGGCGTGATTTCACCGTTGGCCTGGTAGGGCACCTGCAGCATGACGATCGGGCAGTCGTATTCCTCGCGCAAAAGCTCGAACCACTTCATGAAGGTGAAGCAGCCGGTGTAGCTCAACAGCAGCAGGTCGGGCTCGGGCAGCTTGTGTCCGGTCGGGCCGATATTGCCCTTCTTGAGCATGCCGATATCGCACTTGACGTAGGTGCAGACATCCTCCGAGTGGCCCTGCTTTTCCGCCTCCTGGATGTAGTCGCCGGACTTCTTGCGCATGCCCGACTGCAGGGCGTTGACTTCCGGGTGGACCGGCAGCATGTCGAAGGCAAGGATCAGCTCGTTCAAGTTGCCCGGCACGAAGGTGTAGACCACTTTCTGATCGTTTTCCCTGGCATGCGCCAGTTTTTCGAAGTGTTCGCCGATCATCTTTTTCTGGATGACCATGCTTTCTTCTTTCTGAATCTGTACGGCCTGTTCGTTCATCAGGCACCTCCCCAGAGTTTGATCGAGTCGGCAAACGTTCCGGCCTGTTCCTTGATGACCTGGACCTGGCCGGTGTTTTCCGAGTACGTGAATGCGGTGTAGGGAATGTCGGCCCTGGTGAGTGCCGACTGGCCCATCGGGCGGTCGAGCAGGGCCGGGTCGCAGAAGCTGGCGGCGGCAAAGATCACGCCCTCGGCATTGCGCCGTCTGACCCGTTCGACCAGAAAGCGGCCGTTGCCGCCATCGGCGTCGTAACGGGTGGCGGTGCACACGGTGTCGTTGAAATAGGCATCGACAATCGAGCCCAGCGGGTCGTCGCCGATCGGAGTCTGGCCCATCTGATAGCGCGCGCCCAGCATCCAGTCATCGTCGACGATGTAGCAGCCGGAGTTCTCCATGGCCTTGACCATCGACAGTGGCGGCTGCTCGCAGAACAGACCGGTAACGACCACGCGCACATTGTCGAGCCGCGGGTTTTCGGCGTCGCGCACCGCTTCCAGGTACTCGCGCAGCAAGGCGGTGTGTTCCTCGACATCCATGATGTTGCCGGCGCGCAGCAGCAAGTAGACATCGGCGGTCGACACCTTGTGCGGCTGGCCGGCGCGCAGGTCGTAGAGTTCGGCCAGCACCTGGCGGTTGTCGTTGTACAGTTCGATGGCGCGGTTGAGCCGCGCGTTTGTGGCCTTGACGCCCGACAGGCCTTCCAGGTCGTGCAGTAACTCCTCGAGTTCGAAGCGGTAGAAACGGTGCCCGGCCTCGCCGAAGGTCTGCGGAAAATCCATGTAGCGCACGTATTTGCCGGGAAACAGGATCTGCCACATGCCACTCAGGTTCCGGATCACATCGCAGATGGCCGGAAAGAGCATGCCGTCGAGACAGTCGATGCGCTCGGTCAGGCCCATTTCCACCGTCGAACGCGGCAGATGGCAGATGTAGGACTGGAAGTAGGCGTCGCCGCGGATGATTTCGATGCTGTCGCCGCCGCCCATGATGCCGACCGGCAGGATGCCGGCGGCGTGCAGGATTTCGCGCGGCACATAGACCGGCATGTGGCCGATGGCCTTGCCGCCGGTGCGTTGCTTCCAGTCGCGCACATAGCCCAGGTCGAGGTCGCGATACAAATCCTCGCAGTAGTCGATGATGGTTGCTCGTGTGCGCACTTCACTCATGGCTCGAATCTTCCATGTTCTCGCTCAGCAGCCTGGCCAGACAGCCCCGGGTGAAGGTGGCAAAGACGTCCTCGGCCAGTTGCTTCACCGAGCCGTGTTCATCGTAGGAATACCAGCCGAAAATCCAGTTCATCATTCCGAACAGCAAATAGGTCTTGCGCTCGATTTCGACCTGGTCGGCCTTGCGACCATGTGCCTGCATGTACTGATCGACGGCAAAGTGCATGATGCGTCCGTAGCGGTCCTTGACCTGGCGGATGATCCTGCCCTGGGACGAACTCATCGGCGCGGTACCGAACATCAATACCCGCATCTCGTTGAGATGGGAGCCGAAGTAGTCGAGGTGGGCGCGGATCAGGTCGTGCAGCAACCCGGCAGTCGCATCAGCCCGGGCGGTCCTTTCGCTGTCGGCGTGGTAGTCGGCCTGGAGTTTTTCCGCGTTGGCCAGCAGCGTGGAAAAGCCGCGCTGGTTGATCAGAAACAGCAGTTCCTCCTTGTTGGCGAAGTAGTGATAAAGGCCCGACAGACTGCGCCCGGTGGTGCGCGCCAGATCGCGCATGCTGGTGCCGCTGTAGCCCTGCCGGGCCATCAGGGCGGCGCACTGCGACAGGATGTCGTCGGGACAGGGAGCCGTCTGTCTGGCTTGTTCGTTCATGGTTTACTGGTTCTCCCATTCGGGCTGGCGACGTTCGATGAAGGCAGTGATGCCCTCATTGGCGTCGTGGGTCTGCATCAGTTCGTCGAGATAAAGCCGTTCGGCATCGTCGATATGGTTGCGGTAGTGGGCGACGGTGGCGGCGCGCGCGGCGCGGTGGGCCATGCGCAGGCTGGCTGCCGAGCGCGGCAACAGGTGTTTCTCGATCCAGTCATCGACCAGGGCACCGAGTTGGCCTTCGCCGCAGCAGCCGGCCAGCAGACCAAAATGCCCGAGTTCGGCTGCACCCAGTGCCTCGGCGCCGACCACCATGCGCGGGGTCAGCGCGGCTGGCGCCATATGTGGCAGCAGCACGGCAGCGACCGGCGGAAATACGCCGAGCTTGATTTCAGGCACCGCAAAGCGTGCCGTATCGTCGGCAAAGATCAGGCTGGCGGCCAGGGCCAGTTCGAAGCCGCCGCCCAGGCACTGACCCGATACCCGCGCAATCACCGGTACCGGATGATCGAGAATCTCGCCGATCATGGCGTGAAACACCGGCAGCATCTCGTCGACCTGATCGGCCTGATGCTCGGGCACGCTGGCGCCGAAGCTGAAATGCTTGCCTTCGCCACCGATGACCACGGCCTTGCGGCCGGTGATCTCGCGATCGGCGGCGAACAGTTCGCGCAGTTCGGTCATCATCTTCTTGCTCAGCACGTTGGCCGGTGCATCATCGAGCGTGACCGCCAGTACCTGGCCGTCGAATCGCTCGCGGGTTTTGAGCAGTGAATCAGTCATCCGTCGTGACTCGGCATGATGCGCTTGAACAAATCTTCGTTCCACGGCTGGGCTTCGGCCAGCGCCCGGCGCAGCTCGTGGAAATTGACTTCGCGATTGTGTTTCGGCCCTTCGTTGAAGGCGCGGAAACCGGCACGGGCCTCGGTCATCATGTTCAGCGCCAGCCAGGAGCGGTTGGTCTCGCAGTTCTTCTGCCAGTGCTCGAGCTTTTTCTTGCGCACCGACTCCAGGGTCTTGGCCAGGCAGTCAGGCATGGTCATCGAAAGCTTCCAGGCCAGCTTTTCGACTTCGGCATCGAGCAGCCTGAAATCGATCTCGCACTCGGCCATCAGCGCCTTGGCCTGCTCGCGGGCTTGGCCGGTCTTGAAGGCCCCATAGGCGGGGTTGCCCCAGGGGTCATACGGCTCGGTGGACACCATCGGGTTGGAGATGAATTCACCATCGCGGTTTTTGAGCACCGGTACGATGCGGTTGATCAGGCCGATATTGACCGCGGCATGGGCCGACCAGTGCTCGCACAGCGTGCACGACTCCATCGCCCGGGTGAACCCCACATACAGCGGTAGAAAGTCGGTCGAGCCGCCGTCGGGGGCCGAACCGTGCCTGGGGCCGGCCTGGCCGAAGCGGGCGGTGTCGGCGGCGATGGTGAAATCGCAGGCCATGCCGATCTCCTGGCCGCCGGCGATCCGCATGCCGTTGACGCGGTTGATCACCGGCTTGTCGCACATCATGATGCCGGTGACCAAATCGTTGAACAGACGCATGTACTGCTTGTACTCCTGCGGGTTGCCGGCGTAGTACTCGGCGTATTCCCTGGTGTTGCCGCCGGTGCAGAAAGCGCGGTTGCCCACCGCCGAGAACACCACCGCCACGACCGAGCGGTCGCAGGAGGCCTCGCGGAAAGCCAGGATCAGCTCCTTGGCCGCCTGAGTGGTGTAGGAGTTCAGCTGGGCCGGGTTGTCGAGCAGGATCCAGGCGTTGTACAGGCCCGGCACCTCATTGCCGTCGACATCCTTGAGCGGGCGTTTTTCAACCTGGATGTCGCGGTAGCTGTAGTGGTCGATCAGGTGATGGCTTTTCATGATTTGTTGGCTTGTTGGCTTGTTGGCTTGTTGGCTTGTTGGTGGTTTCAGGGCACGAGTACGGCGCGCGCACCAAGCTGGTGGTTGCGGGCCTTGTCGATGACTGCGTTGATCTCGGTCAGTGGAAACTGTTCGACATTGGCACGCAGTTCGATGCGGCCGTCGAGCACCTGTTCGACCACTGCCGGGTAATGGCGCGGTGAACAGCCCCAGTTGCCGAACACGTCGGCATCGAAAGCCATGATGTTGGACAGCCTCAGCTCGATCTTGTCCATGGTGAAGCCGACCACGCCGAGCGTGCCGGCGAAGCTGAGCAGCCCGTAGGCGGTTTGCTGGCCGGCGGCGGTACCACTGGCTTCGAACACCCGCCAGCGGTTTTCCGGGTAGCCGTGATCGCGGGCAAAACCACGCAGATGCTTGCGCAACTCGCGCGGTTCGAAATCGGCGGCGTTGATCGCGAGCTCGGCGCCGGCAGTTTCGGCTGCGGCAAGGCGGTCGGGGTCGATGTCGATGGCGACCACGTGGGCGCCAAGGTTGCGCGCATGCTGGACCAGGTAGAGCCCGACGCCGCCAACGCCGATGACGATGGCCAGTTCACCCTCGGCCAGACCGCTGCGCAGCACGGCTTCATAAGGCGTGGTGATGGCGTCGGCCACCACCGACAGCTCGGCCAGCGGAAACTCGCCCAGGTCATCAGGCAGCGGGCACAGGAATCGCGCCGGCACCTTGACGTGGCTGGCGAAGCCGCCGTTGAAGTCATTGCCCGGCATCTTCTGGCGCTGGCAGATATTGTCGCGTCCGGCCCGGCACAGGTCGCATTCGCCGCACGGCAGCACGGCGGGAATGACCACCTGGCGGTCGTCCAGGCCAGCATGATCCTCGCCGGCCGCGACCACCCGGCCGCTGATTTCATGGCCCAGCACCAGCGGCAGCTCATGGCGAGTGCGCACGCCGCCGAACAGGAAACCCAGGTCGGTATGGCACAGCCCGCAGCCGGCCACCTGGATCACCGCCTGGTCGGCCGCCGGTGTCTCGATTTCAAACTCGCGGTACTCCAGCGGCTTGCCGGGCTCAATGAAAAACATGCCGTGGGCGGTGATCGATGTCATGATCTTTGCTTGCTTGTCCTGTGTGGGTCGGTTTCGCTATCCGTTCGAATGCCGTTCGAACGTTCGTTCGGGTACAGTGTAGACACAAACCGTCGGTGGCGTCAATGGATCGGGTTACGATGAGACCGACCCTCCAGACAAGGGCTGAACGGAGTGAAGGCGAAATGCTGAAGGTACAGGACATGCTGAGCGAACGAACCCGGGCCATCGATGTGTCCGGCATTCGCCGGGTGTTCGAGTTGGGCGCGAAGCTGAAAGACCCGATCAATCTGTCCATCGGTCAGCCGGACTTTCCGGTGCCGGAGGAACTCAAGCAGGCCGTGATCAAGGCCATTGACGAAGATCGCAACGGCTATACCCTGACCCAGGGGGCACCGGAGTTGCTGGAGAAGGTGAGTGCGCGTCTGGTTTCCGATCTGGGCTGGAACCTGCCCTCCGATGAGACCGGCGTGATGATCACCTCCGGCACCAGCGGGGCGCTGCTGCTGTCGGCCATGGCCCTGCTCGACCCGGGGGATGAGGCCATCATTCCCGACCCGTGGTTTGTCATCTATGCCGCTCTGGGCAACATGACCGGCGGGCGCATGGTGCCCTGCGACACGTATCCCGATTTCCGCATGACTGCCGAGCGGGTCGAACCGCTGATCAATGATCGCACCAAGTACGTGCTGCTCAACTCGCCGAGCAACCCGGCGGGCGCGGTGCTCAACCCCGGGGAGCTGCGCGATCTGGTCGAATTGTGCCGCCGCCGCGGCGTGCTGCTGGTCTCCGACGAGATCTACGACGCCTTTACCTGTTCCGAGGCGCTGAGCGACGGGCGTTTTCCCAGCCCGGGTCATTACACGCAGGACATGCTGATCATCCGCGGCTTCGGCAAGACCTACGGCTGCACCGGCTGGCGCCTGGGCTATGCCGCCGGGCCGGCGGCACTGATCCGGCAAATGGCCAAACTGCAGCAGTACACTTTCGTGTGCGCACCATCCATGGCCCAGGTGGGCATGGCCGCGGCCTTCGACGTTGACTTGAGCGAGCGCGCCCGGATCTATGAGCGCCGTCGTGACCGGGTGGTGGAAATGCTCGGTGATGTCACCGGTCTGGTCCGTCCGCAGGGCGCATTCTATGCCTTCGTTCCGGTCAGCCCAAAGCTCGGCCTGAGCGGCACCGAGTTTGTTGAACGGTCACTGGCGCGCAACGTGCTGGCCATTCCCGGCGCTGTTTTCAGTCAGCGTGATACGCATTTTCGCATCAGCTACGCCGCCCCGGAAGAGAAACTCGAGCAAGGCCTGGAGATCCTGCGTGAGCTGCTTGCTGCCGGTGCAGCAGCGGGCCCTTGACCATCCTTGCCTCGTCGACTACCTGGTAGACGAGGCGGTACTGGAATACTGATGCGGATACCCTATCCGGCACGCGGCGGTTTCAGGCGTATTGTCCGGCGTCCTCGCTGAGCTGCTCGGGTCGACTGTGACGGCGCAGCCATTCGGCGAGCTGGTCTTCGCCGAGTTCGCCGGCGGCCAGGGCCAGGAACACTGGATAGCGGTCGGTCAGTGGCCCGACAAGATCCCAGCCATTGAGCACCAGAAACGTTCGACATAGAACATACGCAGTACGCTTGTTGCCGTCGACGAACGGGTGGTTTCTCGCAACGCCGAAGGCGTAGGCCGCAGCCAGTTCAGGGATGTCGATCTGGTGCGCCGCGTAGGAATACTTCTGGCGCGCCCGACTGATTGCCGATTCCAGCATTCCTGGATCCCGGACCCCGTCCGGGCCGCCGTGCTCGGCCAACTGGCGCTGATGAATCGCCCGGGCCAGCTCGAGGCTGATCCATACCGGCTCGACGGTGATCATTCAGCGAGCCTCCTGAGCAGGTCGCGGTCCTCGCGCATGATCTTCTCGGCCACGTCCATCTGATGCGCGAACTCGGCATCGAACGGGGTCAGCATGATGCCGTCGGGTGTTTCGTGGACCATCAATTCGTCGCCGCGACTGACGCGCAACTTCTCCAGCAACTCCTTCGGCAGGATCACGCCGGTGGAATTGCCGATGGCGGTGACTTTCAGTTTCTTGCTCATAGGCCTTTGATTCCAGTCGGATGCAGCCAGATCGAAGTATAACAAATGTATTACTGTGTAGGCAAAATGCGCTGCCTGGATATCAGAGAAGCCCTGGAGTGCAATTTCAAAGTCAATAATAGTTGTTATTTAATGCAAAAAGCCTATGATTCTTGGCATGAATGGAGCAAATAATCTCGACGTTCATGAAGCTCTGGCCACAATCGGCGCGCGGCTGCGCGCCGGGCGTCGGGCCCGCTACCCAGCCGACACGCAAGGCGATTTCGCACGACGGCTGGGCGTGTCCCGCTATACCTGGCAGAAAATGGAGCGGGGAGATACCGGCGTGGCGATCGGGACCTACCTCAAGGCAGCGGAACTGCTCGGCATTCTCGAACCGGTCGCCGACGCATTTTCTCCACCACGCTGATCGCTTTTCGAGCGCTGACCCGCCTGCAGGCCGGATCTTCGGCAGGCGGTGCACGGCCGAAGGTTCTGATCAACGATGGCGGTGACTGCGTCGTGGTGTTTCCGTCGTCATCGCGGCATTCCTTCCGTCAGCTCAGCAAAGCCACCGACTTGATCAGCGCGTAGACGTCGGTGCCTGGCTGAAGCTCGAGCTGGTCCACCGCCCAGGAGGTCACTTCGGCCAGCAATAACTGGTCGTCCGCGGTGCGGGTGGCCACAACGCAAGTGCCCCCGCAGTGCCTTTCGACACGCTCCACGCGTACCTTCAAGTGATTCTGGATGCTGATCCGGTGCGGGTCATCCAGCGCGAGACTCACGTCGCGGGCAAGGATGCGCACCCGGGTGGTGTGCCGGTCGGGAGCGGTTCCGCCACTCGGAAGCCACAACCGCAAACCCTCCGGTCCAAATGGCCGAAATCCGCGTTCGTTTGCAGGGCCCAGTGTACCTTCCAGAACCGACGCCGCGCCTTCGTCGGCGAACAACGGTGAGTCCGGACGGGCCAGCGCCTGCCGCAGCGACTCGCTGCGATCCACGCGGCCGTCGCGCATGAACACCACCCGGTCGGCGAGGCGCTCAACCTCGTCCGGCGCATGGGTAACCAGCACGATTGGCACGCCCGCCTCGCTCGCCATGCGTGACAGGAAGGGCATGATTTCGCGCTTGGTCTGGGTGTCCAGCGCGGCCATTGGCTCGTCGAGTAACAGAAGTTGCGGGCTGGTCAGCAGTGCCCGGCCGAGCGAAACGCGCTGGCGCTGCCCACCCGAGAGCTGGTCGATCGGGCGGTCAAGCAGGTCGCCGATGCCAAGCATGTCGGTGGCCTCACGCAGGTGCAGCCGTCGCAGGTCCTTCGGCGTGCGCTTGTAGCCGTACAAAAGGTTGCCGCGCGCGGACAAGTGTGGCAGCAGGCTGTGCTCCTGGAACACCAGCCCGATACGCCGCCTGTGCAGCGGGACAAAATGTCTTCCCTGTTGCCAGATTTGCTGACCGAATCGAACCTCGGCGCCACGCACCCTGTCCAGGCCGGCGATGATGCGCAGCAGCGTCGTCTTGCCGCAACCGGAGCGACCGAACAGCGAGGTGACGCCTTCGCGGGGGATCTCGATGTCGACATCCAGCGTGAAACCGCTTCGAGCGAGGCGCGCCGTGACGGCAAGGGTCATACCTTCGCCACCTCGAAGCGGCGCGTGATCGAGTAGACCACGAACAGCGTGAAGAAGGCGAACACCAGCAGCATGGCCGACAGGCGATGCGCTGCCTCGTAGTTCATCGCCTCGGAATGATCATAGATCAGCACCGACAGCACCTTGGTCTCACCGGGAATGCTGCCCCCGAGCATCAGGATCACGCCGAACTCGCCGATGGTATGCGCGAACGTCAGCGTGGCGGCCACCACGAAGCCGCCACGGGTCAGCGGCAGGATCACGGTGAAAAACCGGTCCCATAGCCCGGCACCGAGGCTGCTCGCGACCTCGACCGGGCGTCGTCCGAGATTGTTGAACGCCTCGGTCAGCGGCTGCACCGCGAACGGCATCGAGTACAGCACCGAGGCGACCAGGATGCCCTCGAAGCTGAATGCCAGGTGATGCAGACCGATGGACTCCAGCGTGCTCCCGACGATTCCCCGCGGCCCCAGCACGATCAGCAGGTAGAAACCGAGCACGGTCGGCGGCAACACCAGCGGCAGGGCCACGACCGCCTGCACCGCCACGCGCGCGGCCGAGCGCCCGCTCGCAAGCCACCACGCTACCGGCGTGGCGAGCATCAACAAAATGATGGTCGTGTACAGACACAGTTTGAACGTCAGCTCAATCGCCTGCCAGTCCGCCGGTCCGAGTCCCAGCATCGCCCTACCCGTCGCCGTGGCGGCCGGGCATCACGAAGCCGTAGCGTTGCATGATCTCGTGGGCCTGGTCGGATTCCATGTAGTCAGCAAAGGTTCTGGCGGCGGGGTTGTTCCCGGCGCGTCGGGTGACGATGTAAGCCTGGGTCAATGGATTGTGCAGTCCGTCGTCGATCAGATGAAACGGGTGCTCGGCCAGCGACGGAAACCTGGCCAGCGAGAGCGCGATGATCCCGACCGTGGCCGCCCCGGATTCGACCATCTGGGCGGTGTGGGCGATATTCTCGCCGAAGACCAGCCGCGGCTGTACGGCGTCCCAGACACCGGCCGATTGCAGGGCCTCCTGCGCACGCAGGCCGTAGGGTGCGTGCGACGGTTGCGCGATCGCGATCCGGTCAATCCCTGGATCGGTCGGAAGATCCTCAAGTCGGAGTTCGGACGCATCGAGCGTGTTGCTCCAGATCACGATCCGGCCGATCGCATAGACCTCGGGTTCGGTGGCCGTCAAACCGGCCTCTTTCAAACGCTCGGGGAAAGCGATGTCGGCGGAAAAGAAGACATCGTAGGGCGCACCGTTCATGATCTGGGTCGTCATCTTCCCGGACGACCCGTAGATGATGTCGAACTCGTGATCCGGATGCTGCTGGCGGTAGACCTCCGCGATGTCGTCCAGCGCGAAGCGCAGATCCGATGCCGCCGCGATGGTGAACTTCTGCGCCTGTGCCACGCCTGCAAAGGTGATCGCGATGGCGGCGAGAATCAGCAAGAACGGGTTTTTCATCTTTCAGTATCTCGGTTTGGCGGGAGTTCGGTGATCAGGAGCTTATCGCACGCTGCGGACGCGTGTCGCATGCTATATCTGGAATCAACCGGCGACGGCAAGAATCACGTGGGGCTTTGATCAGCGCACAGGCAGGCCAGCCAACGTTTACGCCGATCCAAGCGTTTTGCCAAGGGTGATTGCTCTCCTTGATTCACTGGGCGTGGTGTCAACGGGCGGTACTTCCCATGATGGACGCCGACATGTCACTCGAACCCGTCCCTGAAAATCAGTTGTTCACTTGAATCCTGACCCTCGCCGCTGATCTGGAAGACGTAGGGGTCATCGCCGCTGGTGTCGTTGGGAATGACGACCTGGGCGGTACGCGTTCCAATGGTGAACGGGACGAATCGCACGGAGAAACTGGCCGACTCGCCGCTGGCCACGCTTCCGGGCGGCTGGGAAACGACGCTGAAGTCAGCAGCATGGGGGCCCTGGATGAACACCCGGGGCGAACCGGTCAGCGTCAGTGGGCCAGACCCGGTGCTGGCAATCATGAAGGTGTGGGTCACCGAGTCGCTATCGATCTCGACAGTGCCGAAATCCGTTAGATTGCCCGGACTGGTACTGGTGCTGCCATTGGCAATCGGCTGGCCATTGCCCAGCAGCGCGATTCCGGGTATCGGCGGAGGCGGTGGCGGCAGGAACTCGCCGACCATTACCGTGGCATGGGCAGTTGCGTGATCGGCAATCTCATTGTTGGCAAAGCCGAAGAACTGGATCAGACTTCCGTCTGGTGGCACCAAGGAACGGATCACCGGTTCGATCGTGACCGTTTGCATTGCGCCGGCCTGCAGGTTGCCGATGGGCCAGAGCACAGTTTCGCCGCTGGAACAGCTGCTCCCTGGACAGCCTCCGCCATCAATAAGGCCATTGGAGAGGTTGTTCAGGAATGAAGGAAACAACATTCGGATCTCCACGCCGGTCATGGTGGCCCCGGTATTGTTGGTGACTGTCAAGGTGCCCTGGAGTGCCATTCCCCGGTCGGCAACCTCAGGGACCATCGAGAAGTCCAGGCTCAGGCGGGCATCCGGTGCGAGGCGAAGTGAACCATCGGCCCAGGCCACGACGGGCTGGAAGCCGGCAAAGCCGGATACGGTGGCACGGGCCAGGCCCACGATTTCGGCCGGCTGGGCATCGGCGTCCACCTGCAGGGCGACCTGCCGGCGCCCGACGCGGCCGGCGCCGAGGGTGCCAATGTCCCAGAAGATTTCGGTATCGCCGATGATCGCGTTGCCGTCGGCGGCAATCACTTCGGTTCCCGATGGAATGCGAAATCGCAGAACGGCTTCCTGGACATCCTGGTCGGATGGATTGCCGAAGTTCAGGATGAATGTAGCCTGTGCCCCCGGGGTCGCCGGTGCGGGGGTGGAATCCACGGTCAACTTGAGGAATCGCTGGTCGCGCACCGCCAGGGTGTCGCGCTGCCAGCGACCGCGCACGCCATCGGCCATGGCCCGGGCCCGGACCGGGATCAATGCGCCCGAAGGCGTTGTAGAGCGAACCACCGGCGGCAGGTAGACCGTTTGTCCCCGGCCGGGAGGCAGGCTGCCCAGGTCCCAAAGTGCAGTCTTCCCGCTCTGGCAACTACTTAAAGCGCAGCTGCCGCCAGGGATCAGAGAGTTCGACAACTCGTTCAGCTGGCCTGGGTAGAACAGTTCGACCTGGAGGCCAGTGAGCAGCGACATGCTCTGATTGCTCACGGTGATGCGCGGCACGAAGATTTCTCCCGGGCGCACGGGATCCGGCACCAGGTCCAGTTCGAAGCCCATGGGCGGGCCGGCCTCGACCCGGGTGTTGGAACGGGCCCAGGCACGAGCGGGCGTAAAGTCGGCAGTCGCCGACAGCCGGGCATCGTGTGCGCTCAGGATGGCGGCCGCTGCAGAAGACGAGTCCGTGGTGATTCTGACCGTGCGACGCTCCGTCTCGCCGCTGTTGAGAAGGCCCACGTTCCACTGCACCGTGTCGCCAATCAGCGTACCCCCTTCGGCCGAGATCAGTGTGGTCCCTTCCGGCAAGGGAAACTCGAGCAGCGTGTCGGTGACCGCGCCGGGCGAGTCGTTTCCGAAGGTAAGGGTGTATTCCAGTTCATCCCCTGGAGCGAGCGGATCGACTCGAGAATCGGCTGCCAGCACCAGCCTTCGATCGGGTTCGATGATCACGCTGTTGCGAGCCCACCGATCGGTGAGGCCATCTGCCGCGACCCGCGCCTCGAAAGTGATCACCCTGCCACCGAGTGCCCCGGAGCTGACGAAAGGCGGCAGATTGACCGTTCGACCCTGTCCGGGCGCCAGACTCCCCAGGTTCCAGATAGCCCGTTCGCCAACTTCGCAACTGCTGAGAGCGCAGCTTCCGCCATCCGAGAGCCGGCTGTTGGACGTGCTGCTCAGATGTTCGGGATAGCTGGCCTCGATGGTCAATCCGCTGACCACTGATGCGGTGTTGTTGGTCACGGTAATCTGGCTGCCGAGCAGTTCGCCCGGCCGTACCGGATTCGGTCCAGTCATCACGGCAATATTCAGTGGCGGTGCTTCCTGCACTCTCGTGATGGACCGCGACCAGGCTTCCCGCCGAATAAAGTCGGACTGCCCTGATAAACGGGCGGCATCGACCTGGAGAATCTGCCCGGCAGGCACCTCGGGATCGGCCTGCAGATGAACGCTGCGCTGGTCGATCTGACCGGCGTTCAACAGGCCGAGGTCCCATACGATGCGACCATCCTGAAAGATTCCGCCGTCATTGATCCGGACCACTTCGGTGGCGGCCGGAACGGGAAACTCCAGGCGTGCGTCGGCGACGGCGGCCGGACCGGTGTTGCCGAACAAGAGGTTGTAGCGAACGATGCCCCCGGGTACGGCAGGATCCGGATTGGCCTCGACCTTCAGATCGAGTTGCGACATCTGTTGCACCGCGATGGACTGCCGATGCCAGCGGTCGGTCAGACCGTCAGCGATCGCTCTGGCCTGAAAATTGATCGGAAATCCGGCTGGAGCGTTGCTGGCAATGGCTGGTGAGAGGAAAACGGTCCGGCCCTCTCCAGGGGCCAGATTGCCGAGGTTCCAGATGGCTCGTTCGCCAACTTCGCAACTGCTGAGTCCACAGCTACCGCCGTCAGATATGAGGCCGTTGGAATAACTGGACAGTCCCTGGGGATAGATCAGTTCGATTGCGACTCCGCTGATCAGCGAGTCGATTCTGTTGGTGACGGTAAGCTGCGTAGTGGCCCGGGCACCGGGCCGCGCCGGATCCATTCCAACCGTCACTCCAAGCCCCAGCGCCGGGCCGGATTCCACCCGCACCGCGGAACGGGCGGTGGCAGAAACGGTTTCGAATTCTCGCTCGCCTTCGATCCAGGCCTCCTCCAGTTCAAGCAGGTCTCCGGGGGTGTAGCTGGGTCCGAGTTGCACGCTCAGGCTGCGCCGGCTGGCCTGCCCGGGGTTGAGAATTCCCAGGGCCCAGGTCACCTGGTCGCCGGCCGATTGCCCCCCTTGGTCTGCGGCGACCAGAATGGTGTCGTCCGGGAGCGTGACGCGTAGTTCGGTGTCGGTGGAGGCAGTCGTTCCCCCGCGGTGGGCAAAGTTCAAGTGCCAGGTCACCACGCCGCCGGGCTCCACCGGATCCGTGTCCGGGTCTACCACCAGCGTCAGAACGGGCTCCGCGATGACCTCGACCGACTGGCTGGCGGATGCTGCAAGTGCCTCACCGACAAATGCCGAGACCTGGAAATCAATCACCGCTTCGTTCGGCGTCGAAGTCGAAACACGCGGGGGTAGATAAACTGTTCTCCCAGTCCCGGGGGCGAGGTTGCCGAGATTCCAGGTTGCGACCTCGCCGTTGTCGCAGCTGCTCAACGGGCAACTTCCTCCGTCGGACACCAGGCTGTTGCTGGTACTCGTAAGACCAGCGGGATAGAGCAATTCCAATCGCACATTGCTGGCCACTGCGCCGTCGGGATTGGCGACCATAATGCGGACGTTCAGGAAATTGCCGGGCGCCGGCTCGTCGGGCGTGACCTCGACGGCCAGGTTCAATGCCGCTGCAGCGGGTGCGAAAAGCAGACTCAGGGCGAGGGCAGGCACGATCAGTGCCGACTCAGGGCGAGGGCAGGCACGATCAGTGCCAGCCACCCCCGCATCGATGACCGACTGGTGCCTGTTTCGGTGGTTGCTTGCATGACCGCTCCTCCAATTATCGAATGCCGTCAAGTCTGGAGACTTGTCTCCGTCCCGGCTTGCGCGCCAAGAAATCCCGTTCGATTGGCTGGTCGCTGCTTCACAAGATATGCAATTTCAAACACCTGCAGCCTCAAGAAAACCTCAAGATTGCAGGCCCCGGGCGCGAAAACAGTGACTTGAACCTGGTCGCAGGCTGTGGCAGGCTGTGTAACCGGGAACGCATTGCAATGTGCATCGATGGATGCCCGGTGGGACAGGCAATGCCAGAGCACAAACAGTTTCCTGATTAGGTATGA
>NPIE01001641.1_pt1 | contig 59908 bp, 55 predicted proteins | sample 8637661 | NCBI WGS metagenome assembly NPIE01 (sample SAMN07420842, study PRJNA396082) | bioreactor metagenome | isolation source: sample BA12 brine-fed electro-methanogenic bioreactor BA | place: Japan: Kochi | collected 2016-12-09 | reverse complement strand
AATCCTTCAGTTGGAATCCTTCAGTGGACAATCCTTCAGTGGACAATCCTTCAGTGGACAATCCGTTTGTAGGATACCGGGAAGATCACCCCACACTGAAAAACTGGGACTCATCATAACTGTAGCCCCAAAGGGAGAGGGATAAAAACCAGGCCAAAAGGGGGATTTCTATGATTCGAAGACCTGCCGTAGCAGGGATGTTCTATGAATCCGATCCGGATTCACTGAAAAAGAGAATTAAATGGTGTTACCAGCACCCCCTGGGACCGGGAAAACTCCCAGGAAAACCAACCAACCAGGGAAACATCAAGGGATTAATAGCACCCCATGCCGGATATGTGTACTCCGGCCCAGTGGCAGCCTGGTCCTACCGGGAACTGGCCGAAGACGGCCTACCGGACACCGCAGTAATACTGTGCCCCAACCACACCGGTATAGGCTCAGGATTGTCTACCATGACCGAAGGATCATGGGAAACTCCCCTGGGAGAAGTGGAAATCGATAGCCAGTTCGCTACCGAACTATTAAACTACTATCCCCTCCTGGATGACGACCCCACAGCCCATATTAACGAGCACAGCTGTGAGGTACAGTTACCCTTCCTGCAGGACATAGGCCCCAACTTCCAGATGGTTCCGGTGTGCATGATGATGCAGGATCTGGAAACAGCCCGGGAACTGGGAGAAGCCATTGCCCACACCATCAGTAAACTGGAACGGGACACAGTGGTCATTGCCAGCACCGACTTCACCCATTACCCGCCACAGGAAGTGGCCCAGGCCCAGGATGAAAAAGTCCTGGAAGCCATAGCACGTATGGATGAAGTGGAAATGGTAAAACGTATAGAGGAATACAACGTGACCATGTGCGGTTACGGACCAGTCACCGCCACCATGGAAGCAGTCCAGGGCATGGGTGCCCGGGAAGCTAAAATCCTCCAGTACGCCACCAGTGGTGACACCGGCGGAGACCGAAACTCCGTGGTAGGATACGCGGCAGCCCTGTTCAAGTAAATCACACCTCCAGAATGTGGTGAGTTTATTACCCGACGATCCCATAGAAGTAATTATAATAAAAAGTGTTAATCAATCTCACAAGTAATCTAAAAGGGAAAAAACAAATTGAAAGGAAGGTTTATACGTATAGAAGTAGCAGTCGAACATATTTAGGTGAACGGAGTTCAATCCAATGAAAGTCAGGGCATCTGCACCAGGCAAGGCCATCCTTTTTGGTGAACACGCAGTGGTCTATGGTAAACCAGCCATTGCCGTGGCCGTAGATAAAAGAGCCAGAGTAACCCTTAAAGAAGGAACCAACGACAACACAGAAGTTAAAATACCCAAACTGGACATCGACGCAGTTATAAATCATGAAACCGGACGGGTGACCCGGGTGAATGGTTCCCAAATGGAACCCGGTAAATTTGACGCCGGGATTATGGAATACATCCAGGTGGCACTATCCCAGATGGGAACACCAATGGACGGATTAAAAGTGGAAGTAGACCTGGAAATACCCATAGGGGCAGGACTGGGGTCTTCTGCAGCCATAACCGTGGCCACTCTGGCAGCCGCTGCCCGTTACACTCAGGAAGAAATGACCCTGGAAACACTGGCCCACACCGCCCACCAGGTGGAACTCCAGGTCCAGGGAGCAGCCAGCCCCCTTGACACTACCGTATCCACCAAGGGAGGTTTTGTCTATTTCACCCGTGAAAAGGGAGCACTGAAGATAAAACCGGCCCTGGAAATGCCCCTGGTGGTGGGATACACCAGCCAGCCCGGCAACACCGGAGCCCTGGTGGAAGGCGTGCGCCAGCTACGGGAAGCACACCCCACCATAGTAAACCCCATACTGGAGGTCATGGAAGATCTGGCCAACCAGGCCCGGGAGTCCATAATCCAGGGCGAAGAAAAAGAGGTGGGGGAACTCATGAACATCAACCAGGGACTGCTGGATGCACTGGGAGTCAACACCGACAAACTATCCCGCCTGGTATACCGGGCCCGCCACGCCGGAGCCCTGGGTTCCAAACTAACCGGAGCCGGTGGAGGGGGCAGCATAATTGCCTATTGCCCCGGGAAAACCCGTGAAGTACTGGTAGAACTGGAATCAATAGAAAACGCATTCCAGGTAGGGATATCCTCCCAGGGAGTGACCTGGTGATTAACCTCACCCCTATTAAACTGAAAATGTGTCCACCTACATTGATTATCACAGGAGAGCCTTCATAAATTCACAGGAGAACCTTCATAAATGATTATCCTCAAACTCGGCGGGAGTGTTATCACCCGCAAGGATGCCACCAAACCCACCCTGGACCCGGTGAACCTGGACCGCATAGCCGGTGAAATTGCCCAGGCCAAGGTGGAAAAACTCATCATAATACACGGGGCCGGTAGCTTCGGCCACCTGCACGCCAGGAAATACTCCATTGGCAGCCCCATCACCACCCCGGACCAGCTCCGGGAGAAAAGAATGGGCTTCACCCTAACCCAGAACTCGGTTAAAAACCTCAACCACTTCGTATGCCACTACCTCCTGAACCACCAAATACCAGCAGTGGCTGTACCCCCCTCATCATTCATAACCAGTCGGGGAAAAAGGATAGAATCCGCCAATCTGGAAATGGTGGAAAAATACCTGGAAATGGGAATGGTACCCGTACTCTACGGAGATGTGGTCCTGGATGCCGAGGAAGACCTGAAGATGGCAGTGATATCCGGTGACCAGCTGGTAAGTTACCTCTCCGCGAAACTAAAACCCGAGAGGATCATCCTGGGCTCCGATGTGGATGGAATATTCGACCGCGACCCTAAAAAACACCCCCAGGCTCAGTTACTGGAAATGGTGCAATCACTGGAGGACCTCCAATTCCTGGAAGGAGCCCAGACCGTAGATGTAACTGGTGGAATGGCCGGTAAACTGGCAGAACTCCTGGAACTAGCCGAGAAAGGAATCGAATCAGAGCTAATAAATGTAGGATGTGAAGGACTCCTGGAAAACGCCCTGAAGGGTGAAAAAGTTCGGGGGACCATTATACGGAAATAATAATTCCCAAAGCATTGCCTTGAATTAAACCAACTAAAACTCACAAATTCATATAATCATAGATTCACGAGCATAAATCATTAAAATATTAATTAAAGAACATTAAATAATTAAAAAAAGAAATTTAAGAATATTAAATCATAAAAATCAATTAAATATCATAAAATAAGTAAAATAACTAAAATTAAGAGCATTAAATCATAAAAAAATACATTAAAAAAGAATTGAATGAAATAAAAAACTAGAAATGGTGAAAAATGAAATTAGACCATAGGAAGAGATTATGATTTCAGATAGAAAATTAGAGCATTTGCTATTATGTACCCACAGCGATGTGGAATACCATAAAAAAACAGGATTTAAAGATGTGGAACTGGTCCACAAAGCCCTTCCGGAAGTAAACCAGGAAGAAATAGACCTATCCACATCACTACTAGGGAAAAAATTGGATGCACCCCTTATAATAACTGCCATAACCGGCGGACACCCGGCCTCAGAAGTTGTGAACCAGAAACTGGCCCGGGTTGCAGGAAAACTCAACATAGGCCTGGGACTGGGAAGCCAACGTGCCGCAGTGGAAAACCCGGAACTGGAATCCACCTACACCGTAGCCCGCCAGGAAGCCCCCGAAGCCCTCATAATCGGGAACATAGGAGCTCCTCAAATGGAATTATCCCAGAAGGCTGCGGAAATGATGGACCTGGATGCACTGGCCATCCACCTCAACCCACTCCAGGAGGCAATCCAGCCCGAAGGAGATGTGGACAGTAGAGGATACCTGGAAAACATCCAGGAAACTGTGAAAAACACCAGCATCCCGGTGATTGCCAAGGAAACCGGGGCAGGCATCAGTGGAAACGACGCTCAATTACTGGAAAATGCAGGAATCAAGGCCATAGATGTGGCCGGAGCTGGAGGAACCAGCTGGGCAGCAGTGGAAACCCACCGTTCCCAGGATAAATCCATGGGAGAACTCTACTGGGACTGGGGAATAACCACCGCAGCCAGCACAGTGGAAGTCTCACAAAGCGTGGGAATACCAGTTATATCCTCTGGGGGAATAAGGAACGGATTGGAAGCAGTAAAAGCACTGGCTCTGGGAGCCGATGCCGTGGGAATGGCTCTGCCCGTACTCAAGGCATCCTACCAGGGAGAGAAAATCCTCCAGGACTTCTTCCACAACTTCATCAACCAGATGAAGGTGGCCATGTTCCTGGTGGGAGCATCCAACCTAGAAGAACTACAGAACACAGACCTGGTAATCCAGGGAAAAACCAGAGAATGGCTCCAGGAAAGGGGCTACGATACTAAAATTTATGCAAGGAGGTCATCCTTATGAGTGTAGAAGTAATCGCCGTAGGGGGCTATGAAGAAGTGGGCAAAAACATGTCCGCAGTAAAGGTGGGGGATGATGTAGTCATATTTGATATGGGAATCAACCTGGACCGGATTCACATCCACGAAGACACAGATATAGCACGGATGCACAGTCTGGACCTGATTGAAAGGGGAGTAATCCCTGACGACACCCTGATGAAGGATGTGGATGGAAAGGTACGGGCCATAGTATTCAGCCACGGACACCTGGACCACATTGGAGCAGTGGCCAAACTAGCCCACCGCTACGACGCACCCCTCATTGGAACACCATACACCCTGGCCTTGGCGGAAAACAGTATAAAACAGGAGAGGAAATTCGAAGTCTCCAACCCCCTTCAGGTCTTAAACGCCGGAGAGAAAATGCAACTCTCCCCGGACATCACCCTGGAGTTCGTGCACACCACCCACAGTATACCCCAGGCAGTCCACCCTGTACTGCACACCCCCGAAGGTATCATTGTCTATGCCAATGACTTCAAATTTGACAACCACATGATGCTCAGCCCACCACCAGATTACGACCGGTTAAGACAGCTGGGAAGAAAGGGAGTGCTGGCCCTCATTGTGGAAACCACCCGGATGACCGAGACCAAGCAGGAGAAAACCTACTCGGAAAAGGTGGCCCGTATTGTTTTGGAAGACATAATGAAGGACATGCTCACCTCCAAGGAAGGGCTACTGGTCACCACCTTCTCCAGCCACATTGAACGTATACAGGCCATCTGTAACATCGCCCAGAAAAGCAACCGGAAGATCCTGCTACTGGGAAGATCCATGGAACGTTTCGGCAGTATCGCCGAGAGAATGGGATTACTGGAACTACCAAAAAGTGCCAGTATCTTCGGCAGCCCCAAATCAGTTAACCGGGCCCTGGCCCGTGCCGAGGAAAAACGTTCCGACTACATTCTGGTCACCACTGGACACCAGGGAGAACCAGATGCTCTCCTGCCCAGGATAGCCAGTGGAAAAACCCACTTCAACGTCCACCCCGGTGACAACGTGGTTATCAGCGCACCAATCATACCCAACCCCACCAACGCCGCCAACCGTAACCTTATGGAACGACGTTTAAAGGGTAACGGGGCAAGAATCTACACCAACGCCCACGTATCCGGTCACGCCGGTCGAGAAGACCACCGTGATTTCATACGCATGCTGCAACCAGAACACATCATCCCCTCCCACGGAGACCTGGAGATGCTGGCAGCCTACACTGAAATGGCCGAAGAAGAAGGATACAAGATGGGAAACGACATACACGTACTGAGAAATGGACAGGCACAGGTTTTCAACGGAGGTATTTAATTATGGAAGTAACCGATATCCTTAAAAAATACTCTGCAGACATAGACCAGGAGATAACTGCAGCCCTGGAAGAAGTAGACCCGGAAACACTGCGCCAGGCATCAGAACACCTGGTCAAAGCCGGCGGGAAGAAACTACGGCCCTCACTGGTGGTACTAAGCGCCGAAGCAGTGGGTGGTCAGGTGAAATCCGCCCTGAAAACCGGGGCAGCAGTGGAACTCATCCACACTTTCAGCCTCATCCACGACGACATCATGGACCAGGATGAAAAACGAAGGGGAAAACCCTCGGTACACGTACTCTGGGGAGAACCCACCGCCATACTCGCCGGGGACACCCTCTTCTCCAAGGCCTTTGAAACCGTGATGAGGAGTGAAGAAGACGGAGTACCAGCACCCACCATCCTACCCGCACTCAACGCCGTGGTGGACAGCTGTGTGAAGATCTGCGAAGGCCAGGCCCTGGACATGGGATTTGCCGAACGCAACGATGTCACCGAGGAAGAATACCTCAACATGATCTTCAAGAAAACCGCAGCCCTTATTGCCGCGGCCACCAAGGCCGGAGCCATAGTAGGGGGAGGAACACATGAACAGATCGAAGCCCTCTCCGAGTATGGCCGCCTCATTGGTATGGCTTTCCAGATACAGGACGATTACCTGGACGTGGCCAGCAGTGAAGAGGACCTGGGAAAACCAGTGGGCAGTGACATAGTAGAGGGTAAAATGACCCTCCTGGTGGTAAACGCCCTGGCCAGAGCCAGTGAAGAGGACCATAACCGACTACTAACCATCCTCAAAGAAGAAGGTGATGAACATGTGTCCGAGGCCATGGAGATCATGGAAAAATACGGCTCCATAGAGTATGCCTGGCAGGTGGCCCAAGAAGATGTTAACCAGGCCAAACAGTTACTACGGGATGTATTAGATGACAGCCCGGCCCGGGAAGCACTCCTACTCATTGCGGACTTTGTACTCCAGCGCAGTAACTAAATTCCCCCTTTAATTTTTTTAATTTCCTAAATTTCTAATTCAAAATTACACTATTTAATTTATTTTTTTAACCTACCAGAAGAAGTGATGACATGGATAAACTGGAAGAAATCATTCGCAAGTACGCTCTTATCAACGCCACCCAACACGGAGGCCAGGCCCAGCCCGGGGCAGTTATCGGGATGATAATGAGCAAACACCCCGAGTACCGTCAAAACGCCGGGGAAGTTTCCAAAACCGCTGCCCAGATAGTGCAAACTGTAAATCAGATGTCAGCCCAGGACCAGGACCACGAACTGGAAGACCGGGGAGGATACCAGGAAAAGAAAAAACAGGAAAAGGTCAAGGGGCTGGCGGATTTACCCCATACTGAGGACGGGGTGGTGCTACGTTTTGCCCCAAATCCATCAGGCCCCCTCCATATAGGACATGCCCGGGCTGCACTTTCCAACGATGAATACCGTAAACGGTACGAAGGTAAGCTAATCCTGAGGGTTGAAGACACAGACCCTCGAAGGGTGGACCCTGACGCCTACCAAATGATACCCGAAGACCTGAAGTGGATGGGAGTCACCTGGGAGGAAGAGATCATCCAGTCCGACCGCATGGAGATCTACTACCAGCTGGCCGAGGAACTCATAAAACAGGGAGGGGCCTACATGTGCACCTGCCCCGGGGACGTGTTCAAGGAACTCAAGGATTCCTCCCAACCCTGCCCCCACCGGGACGCCACGGTGGAAGAAAACCTGGCCCTGTGGGAGAAAATGCCCCAGAGCAGTGAAGGAGAAATGGTTCTCCGGGTCAAAACCGATATAAAACACAAAAACCCGGCCATCCGTGACTGGGTGGCCATGCGGGTGGTGGAGGAAACCCACCCTCGTGTAGGAGATAAGTACCGGGTCTACCCCATGATGAACTTCTCGGTGGCCGTGGACGACCACCTCCTGGGTGTTACTCACGTTCTTCGTGGTAAGGACCACCTGGCCAACAGTGAAAAACAGGAATACCTCTACCACCACCTGGACTGGGACGTGCCGGAGTTCATACACTACGGACGCCTTAAAATGGAGGACATACCACTATCCACCTCCCAGGCACGGCAGGGAATAGAAGACGGCATCTACAGTGGCTGGGACGACCCCCGCCTGGGAACCATCCGGGCCATAGCCCGCCGGGGAATACAGGCCGAGGCCATACGCCAGCTCATGACCGAGATCGGAGTCAAAATGGCCGACACTGCTGTGAGCTGGAAGAAGATCTACGGACTCAACCGCACCTTCCTGGAAGAGAAGGCCAACCGCTACTTCATGGTGGCCCACCCCCAGCTGGTGGAGATAGAGGGTGTACCAGAATCACTAATGGGAACCGTGGAAAGACCACTCCACCCTGACCACCTGGACCGGGGAATGCGTGCCCTGAACTTCAACGGAAGAGTCTACCTGGACAGTGAAGATATACCCACCCAGCCCGGTGAAGTCCTCCGATTGATGGATGCCGTGAACATCACCTTCCAGGATGGACAGGCCCAATACCACAGTGAAGGCCTAGACGAGGCCCGGGAAGCTAAGGCCCACATAGTGCAGTGGGTACCAGCCACCAATGCCGTGGAAACAGAAATGGTAATGCCCGACGCCACCATTGTTTCCGGCTACGCCGAGGAATCCATCTCTCCGGTGGAAGTGGATGACGTGGTGCAGATGGAGAGAATAGGATTCGCCAGACTGGACGGGAAAGAGGATGGCCAGTTAAGGTTCTACTATGCTCATAAATGAACTACGGTTCATAAATAGAACATCTACCTACTAACTACCCCTTCACACCCTTTTTTAACAGCCAAATATTTTTTCTTTACATGATTAGAATTCATTTATATAGAGAAGCTTTTTTAAGGTATTATTTTCTTCTTTTTGGAATAGTTCTAGCTATTCGGAGGATTTATCACTACCCGGAAAAAACAATAAGAGGAAAACCCTTAAAACCTCTTTCCCCCTTTTTTTATTTAAAATTCAGATCAGTTAAAACATTGATGCATGTTTATTAATTATCCTGAATATTATAACAAATGACCATAACTTCTATAATTTATCTGAAATTATGTCTATTCTTTTTTAAATTATATAAATTTATATATAATTTAAAGTTCATATTAGATTATAAGATTTTAGGGAGGTTTTTCAATGAAAAAAGATGGAATACTAGTTTCAGGTATCTTAGCAATATTGATTTTGGTGGTAATGGCATCAGGGTGTACCAGCACACAAACTGGGAATAATACCGGCTCTGGAGAAAAAGTTGTTGCTGAACTTAATCTTCCCAAGGACAACAGCAGTGTTTCTTCTTCTTCAGATTACAATGTAACAATACCCGAAGGAGCAAAATCTGTTAAAATCAAATACCAAGGTTTACAAGCAGCTACCACTAGTATTGGGGGTACAGATGTAAGCAGCATGGCAACTCTCGGTGTTTTCGCTTTAAACGTGGTGCCAACTGAAGGTCAAGGCTATGCTGATTTTTCCAGCAACGTAGTTTCTAGTAAATCTGTAAATGTTGGCAGTGGCGAATCTGATGGTACAATAGAGTTCAATCAAACCGGAATTAAAGGAGTCTTTATTGCCGGAGTAAATGTTAAAGGAAAGTTAACTGTCTCTGCAATAACGTAAAATAATGCTTAGGGGGATGAGCATCAGATCTCTAGCCGTTGCCTACTGGGCGGATTAATGGCTAATCATAGAGGGAACCCCTAAAACCTCTTTTCCCCCATTTTTTTCTTTTATCAATAATAGTTTATTGTAGGAATATTCAATTTTTAATGAGTTATTTCATTTTTAAAATGGATGGTTATCTTTCTATTTTTGATTATGGTTATAACCTTAATGTTATTTTTAAGATATCGTTTTATTCTTAAAATAATGTGAAATATGTCACTAAAAAGGGGGCAAATCATTAGTGTCTGTGATGTGAAGTTTTAACTGCAAAGAAATACAAATTAATACTCGGCGTATGAAGATAATCTGACACGAAAATAAGGGTTGTAACAATACTACGAGATTAAACCTAAATTCCCTATATTATTGGACGGTATTTAAATGGAAACAGATTATTATCATGATGTTAAAATGCAGAAACTCTTCCAAGTACTGGAAGAACCCAAAGCACTGGATGAAATCGACCTGGAAAAGGGTTTCATACAGAACCTCATTCTGAAGATCATAAACACCTACGGTAACATCAAGGTGCAGCAGATCCACGAAATCACCGGACTACACGTGGACATACTGGAGCAGTGCCTTAAAGCCATGGAAAAGGAGGACCTGGTGGCCCAGACCGCAGGAGGATTCCTCTTTGCCAGTGTGGAGTACACCATCAAGAAACAGGGTCACCTCAAGGCAGCCAAGCTCATGGATGAAAACCCCTACATGGGAATGGCCCCGGTAACCTACGATGAGTACTTCAAGATCATGGAAGTCCAGCTCCAGGGACGCTACCCCATAGACATACCCCACGAGGTGGTGGAGAAGGCCTTCCGCGAGGTGGTGGGAATGGCCTACCCCAAGAAGGTACTAACTGAAGCTGCCATTGGAGGTAAAGGATTCTTCATCTACGGACCACCAGGAACCGGTAAAACCTTCCTCACCAGTAAAATGTCGGAGATACTGCCCCCCATTATCATACCCCGCTACATCGAGTTCAGTGGTAATATAATACAGTTACTGGACCCGGACTTCCACAAACTCCGACCAGAACAACCCGGAGACCCCCGCTGGGCCAAGATCTACGCACCCTTCGTGTTCACCGGTTCCGAGCTCAGCACCGAGAAAATGGAAACACTCTACAACCCCAACAAGGGAGTGTACGAGACCTCACCCATAATCAAGGCCAACGGAGGAGTACTCCTCCTGGACGACCTGGGAAGACAGAACGAGGACCCCAACGTCCTCCTGAACCGGATGATCGTGCCCCTGGAAAACAAGAGGGACGTCATCTACGTTAAGGGGGCACCGGTGATTGTGCACACCCACTTCATACCGGCCCTGTCCACCAACCTGGAGATTACCATCATTGACGAAGCCCACCTCCGCCGGGCACCACTGCACGTCTTTCTGGAGGTGCCCAGCCCCGAGGAGATTGTGGAGGTTTTCAAACGTAACCTGGACAAGTTGAAGGAGGACTACGACCCGGATGTACTGGAAAGATTCCGGAACGTGTACATCCCCTACATGGATGGGGGAGAAAACCTGAAACCCACCTTCGCCCACGCCCGGGACATAGCCCAGATAGCCCAGGCCATACGCATCCGGCGGGGTGAGGATAAGCTGACGGTGGAAATACTGGAGGAAGCCCTGGACCAGCATATACTGGTGTCCATGCAGCGCAAGTACACCCCGGAACTATTTGAAAGGATCATAACCCAGGGAAACAAACCCCACCAGTAAAAGGTAATACTCATGGCATAACTAAATTAAAGACCTAAAAACATGGAGTGGTGCTTTTAACAGCCATTTTTCTCTTATGTTACCTTGGGGAAAATCTTTTTAAGCGCCAGTTGACAATATAAAAGAGGTTAAAATCATCGAGAGGATTGATCACATGACATGCAATATATTAGTAGGCGGAGCCTGGGGAGATGAAGGTAAAGGAAAATGCATCACCTACCTCTGTAACCAGGACAAACCGGAGATCATTGCCCGGGCTGGAGTAGGTCCCAACGCAGGCCATTCAGTAGAATTCAACGGAGAAAAATATGGGCTGCGGATGATCCCATCAGGTTTCGTCCACACTGGAGCACGACTCCTTATAGGTGCCGGTGTACTGGTGGACCCAGCAGTATTCCACCATGAACTGGACTACCTGAACAAGTACCAGGTAAAAACCAGGACCTTCGCTGATTATCGCTGCGCCATAATTGAAGAAGAACACAAGGAACAGGACAAGGGATCCGATCACCTATTCAAGAAGATTGGAAGTACCGGTACTGGCTGCGGACCAGCCAACCGTGACCGGGCACTTAGAACCATTAAACAGGCCATAGACGTGGACGCCATGGATGGCTACGTGGCAGACGTGCCGTTAGAGGTGAACACTGCCCTGGATGAAGGACGCGACGTGTTCATTGAAGGGTCACAGGGCTTTGGACTGTCACTCTACTACGGAACCTACCCCTTTGTAACCAGTAAGGACACCACTGCCTCCTCAGCTGCGGCTGATGTTGGTGTAGGACCCACTCGTATTGATGATGTTATTGTAGTTTTCAAATCCTACATCACCCGGGTAGGAGAAGGACCATTCCCCTCCGAGATAACCCAGGAAGAAGCAGAAAAGATGGACATCGAAGAATACGGAACAGTCACCGGCCGAAGGCGAAGAGTGGGAATCTTCGACATGGAAATGGCCCGGGAATCCTGTATGATAAACGGTGCCACCCAGATAGCCCTGACCTGTGTGGACCGATTATACCCATCCTGTGAACGGGTGACTGATTACAGTGCCCTTTCCGGTGAAGTCAAAAGGTTTGTGGAAGAAATAGAAAACGAGACCAAGGTCCCGGTGACCATAATCAGTACCGGACCAGACCTGACCGACACCATAGACCTCCGGGAAGAATTAATGTAAGGCCGATAAATGTAAAAGTGGGTTAAAAACCCAAATTTACTCTTTTTTATTATTTAAATACGTAAATCCTATTTTAATTCCTATTATTTTTTAAAATCCAACAAATCCAAAAAAATTACCCACATACTCTATTTTATTTTTAATCATTACCCCCACACCCCATTACTCAAGGGTTATTTACCCGGGCTTACAAAAATACTAAACAAGTTAATCTTTACTAAACAAGTTAATCTTGGAATGGGGACCACCTATGTTGGAGATTACTGTCCATGAAATAAAGGGGCACTGCCCGGTTTACCAGGAGGGGGACTGCATTACCATCCGGGACCCGGAGATAGACCTGGATAAAACCGACGCCCTCTGCACCCACGCATTATCTACTATTTTACACTACACCACTATCCTGGAACATGACTGGATACCCCTGGCCCTGGGACTCACCAGGGAAGGTGATGAAGACCATGCCTACCTGCAATGTGTTGACCCGGGAAAACCATACACCGACGGGGGCACTGTCATCTTCAAATGCCGCAAACTGGATGACGCCGATTAAATTGGAATATAATAGGTTCCTAATTAATTTAACAGAATTTATATGGCGTAAATAAGTATGAAAATTACACTGAAGGAATAAGAGCAAAAAATAATACCTTTAAATATAAATTGGAGGGAAAAATGAAACTCTACCTTCTAATCTCGGGTAAATACGGGAGCAGAGTGGTTAACAACCTGGCGGAGCACGGAATGGCCGGGGATATTGTGGGGATGGAAGAATTCCCCGAGGATCTGCCTGATTTTATAGAGGACTTTGCCAGTTACGTGCCCCAGAACCTGCCCCCGGCCGACCTGATCATAGCGGTGGGACTCTCCGGGGACATCAACATGGTGGTACCCGAGGTGGCCCGTAAAACCGGAGCAAGCTCGGCCATCATACCGGTCTACGACCCCCAGCAGATGCCCCCTGGACTGCAGCAGGAGATCCAGGAAGCAGCACCCCACGTGAACATCGTGTTTCCCAAACCATTCTGCTCACTGCAGGCCACGGGAGACCCCTTTATCGACGAGTTTGCCAGTAAATTCGGCAAACCCCAACTGGTCATCAAGGCCGACCGGTACATAAAGAAGGTGAAAGTCCTGCGGGGCGCACCCTGCGGTTCAACCAACTACATTGCCAAGGGACTGTGGAGCACACCCAGTGAAGAGGCCGAACTGGTGGCCGCCCACAAACTGCACAACTACCCCTGCAACGCCAGCACCAGCACTGACCCGGCAGTGGGGGACACCAGCATGCACCTGGCCAGCTACCAGATCAAGGAAGCAGTAAAAAGGGGACTGGGATACGCCATTAAATCTGCAGTGGTGGACCCGGAAAGGTGTAAACCAGACCAGTGCCAGGAAGAGTGTATTAAAAGCTGCCCCCAGGTACTCATTGGCCTGGACACCATAACCCTCCGGGAAGATAAGAAGGCCAGCATTGACCCGGCCACCTGTGGTTACTGTGAAATATGCCTGAAGGAATGCCCACTGGACGCCATTGAAATAAAAAATGGGCCATTTGAATTGAAAGGATATGATCTTATGTAATACGTTTTATCTAAATGTACATACGAATGTTTATATATTGTTAACTATATATAACCTAACATGACTTCTGTATCATCAATTGAAGAAAAAAATCCACAACCAAAAGCAGTGGGTACCAAAATTACTTCTCGTGAAAATGAAGAGATTCAAAATTTAATTGATGCAGGCATATATCTTAGTTTTTCTGATTTTATAAGAGAAGCCATCAGGGATAAACTCAAAGCGGTAAAAGTGATTAATTTACGTGACATAAATTATGATACTGCAAAAAAAGAGATTTTAGGTTATTATAGGAGTTATTCTGAAGCCTATGATTATGAAGTTGCCGATGATCTTGAATTAGATTATGAATTCGTTTGCCAAGTTCTTGAGGAGTTAGAGTCAGAAGGACGTTTGGGATTGATTGAATGAGTACATATATTGAAGAAGGAACGATTATCAAAGGGGCTAAAATAATTGGTGAAGCCAGAAAAATTAGTGATCCAGTGATTATAACTAAAACTGGCAGACACAAAGCCCAAAGGATTGTTTTAAGTGATAATGCAATGTGCCGCATAGCTAAAAAATATAGATTTATTAAATAAATTTTTGGATTTGACATATTTTCATCAATACTAATTTTATTATATTATTCTGTACTTATCGAACTGTTCGTGAAAAACATTATATGGACTCAAAGGGAATAATCTAAGAGGTGATATGAATGGATAACAAAGAAAAGGTAATTAAAGCATTCAAAGACTCCGAGGAACCATTAAATGCCACTAAAGTCAGCCAGATATCCGGTGTGGATAAAAAAGAAGTTGACAAAATAATGAAAGAACTCAAAAAAGATGAAACCATCATCTCCCCTAAAAGGTGCTACTGGGCCTTAAAGGAATAACTTCGGCCTGAAGGTATAATTCCTGAAGGTAGAAAATCTTGAAGGCATAATTCCTGAAGGTGTAATATATCAATACCCCCTTATTTACCTATTTTTTCCATTTTCTATGATTTAGACAGCTTAAGATAGATGGATGTTATCCAAATTTCATTAAATGAAGCTCATAATGGACGTTTGATAATGGGACACTTTTGATAATGGAATATTCCTGAAACTGGAGCATTTTTCAAAAAGGTCAAACCGGCGATAATATCAACTAATTTATTAAGGACTATAAAATATAGGACTAATTACTTAGAGTGTTCTTTTAACTGAGATTGAGTATAAAACTAAAATGGGCAGAGAGGAATACTATGAAACTTTACATAATAAGTTCAGGGAAGTATGGCAGTCGAATTGTCAACAGTCTGGCGGAAATGGGACTGGCCAGTAGCATGGTGGGTCTGGAGGAGATCCCCGAGGATCTCCCCGAGTTCATAGATGACTTTGAACAGTACGTACCTAAATCCATACCCCCGGCGGATTTAATCCTGGCTGTGGGTCTATTTGGGGATATCAACATGATCGTACCCATCATCGCCCGGGAAAGCGGTGCCCAATCAGTGATCATACCCATACACGACCCGGCACAGATACCCCCGGGACTGCAACGGGAGATAGAAGAATCCGCCCCGGAAATTAAGATAGTATTCCCCAAACCTTTCTGTTCCCTGGAACCAGTGGGAGACACCTACATCGATGAATTCGCCCAGCAATTTGGAAGACCCCTGCTGGAAATAGAATCCGACGGCCTCATAAAGAAGGTTAAAGTAATCCGCACTGCCCCCTGTGGCAGCACCCACTTCATAGCCGAAAACATTGAGGGGCTCCCGGCGGAGGAAGCCGAGCTGGAATCAGGGACCAAACTGCACAACTACCCCTGCAACGCCAGCATGTCCACCGACCCCGTGGTGGGGGACACCATACTCCACCTGGCCGGATACCAGGTCAAGGAAGCTGTGCGCCGGGCACTGGGCTTCTCCATGAAGTCCGCAGTGGTGGACCATGAAACCTGTGAAGCCGATGAATGCCAGCACGAATGCATCAAGCACTGCCCCCAAGTACAGATTGGACTGGACACCGTAACCCTGAATGAGAATGAACAGGCAGTCATTGACCCGGCCAGCTGCGGATGCTGTGAAATATGCATACAGGAATGCCCCTACGGGTCTATAGAGCTGGAAGAAAAGAAATTCGAGTTATAGTGAACCAGTCACCTTGATTAAAGTTGAAAATCTTAATCCAAAGTAACTCTTATCATCCGGCAGAAATTCAAATCACAAAGTAAATCTATTATTAAACAGGGAATTCCAAATCACAAAGTAACTCTTACTATTAAACAGGGAATTCAAATCCAAAAGTAACTCTTACCATCAGGAAGAATTCATCACAAAATTACACTCCTAGTTTAAACTTAATTTAACTAAGTCAGATACTAAACAATTTAATGCACACTCAAAAAGTGATAAAAAATGAAGGGCAAAGTAATTTTCATTGGAGCCGGTCCTGGTGACCCGGAACTACTCACCATCAAAGCCGCCAAAGTAATTGAAAAGGCCGACCTCATCATATATGCTGGATCCCTGGTAAACCCCCAGGTCTTATCGGGAGCCAAAGAAGGAGCAGAGATACACAACAGTGCCCAGATGAACCTGGATGAAATAGTCCAGATGATGGCCGAATCTGCCACTGAAGGGAAACTTGTGGCCCGAGTGCACACTGGAGACCCGGCTATCTACGGGGCCATAGCTGAGCAGATACAGTACCTCAAGGCTCATGATGTGCTTTATGAAATCATACCTGGTGTGAGTTCACTCTTTGCCTCAGCTGCGGCACTGGAAGCAGAGCTGACCCAGCCTGAGGTTTCTCAGACAGTTATCATCACCCGTCCCGCCGGGCGCACACCCAAACCAGAGAAGGAAGCCATCCGTTTACTGGCCGAACACCAGGCTACCATGTGTATATTTTTGGGAGTGCACATGATAGAGAAGGTGGTGGATGAACTTTTGACCGCCTACACCAGGCAAACCCCGGTGGCTGTGGTCCAGAAGGCCAGCTGGGAAGATCAAAAAATTGTGAGGGGCACCCTGGAGGACATAGCCCACCGGGTAAAGGATGCCGGAATAACCAAGACCGCCCTTATTGTGGTGGGGGATGTGCTTGGTATAGATGAGGTAACTCCATCCAAGCTCTACGATGCACACTTCACCCATGAATACCGGAAGGGTGAAGGAGAATAAGGGTTGAAGTACCTTTTATAAATTAAAAGAAGCACCCCTTTCATTTGGGGAGGGGTTAAATTTTTCCTATTTTTGAGATTTCTTTCTATTAAGAAACCATTCATTTAAGATACTATTCATCTTTTTTTAACCCGCAGAATAAGTTCTGATGGATACTTTAAAACTCAGAATATGCCAAAGGCAGCTAGATTAACGAAGGGCATCACCAGGAACAACATGGAATTGGATATTCCGTGAGCCACCGTCACTCCCACAAGGGATTTGGTTTTTATAAGGCAGTAACCATAGAACATGGCCACAGAGAACACGAAGACCAGGTCAGAAAAGTATATCCAGCCTATGTGCATGGTGGTAAACACCAGGGACGTGTAAAGGAGAGCGAATACTGTTCCGAACATTTTGGTAACATTGGTCTGGAGGATCCCCCGAAACAGCAATTCTTCAGCCAGTCCAGTGGATATTAAGAGTATGAAGAAGGCCCCAATAAGAAGGGCCGGGGTGAACTGTTCGATAAGTGGTGCTGGTTTGAGGATGAAAAACTCTATAATCCCGGAAAAAAATCCAGTGGCAGCAATTAGGGCTTGTAATTTTATATTACCTCCTAAGGTCATCCCTACATCCTTCAGGGACAGGCCCTGGTTACGCATGAGAATTATGGAGGCAGCAAATAGGGGTATGGCCACGATAGGGAACCAGTAGAGGGGCTGGATCTGCATCATGGGAATGGAAAGACCCACCACACGTATAATAGGTATGGGCATCAAACTGCGCAGCAAGTTGGCAAAATCAGGTGATTCCACCATTGAAGCGTTCACCAGGAGTGCAAATAGGATAATGGTGTGTAAAGACAGGCCCCATATCTTGTTAACATAAGTGGTTAAAAGTTCTGCCGCAATCAGGGCTAAAAGGTATACAATAAGGGTTATAATGTAATTACTGGGCAATCCTATATTCAAACGTTTGTCATTGACCATTTCCGTGATCTTCAAGTTCATTACTCCTCATTTTACTTAATTGGGATAGAGCATTAAAGTTAGTAGTATTCTAATAAAAAGGATATCAAAAGATTTATTCCTATTAACATATAATTCTAACTACTTCCTAAGATTTTCTCCATATTCTAAAGATTTTAAGACATGATTGTAAATTCAATCCTGAAAAAACCGCAATAAAACTATTTTCAGCCAAAATACCAAATAAAATCATGACCTTACCTATTTCAATTGGAATTAATTCAAAACATAAAGGATTAACTTTAAATAAGGCGTTATTGATAATAATGTATAATATGTAGTATTTACATATTAATAACTACATATTAAATTGTATTCTTGCCTTACTCCTATTCGCTTTTACGGCAATATTAACAACAATTATATATATTGATACCACAATACAATTTTAACAGGAATAATCACTTGGAGGAGGGGCCTAAATTAAAGTAACCGCAATCATACCTGCTTACAACGAAGAAAAAACCATTGGCAGCGTAGTTCTGGGCACTCGCCAGCACGTGCTAAGGGTTATCGTTGTAGATGATGGCAGCAGTGATAAAACTGCAGAAATAGCCAAGTTAGCCGGCGCGGAAGTGTTCATGCACTCCCAAAACATGGGTAAGGGGGCTGCACTTAAGACTGGTTTTCAAGCAGCCCGGGATGCCGACATAATCCTCACCCTAGATTCTGACGGTCAGCACCAACCCCGTGAAATACCCCGCCTGTTAGAACCCATAATCAAGGGTGAAGCAGACGTGGTGAACGGCAGTCGCTACTTGAATGGTAATGGGAAAGAAACCCCTTCTTACCGTAGAGTAGGACAAAACGTCCTGGACACAGCCACTAACATCAGTGGGAAAAATTTAGACGTTACTGACAGTCAAAGCGGGTTCCGTGCCTTTGCCGGACACACCTTACCAGTATTCCGTTTCCGCAGTCCTGATTACACCATTGAAAGTGAAATGCTCATTGAGGCAGCTAAGGCTGGTTTGAGGATTAAGGAAGTGGAAATATCCGCTACTTATGGGGAAATAAATCATCATAAAAAGAACCCTGTTAGCCATGGTGTAAGTGTCCTGGTGCGAATCCTTCAGGACATGGAATTCAACCGCCCATTATACTATTTTACCCTACCAGGGGTTATAATGATTTCAATAGGGATTATACTCAGTTTGAAATTCTTCACAGACTATTTAAGCGGCGGTTCTAGTACTTTGCTTCCAACAGCACTAGCTGGTATAGTAGCTATTTTTGGCTCCTTCATTGCTTTCACTGGTTTGATACTGCACAGTGTTTCCCGAATGATTTTCAGGGCTATGGGAAAATAAGCTGAATATTTTTTTTAATTTTTTTAAAATAAATTGAGATTTAAAGATTGGCATTAATTTTAAAGATTTAGAGCATATTTTAAAGATTTAGAAATTATCTAAAAATAAAGAAATAATTTAAGGAGTTATAACTACCCAAAAGACTAAAGAAGGAATTAAAGGTAGTAAGTCCTTTGAACTCTTTTTGCCACGGATTTCTGGTTATTGGGGTACCATAAGTAATCAGCAGTAGCTGCAATACGGAAAGTTTCCCATTTTAAGGTGTAATTACCTTCCCAGTCAGTCATGGTCCCGTCAATGGTGAAGTTACCCCCAAAATTTTTACCATCATTCTTAAAGTAGGTAACTCCGGTCCAGGCGGCGCAGGTCATGTTCATATAACCATGGAAGATGGTGTTGAACATAGTTCCCCTGACATCCTGGGTTAACAGGGAGTAAATTGTCCCCGATGTGACCTTTATCTCTTCAATTCTGCCGGTACCATTAAGTCCCTCCGCAGTGTAGTCCAGGGGGCTCTCGGACTCTTCCGCACCAGATAGTTTTAAATAGAATTGGAAATCTTTTCCCTTTCCATTGATCTTGTAAAATCCTCCTAGGGATGAGGAGTTTGGGTCGTCGGGATGAGTAGGGGGGATCCACACTTTGGCAGTGTAGTTGTAGGGTATCTGGTCAAATACCAGTCCGCTTATGAATCCATTGGAAACTTCCAGTACCGCAAGGGTGGATAAACCAACTACAAGTACCAGGGCAGTGATTAAAATTTTTTGATTCATTGTAATCAATTATCTTCTTTTTTATAAAGAATCATCCTTTCGGTTAATATAATTCGGGATTTACGAATTAAGCCATAGTTCTAATTGGTTAGTATAAACTCAAAAGAAGTTAAAATAAATAAAAAAAGAGGGGAATTGTATTTTTTAGACAAGACTTGCTATAGCCCGACACAGTTCAGGAGGTCTGGTGACGGTGATGGTTACGCTTCCATCAGCGTTCACTACAATTACTTCTTCCTCATAGAGAGGTTCCTGTTCAGTGGTGTCGATGGACTGTATTTTAGCCAGTTCTTCAGGGGTGGTTGCCATAAATGCAACGCTGTCAGTGACGTTAGCTGGAAGTGCGAAGATAGTTAATGGGTTAAAGGTGACACTGGTAACCTGTGCACTGGAAGTTGGGTAACGAGTGTTAGACCAACCTTCAAATCCAATGTTAAGGGTTCCTTCTCCACCTGCCTGGGTGTTGAAGAGTCCTTTCCATGATTGTACCCGTATAGTTGTTCCTGCAGGTAATGGCTCGTTGTTATAGCCTAGAACTTGAGATAAATCCATGGTTAAGTTTCCATTGGGTTTTATAAATGTGTCCGCCCAGAAGGTCATCTGGGTCCCGTTTTTATGGGTGGCATTGCCCACCATTTCCACGTGGGCCCAGGTGGTCCCGTTGTTTATAATTGCAAGTTTAGTTCCCTTTTCTGATATTGCACTGGCATTATTATTACTAGAACTGGAAGTATTGTCACTACATCCGGAAACAGCCACAACCACTATGACTACTGCCAGGATGGCTAATAATCCTACTTTATTTTTCATTTCAAACCACATCCTTAGAGTATGGTAACAACTTTGTAGGTGACTACTGCACCGAAGACAAATAGTAGGGGTAGTATGGCCACGTTGGAGCTGTTAATAAAATTGTTAATCTTGGCGTTTTTGGTGGCTTCGGAGCTTAAAATCTCCTTTAAAGCCAGAAATGCGATAAGTGCCACCACGGCAATCAAACTGTAGCCCATTATATCCGCAGAAGTCACTGCAGTGGTTGCAGTGGCCGCGGATGTTGCGGCAGTGGTGGTTGTAGTAGTGGTGGTTGTGGTAACAGTCGATATCATGTATATTCCTTCTTTTTTTATTACTATATATTTTTTTCCTTTCAATGGCAATATAAAGTTTGAATCTCAATAAACACAGATAAATGCCTTAAATTAAATACTCTGTGTTTAATGTCATTAATTGGACAAAGTTATTATCTTTTTTAGCCTATAATTAAGCTTTACTATTTTTTTTAGTGACACAAATCACAAAAACAGGGCTTTTGGTAAAGTACTGCAAATAAGGAATAAACAGGAAAAATGAGGGGATATGGGGCTATTAGAGAATTAGGGGAGTGGATGGTGAAGAGATAAATAAAAGAATTAATGATGTCACCAAACACCCAATTTATCCTTTCAGGGGATGATTTATCTCTACTTTACATTCAGCCACAAGTGCAATGATCGATAGGCCGTTGAATTATCTGGTAGTTTGTAGAGTAAGAACTCCATCTTCTTCTGGCCAGTAGTTCCTGCGGTGAAGTTGTAGGGTATTTCCACTTTCTCCCCACTGGATAGGGTAAGGGTCTGGTTCTTCAGGGTGTTATTGTTCACCTTAATCACCAGGAGATAATCAGTGGTGGTGTACTCGTGATTTACCACCCCCATAATCAGGGACCCATTCTGACCGGTAGTTAGGTTAGTGGGATAGTTACTGGCCTTTCCATCTGGTCCCAGAATGTAGAATTCCGTGAATTTTTCACCTTCTTTGGGTTTTACTATAACGTAAGCTGTGGTGGCAATGGCCAGCACTATGCTGACGATTAATATGATGGACAGTATCCTTTCTGTCCTGGATTCTCCTTTAAATGACTCTCTGATATTTCTTGTAAATTGGCCAAAGGGTACGAAGAATTTTTCTTCATCTGGTAATCTCCTACGTCTTAAAAAGGCAATGGTGGCCATGGCCAGGGTGAAAATGGTAAGACTAACTAGTATTGGGTCCAGTCGGATACCCCATGGAGTGTAGTTAAGTGCCAGGCCAATAAGGGGAGTAACTGCAATGCTCAGACCGAAACTTAAAGCCGCCCTCTCAATACCATCTAGATCCCCCCATTTGGGGAATAGTGCAGCTATTAAGGAATAACCTGGAATGAATAGAACCAGTAAGACGCCCAGTATGGTTCGGATAAATGTCTTGTTGAGTGGGGGTATCAGTACAAAGGCCACCGTCAGTAGGGTGATGGCCGCCACGATGATTATATCCAGATAATGGTTGCGGGGCTTAAAAGTTGGGGGTTCTTGGTGTATTTCCTTTTTATCCGCGATCTCTGTGGTTTCGGATGTGCCCAGAGTTTTAAGGAAGGCCAGTGGATCTTTTTTCTCCTTGAATTCCTTTTCCAAAACTTCCTCTTTGGCCTTTTTTCCCGGAACTTCATCTATGTCAAGGGTTTCCTCCACAGTAGGGATTTCCTTTTGTTCTCGAACTTCTTCAACGGGTTCTGGGACTGGTTCTTCCGGGGCTTCCTTAGTGGGAGCCTCATCTTTATGTGTGACTTGCCATTTCCGGATAAACGCTCCGGCAGAAAGTAGAACTGAGGCCACGAACAGTATCCTCACAATAAATTTAGGTAGATTAGGTAATATCTCCACTCTCCAGGCCAGGAAAGATAGTATGAAGAGAACAATGGCAATACTTATGCTCCCTAAAAGGAGGTTCCGGGTACTGGTACGGGATTTATCCGGGAAGACCATGGTTAACCCGGCGTAACCCATGATGAAAAGTAAGAGTATAAAGAAGATTATGGAAGTCGAGGTGGTTTTAACGGGGTTGAAATAGAGGAACAACAGGGAAATTCCAGTCAAGAAGAGGATCATGGCCATGTCCCAGTTTTTAAAGCCAGATTTCTTCTCTGGAGGTTCTTCTGCCCAGACTGGTTTATCCATTTCTGCCTCATAGTCCAGATCGGATATTGTGGTGGGTTCTTCTATTTTGAAGGGTGCAACCCTGGATTTTTCTGGTGGAGTCAGTTCGTCATCAGATGGATATTCTTCTCCTTTTTGGAAGTCCTCCACCCTTTCGTACTGTAAGGATTTCTCTTTTTCTAAATCTTCTATTTTTTTACCACTTTCATCCAAGGGGTAGTCTTTTTCAGTGAAGTGTTCATCTTCAGCAAGTCCATCTTCATCGTATTCCTCTCCAGTAATCTCTTCTTCACTGTATCCTTCTTCAGGGTACTCTTCGTCATAGTAGTAATCTTCGTATTCATCAGCTTCGACATCTGCTTGTTGCCTCAGTAATGCGGCCCGTTCAATGGATTCCTCCAGAGTGATCTGGCCCTCTTCAGGGAGCACTTCTTCTTCGTACTCTCCCTCTGAACGCCGAACCATGGCCAATATAGAGAACAGAATGGCCAGAATGAAGAGTATGGAGTAGAGATAACTGTCAAGATATCCCCAGTTTAAACTGTTGAATATTAATGGTAAAAACAGTACAAAAACAAGTCCCAGGACAAAACCCACCCCTGCACGGAGTGTCCAGCCCATGCTCTCATCATCAGGCCAGATTGCAGTTATGATGGCGTATCCTGGTAGGAATAATGCAAAAATTGTGAGTAGTGTGGATAACCCTGATCCTTTCAACAGTTCGAGCCAGTTCAATATTAGAACCGCCCCGCTGATGGTGATAACTAGTAGAAGGTCTTTCTGTGATGAGAGTTTCATAAACAGTTGTTGGATGAAGAGGTATAAAATACTTAGTAAATAACTGGTTTTTAATCAAATTATATCCGTTTTTATATAGTACCCTCTGAAATTGAAACTGAAAATATTTTATCCAGAAAATACTGAGAAATATCTATCATAGGATTACAAATAACCTGTAACTTTTGACTATATTTATGGAGAAACCGGAATATGTTTAATTACAAAGCATTTGGACTGGAAATCTCATCGGAAATTGAACTTCCAGGAATGATGGAAGGTTCAGATAAACCAGAGGTGAAGATCATACGGGGTGAGGTGGATCCACTTCAGGTGAACAAGGCCGAGGTAGAAGGAGATAACTACTTGGTAAATGGAGAAGATGTATACCTCTGGTGGGATGATATTGGAAAAGTGAAGATCAGTGAGGGTGAACTGGTTACTGTGGAGTCTGATAAGGATCTGAAAAGTTCAGATGATCTTAAAATAATTCCCTTCCTCTTAGGGCCAGTTATGGCACTTCTACTGCACCAGAGGGGATTTCTAGTTCTCCACGGTAGTGCAGTGAACACAGGTACTGGGGCAGTGGCCTTTCTGGGTCACCGGGGCAATGGTAAATCCACCACTGCCATCCACCTCTATGTGGAAGGATATCCCCTAATAGCCGATGACATTTTGGCCATAAAATTTGATGATGAAGGTTTGCCCTTGGTCTATCCAGGTTATCCCCATGTACGTTTATCTGATGAAGCTACCACCAAGTGAAAGACCACACTGATATTTTAACTCCCATCCGGACCCTGGCGGGTAAGGTATTCTGTGATGCCTCCCACCAGTTTTCCCCAGAACCAGTGAAATTGGAGAAGATCTACGTTATAGAAAAGATGTCGCCGGAGGAGAGGGCTAGCACTGGTATATCAGTTTTGAAATCCCAGGATAACTTGATAGACCTCATACGTCACTCTGTGGCCAACCGCATATTCCAGCATACCACCCAGAAGGAAAACCTGATAAACTGCGCCCAGCTGGTGAATAACGTGGAGGTGAAGAGGTTGGAGATTGTCCATTCCTTTACCAATATTCAGGATATGGTACGGGTAGTGGAAGAGGACTTTGAGATATAAAAAAATCCCCTAATTTTCTTAAAGATACCTTTTCCTTCGTTAAACAATATGGTTTTTGCAAATATTTTTTGTTCCAAAAAGTGAACATTTTTCCTGAAAAATTCATAAAAATTTCTGTTTAAACTGCCTTATTTTTATTTATAATACTTTTAAATTCTTATTAATATTTTTAAAATAATTTATCACTGCTTTAGATGATTTTAACTTCTTAAACACGGAAAATCTATTTTTTTGTGACAATTTTCACACAATATTGTGACTCTAGTCACTAAAATGTCTTTAAATTATAACCGATTGTGAAGCCACGGTATGGTATAGAGAAGTAATTTAATGTAGGTGAAAAAAGATGAAACTACACCAAAACCTGCAAATGAAACTCACTTTCATTGTATTCACTGTTCTGGTTTCAGTGGTACTGAGTGGGGCGGCATCAGCTGCTCTGGTTTTACCAGAACAAAGTTACACCAGTGCATACGTGGTTGAAACTGGTTATTCTTTTACTGGACCTAATTCTATACAGGATGCAGTAGATAACTATGAAACCAACGACGGATACCAAGTGGTACTTGAACCCGGAAACCATGATGAACAGATAGTCGTCAACAAAAACCTCAACTTAACTGGCATGGGAGCCAATCCAGAAGACACTGTAATCCAGGCTACCAGTGATGGTGCAACAGTAACCATAGCACCGGGAGTAGCTGTGGTCTTTGAGAATCTATCCATCTGGAACTATGGTAGTGGACAGGCCATAGTAAACAATGGCCAGTTAACCCTTATCAACTGCTTAGTAAACGGTAACTTCGTGGCTAATGAAGTCATGGGAGCTGCTGCAGGGGGAACAACTGAAGTCACTGGAACCCTTGGAGAAACTACCCTGGCCACCACTGAAACCATGCTCGTAACAAGTGCAGATGGAACTACCGAAACTACTGGAAGCAATGTTGTGGGTGAAACTGCCTTAACCAGTACTGAAAACACGATCTCTACCAGCACCGAAGGAACTACCTCCACTAATGACCCTGGAATACCATTAGGTTCACTAGCCTCTGGGATGTTAATGGTCATGGGTGGAACTGTAGTTTCTGGTAGGAAACATCCTTAAAGGGTGTTTCCATTCCCTTTATACTCTTTTTAATTTCATTTTCATGATTACGGTTTTTAAAATGTTTTATTTACGCCTGTATCGTTCGGGGTTACTATTTTTTGATACAGGTGTTGTTTTTTAGGGTGGGGATTATTTTTTAGAGGGTTTTTTTTTCATGAACTGTTTTTCACAAATTATATATTGATAAGGAGATTAAAATGATACTATATACTGGATATAATGAAGTTTTTTTAGGGATAAACTTCATTTATCTGTCTGAATTCAAGGTTCAATCTTCATTGTTTCCGGATAATCGTTCAAAATCATTGGGAGATATTTATAATGGAATTATCAGGTTCTACTAAAGTAACAGTGAATAAAGACTATGTTTACTGCAATGTGGAGGATGAAATGGTTCTCCTGGGAATGGAAGACGGGATATACTATGGTCTCAATCAGGTGGGTGCCTTCATTTGGGAAAATATAAAGGAACCTAAAACCATTGACCAGGTCAGGGATGCAATCCTGGCCGAATATGAAGTGGAAAAGGAAGAATGTGAACGAGATTTATTCGAATTAATGAATGAAATGACGGAAAAAGGCCTGGTTGAAGTCTTAGGTGATGATTAATTTTTTAAAAGTCTTCATCAGTCAGATTTTAGTAAAGTAAGGAAGAAATGATAAATCTAACTATTTTTAAAGATCATCCAAGGTTTCTATAATTTTCATATTAGGTAATAGCAATTCATAGAAATTAGTTTTCAAATGTGGGTACGTCTATGAGTGGAATAACTGGAATTTTCAGACGAGATGGGCAGGATGTGGATCCGGCCGACATCAAAAAGATGAATGACAAAATAGCCCACAGGGGACCAGATGGATCCAGGGTCTGGTACGAAGGACCAGTAGCTTTAGGCCACCAGATGCTCCACACAACCCAGGAATCCCTCCACGAAACACTGCCCTTTGAAGATGAAGAATCTGGACTGGTCATAACGGCTGATGCCCGGATAGATAACCGGAAAGATTTGGCACCCAGATTGGGAATTGAGGACAAAGAATATGTGTCCGACAGTTACTTCATTCTTAAGGCATACGAAAAATGGGGTGAAAAGTGTCCTGAAGAGCTTTTGGGTGATTTTGCCTTTGCAATTTGGGATAAAAATAAGGAACAGTTATTGTGTGCAAGGGACCATATGGGGGTTAAACCTTTTTATTATTATTTATCAAATGATTTTTTTTTATTTGCTACGGAAATCAAATCAATCATCTCTGCTAAAGAAGTTTCATGTAAAATAAATAAAATTAAAGTTGCGGAATATATGAGTCTTTTATTTGAGGATAAGAAAAATACATTTTATGAAAATATATTTCGTTTACCCTCCGCAAATACTCTAATAATTAATGATACTGAGTATAATAAACTTAACTATTGGGAATTGAATGTTAATAAAGAAATTAAAATGGATTCTGATGAAGAATATACCAAAGCTTTTTTGAAAATTTTTACGGAAGCTGTTAAATGTCGTTTACGAAGTGCGTTTCCTGTAGGTTCTTTACTTAGTGGTGGGCTGGATTCCTCTTCTATTGTTTGTACTGCGAGAATTATATTATCAGAAGAAACTGTTCAAACCTTTCATACATTTTCTGCCACATTTGAAAATACTCCAGAAAGCGACGAACAACATTACATAAATCAAGTTCTTGGAGAATACAAGTTAAAGCCTCATTTTATTAAAGCCGATCAATTAAGCCCCTTGTCAATGATCGAAGATGTTTTATGGCATTTTGATGAACCTTTATATGCAGTTAATAATTACATATACTGGGATATTCACCAAAAGGCTAATAAGACAGGTGTCAAAGTACTTTTAGATGGTTTAGATGGTGATACTACACTATCTCACGGGCAAAGATTTGAAATTGATTATTTGAAATCATTAAAATGGTACCATGGGTTCAAAGAGTTATATCTTCACTGTAAACGGAGCAAAAGGAGTATTTTAAAACAACATATATTTCCATCATTAGTTTTACCATTTATTCCTCAAATTTTATTTGATATATTTAGGATGTTAAGAATTCCAATACCTTTAGAGATGGGTACCCCTAATTTAATAAATGAAAATTTTGCTAAAGAAACAAAAGTAAAACAAAAAGTTGTAATTCATGAAAATCAATTCCGAAAAGCAAGGTCATCCAAATCTTATCATCATCTTCTTCTTAAAAGAGGAATATTACAAGCTGTTCTAGAAAGAACAGATAAATCTTCTGCGGCAGCAAATTTAGAGGCACGATATCCTTTTTTTGACAAGCGGCTAATTGAATTCTGTTTAGCTCTCCCTCTTGAACAAAAAATAAATAATGGGTGGAGTCGGATTATTTTACGTCGTGCAATGGAAAATATCTTACCTCGAGGAATACAATGGAGGCCATGCAAAGGAAATTTGGGTCATAATTTTCGAAAAAACTTTTTATTATTTGAAAAACCACTTATTGATGATATATTATTTAATAAAACCCATTTAATTGAAGATTATGTAAATATTGATTCTGTTAATGAAATTTATAGTAAGTATGTTTCTGATCAAAGTAATAGTGCACTTCCCCTATTTGGAATAGTCACTTTTTCACTATGGATCCAAAAAATTTTTAATAAATACAATGATAAGTGAATTTTTCTGATATAATTTATTATTAAGTTTGAAATTAACAAGTTTAATTTTTTAAAATATCATTTTCAACAATTTCAACTAATTTATTTAAACTTTCGTAAGATTTTTTTACCTCAAGAATTTTAACTGGTACTTTATTTACAATTGCAGAGCATTGACTCAAATTTTCAGAAATTTCATGATGATTTAGCAATTTATAACAATATGAACTCTTTATTAACTCCATCATTGCTTTTTGTGGATTTATTTCTTTAATTTTAATATCACCTGTTACTTTAATGAAATAAATAGCTCTAATTTGTTTTTTAATATCTGAAAAATTTCCTGAGACATTATAAAACCTTTTTGATGTCTTGTCATGAATTTTTGGTACCATTTCCGGATCTTCTTCAAAATTTTTGATTACATCTGGCCAAAGTTTAATTCTGGGGAAGCTAGGGTATACTATTTGGAATTTTTTCCCTATATTAATACTTAAAACATCATCACATAACAATTTGTAACCTTTTTGATGGAAAGCAAAGGATAGTGTAGATTTACCTATTCCACTAACTCCTGAGATAACAACTGCACTATTATCCATATCCACAGCATTTGCGTGGAGTACTAACCGACCCTTCAAGTATAGTAAAATTGCAAATCCATATCCAAATAAAAGAAATTTTATATAATTTAAATCTAAACCGGTGTTGGGGTTTATAATAATTTCATTGTTCTTAATTGTAAATATTTGAATATCATTCCAAAAAAGGTACAATAAATTGCAGGATGTAATTTTTATTTGTATAAATTTGCTCAAATATATTTCACGAAAATTCTTACTGGAATCATTGAACAAATTTGTTATTCCAAAACGAATAATAACATCAATTTCAGATGTTTGTTTTAGGGGAAACTCTGGAAAAAAAAGTTCAGATTTAATGTTTAATCCATGAGCGTAATAGGTTGTTGAACGCATATGAATCCAATTTTATAAAAATAATAAATGAATTTTAATTTAATAAAGACCATCGTTCAAATCTGCTGATCCAACACTTACTGCTTCAGTTAAATTTTTCACTGTATCATGTGTAATTAATTCAGGTTTATTGTATTTTTTCTTGATTTCATTATCTACCATTAAAACCATCCCAATTTTTATAATTTTTATATAATATGGCAGTTCTTATAACTTTCTTTCAAAAATAAGAAAAATATTGGGAATTTCCCAACTTATATTTTTCCGCCTAGGGGTATTGTGTGCTTCCACTGTTTGTTGTGACCCAATCGTATGTTGATGATGAGGATCTGTATGCGTTGTTGGCTGTTGGTGAGTTGTATTGTACTTTTAGGGTTAGGGTTGCTGTTTCTCCGATACCATCGATGTATGAAAGTGTACCAAGATTCCAGATTCCATTGCTGTAGGTTCCTTTGCTGGGTGTTGCTGAAATTAATGTGAGGCCTGATGGTATTGTGTTTTGTATTTTGTATCCAGATGCATTGGATGGGCCGTTATTTTTTGCTGTTACGGTTATTGTGATTATTTCTCCGGGTGTTGGGTTGTAGTTGCTGGCTTGTTGGGTGATTTCAACATCTGCAGCGTTTGGAGTGTTAATTGTCCAATTGGATGTTGTTGTTTGGTCGCCTGTTTTCGCTGTTGAGTTTATATCGATAATACCTATGTTTTTATTTAGTAATGTGTATTCTAATGTTGCTATCTGTTTTCCTGGTAATGAACCTACAATCCATGTTAAGATTCTTGTGAGTTCATTGTACTCGTAAGAATCACCGTGTCTAAGGTTTACTGAGATTAGGGTTTCATTTATGGGTATTTTTATTTCAACGACCACGTTGTTAGCGGTGCTTGCAGCGTTATTTTTTACTGATGTTATGAAAGGTATTTCTACATTGTAATGCCAAGCATTGTACTTTGAATAAGCATATGTTTCAAGTGTGATATCTGTGTTTGTCGCATATACAGGTATACTGATACTGTCTCCGGGGTACGGGTTGTATTCCGTCTGGAAAATTTCAGTTGCACGGTTGGTTATGCTGGTTCCAGCCATACTGGTTCCTGCTTTACCAGTTATGGTTAAGGTGGCACTGGTGAATTTTTCAAGGAAAGGAATGGTCCAGATGCCAGTGTTAGAGTCATATGTTCCCACTGAAGGGGTTACAGTGACACCAGTAAGTCCAGATGGGATTATGTCCCGGATCTGGATGTTAGTAGCATCATCCGGACCACTGCAGTAAGCGTTAACCACAATGGTCACATTATCTCCTACATTCACATTCATTGAGCCGGTACTCTGACCATTTACCGTCTGGGTGATTATGGGGTCGGAGAGTTTAGTGTAAACCGTGGTACTGGTACTTGCTGCTGATGGGTTATATTCAGTTTGACTGGTTCTGTTAGCGTAGTTGGTGGTGGTTAATCCGGCCATTGCTGCAGTGACTTTTCCGGTTATGGTGAGTATGGTGGTTGCACCACTGTTTAGGATTCCAATATTCCACAGTCCAGTGGATGGGTTGTAAGTTCCAGTTCCAGTTATGGTGTAGGTTAAGTCAGTTAGTCCACTTGGCAGTAGGGCAGTTATCTGCAGGTTGGTGGCTGCGTCCAATCCCCTGTTCACTGCAGTTATAATGTAAGTTACAGTATCGTTAACATTAACCGTGGCACTGCTACCATTATTGACAGTTTGGGTTACTGCCACATCGGCTATTTTAGTGTATACTGGTATGCTGGTAGTGCTGGGTGTGGTGGGGTCGTATTCAGTCTGACTGATTACATTTGCGGTGTTGGTGGTTGTTTGTCCCGCCATGCTGGAACCAATAATTCCAGTTATGGTCAAAGTTGCACTGGCACCGTTAGCCAGGCTGGGTATTGTCCATATTCCAGTGTTCTGGTTGTAAGTTCCTACACTGGGGGTGATGGTTAATCCAGTTAGTCCTCCCGGAATAATATCTCGAATGTTAATATTAGTGGCTGCATCCGGGCCGTTGTTGGTGGCAGTGATGCGGAAGGTTACGCTATCACCAACATTTCCATTGATAGTTCCCGTGGCTTGCCCGTTAACAGTCTGTGATAGGGAAAGATCTGCCTTTTTAGTGTAAACTCCAGCAGTGGTGGTTGTAGGCTGGTTGTTGTACTGTTCCTGGGAAGTTCTGGTGGCAGTGTTTGTGGTAGTTAATCCAGCCATTGCTGCAGTGGCAATTCCGGTGATTTTCAGGGTGGCACTGTCACTGTTGGCCAGTGTGGGTATGGTCCAGACACCATTGTAGTAGGTTCCCACAGAGGGGGTCACGGTGACTCCACTTAGACCTGCAGGTATTATATCACTAATTAATATACCCGTTGCTGTGTTGGGTCCGTTGTTGGTGGCGGTCACAGTATAGGTTACAGTATCACCTACATTCACCGGGGTGCTGGCAGTTTGGGTTAAAGCCACGTTGGCGGTGGATGCGGTCTTTATTATGGAAAATGCAGATATAGTTAAGGGTAAAACATTTCTAGCCACAAGGTTCTGTTTCCGGACACTGGCGTACTGGTCATCGTATAATAAGTTACCATAATTTCCACTGACATATGCGGTAACCACAGAGTTACTATTGTTCCCGAGGGTTAAAACTGTGGAAACTTGGCCATTAGCATCAGTAGTTCCGGAAGTACGGCTTAAACTTCCACTGGTTTTTTGGAAATTAACTGTAACGCCCTGTAAGGGGTTGCCATTAATGTCACGAACTGTTGCAGTTATGGTAACAGTTTGACCATTAGCTACGGTGGTTGTTTCTGGAGTTACAGTTACACTGTTAGGGTAAGAAGGTATAGTAGCGGCGTTAACTGCATTAATAATAGCCCATGCCCTAGTCCTGACTGACGTGTCATCGCCCCACCAATTCCTAATCACACCATCTCTTGGGGCAGTCATGTACTGGTAGTAGGTGCCTACAGGGGCAGATGGATTGTAAGTCCCATAGTGTACAGAAGTGAAGTACCAGATTGCGCACTGTATGGCAGCTGCTTCATTATCGGATGAAGGGTTGTAATGGTTTAATATGTAACTAACTTTATCCCATTCTACTTCACTGGGCAGGTCTCCCGCAGTCCCGGGGAGGGGTCCGTTAACCAGTAATGTATCACCGGTACTGATGGGGGTAAAAAGGTCAATACAATAAGCAGTATAGGTTGTCCCGTCAACTCTAACATTAATAACGCCTGCAAATCCGTCTTTATTCTGTCCCTGGATGTAAACACTTTGACCGTTTCCGGTACTGGTTAAAGTTGCTGTTTTGGGTGTTAACTCGAAGTTTGCAGTGCCATATTTGTTGGGGTCAGTGGGATAATTAGCACCGTTGCTGACAGTCACACTTTTGGTAATGGGGGTACATCCAATGTAACTGGCTATAATATTAAAAGTCGTTTCAGTGCTGTAAAAGTTCAGTGTGTAATGTCCATTGGCGTCAGTAGTGGTGCTGCCCATTACTACTCCACTGGTTGAATTTGCAATTACCGTTGCGCCTTCCAAGGGCCTTATGTGGCCATATTCATTCACATTTACTGTTCCGCTTATAATTGGATCTGAACCAGTAGAACAGTCACTGGTAAGATCAATAGAAGTGTTTGTACTGTTTCCTGTTCCATTCATTGCAGCTGCAGATGTGCCTAGAATAGTAAAAACAAATGCAAATGCTAGAATGAGCATTAAAAAATTCTTTTTGATTTTAATTCCTATTCCCCCATGAATATTCTAAGATTAAAACCCTGTTGAGGATCATATTTGTATGACTTAACATCTGTTGTTGATGCTGAGCAATATAATCTTTTGATGTTAATATTCTCTACATAAAGACTTGGTGACAGTGATATATAAAGGTTCCTAAAAACCCTAATTTAACTGTGAATCTAGTCACAATCTCCTTTATAAAAATGTGACATGTTTCACAAAAATCAGATTAAAACCTATCAACAATATTTCTATTTGAAATTTAACTTTCAGCTAAAATAAAATTTGGTGAAGATTTTCACCAAAAAACTTAGATGACTTTATTAGTCATGTGCAAATTTTCACAATATAAATTGGAAAAATTAGTTTTTGGTGGAAAATTATACAGTTGAAAATCACTTTGTGAATTTCGTCACAATAGTATTTTTTGGGGAGGTGTTGTTCTAGATATGTTTCTTGTATATTATATAGGAAAGTTACAAGAGTGTACTATAACCTAAAAATTGAGAGTCAAGACTATGGGAGTTATTTCAAACTTCATAAAATTACCCTCCAGAGATAAACTGGTTGCCATTGAATCCATATTCTGGGTAATTAGGATAAGAATAACTCTCTGGTTATTTTCATTTCCTTCTGTTCAAAGAAAAGTCCAGAAAAAGGCCAGAAAATATCATCCAACCACGGAACACTTGGTTTCTATGGTCAGACTACGAATCATGATCACCGTAGCTTCAAGGTATGTTCCCCGGGCCACCTGCCTGGTGCAGGCCCTAGCAGGGTACATATTGTTCTCCAAATATGGCTACCAACCTTCCATTAAGATCGGAGTTTCAACTCTAAATGGAGAGTTTGAAGCCCATGCCTGGTTGGAGGATAATAACAGGGTGGTTTTGGGAGAATCCGAGAAGGACTTTAAAACCATACTGGATATTGATCAGACTTGAGTTTAAAGGGTGTTTCATGTTAAAACAATATTTCAAAAACAGCCTCATGGGTGAGTTCACCGAGAACTTAATCAGTTTAATGCCTCGGAAAGTAGTACTAGCCCTAACTTTAATGGTTATTTTGAGTCTTAACGAGGCTGTTAGTCTGCTCATATTAGTTCCCCTGCTGGGACTGGTGGGTTTGGATGTAGGTCAGGGATCCCTGGGGCAGATCGATATTCTGGTTTCAAGTTTTTTCTCATATCTCGGTGTGCAGCCCACATTGGTTCTGGTGTTGGTCCTTTATGTGGTTGTGATCAGCTTCAGTGCCCTTTTAACCAGATACCAGACTCTTCAAACCTCCCAGATTCAGTACCAGTTTGCCAACCACCTCCGCCAAAGACTATACACTGCTGTCACCAACTCCAACTGGCTCTTCTTTTCTAGAATGAAATCATCCAGTCTGGCCCACGCACTCACCAATGAAATCGACAGGATAAGCACGGGAACCGGACAATTTTTGACTTTCATAGCCAGTATCATGATTCTGGTAGTTTACATCATCTTTGCCCTGGAACTGGCTGGCATTTTTACTGGTGTGATATTTGCAGTGGGAATAGTTATTTTATTAGTTTTAAGAAGACGAGCCAGCAGGTCCAGGACCAGTGGTGAGGATATAACCACTACCACTCGTGAGTTGTATTATTCCATACTCCAGCACCTGGATGGTATGAAAACCATAAAAAGCTTTGGAATGCAGGATGAAAACAAAAAAATATTTAAAAAACAGTCAAACCAAGTGGCCGGGAACTACCTTCAAGCTATAAGGAGTTATGCAGATGTTAAATTACTTTTCGATGTGGGAACGGTAATTGTTCTGGCATTCATGGTGTTCATCCTTATTGAAGTTGTAAAGTTGCCCACTGCCAGTCTTTTTTTATTGATTTATCTATTTGTTAGGATGATTCCTCAGTTTTCAACAGTTCAAAGGGCTTACCAGTATTTCATCAACATGTTACCTGCATTTGGTAATGTAAACAATCTCGAAGAACAGTTTTTAGGTAACTCAGAATCTGAAGAACGAGATAATGGGTCAATTGAGTTTAAAGATTCTATTAAACTGGAAAATGTTTTTTTTTCATATGGAGATGAAGAACATTTCACTCTGGATAATTTGAACTTGGAAATACCAGCCGGTAAGACCATTGCCCTTGCAGGACCATCAGGAGCGGGTAAAAGTACTGTGGCTGATCTGGTGATGGGTCTCATCAGTCCGGACCAAGGAAGAGTAACTGTTGATGGGAAACCAGTAACCAATAGTACCATTCATTCTTGGAGAAACAGGATTGGTTATGTGGCCCAGGAAACGTTCCTATTCAATGAAACCATCCGTTTTAATTTAAAACTTGCCAGTCCTGATGCCAGTGAAGATGACCTTAAGGAAGCCCTAAAAATAGCCGCCGCATACGGTTTTGTTAGTAAATTACCTGATGGTATGGATACTGTAATTGGTGATAGGGGTGTTAGATTATCCGGTGGAGAAAGACAGCGCTTGGCCCTGGCTAGAGCACTCTTAAGGAAACCTTCACTCCTTATTATGGATGAGGCCTCTAGTAACCTTGATTCAGAAAATGAAAAGAAAATATTAAAGGCCATTGACAATATTCACGGTAAAATAACCATTCTCATGATTGCCCACCGAATTTCTACCATTAAAAATGCAGATCAGATTTATCTTATAAGTCAGGGGAAGATTCAGGAGTCTGGAAGTGGATGAAGAAGAGGGTAAGGGATTACTCTTGAATGGAGGGGCCTGCTATTAATATTGTCCTTTTGCTGATAAGATTTTAACCTCAAATTTAGCAATTTGTTTATTGGGATCTTCAAATCTAGCATAGAAATATGATTTTCCATTGGAAGGTATGTTTTGAGGGTTCAAGTAGGGAGAATCATTCACCGCAAATACTGTGCCATTTGCATAATATGTTGTGACTTGTATTTTAGGATCTAGAGCTTCGAAGGAGTTCTTATTTGAAATAGAACCACTAACATAATATATGGATTCATTTTCTTCGCTTCTATTTCCAACCGTGTTATTGTAAATTTTTAGTGTATCTAAGGATAATTTCTTTTCACCCCAAGTACTGTTGGCTTTAGTATTTTCGATACAGCCTGAGTTAACTACGGCAACTATCATAAAAACGAAGATGAGGATTGTCAATATTTTCTTTTCCATGGTATCACTAAGGTGTATACATATTAACCTTGGTAAAACAAATAAGTTTTTTTATCTAGTACTTTGAGGGAATTTAAAATGGTGGGGAACTACGATCTAAAACCAGAGGATCAATTGCTTCTTAACTGTTCTTTGACACTGTTATCTGGTGAAAACATTAAACGGATTAAACAACTCACCAACCAGGATTTAGATTGGAATTATTTAATAGATTTGGCCTACAAACATCGTTTAAGTCCCTTATTATACTGGCATTTGAATAGGAGCTCTCCGGAAGCAATACCTAGTAATCTAAAACTGGAATTAAAGGAACACTTCCATAAAAATGTCCAGAAAAATTTGATGATGTTCAAAGAACTTTTAGAGGTTGTAGACATCTTGCAAAAACAGGGTGTCGTTCCCATACCCTACAAAGGTCCTGTGTTGGCAATACTGATTTACAAAAATCTTGGATTCCGTATATTTGGTGATTTAGATTTCTATGTTCCAATAGAGGATGTTCCCAGAACAAGGGATATATTGGTTAACGAAGGTTACGAGCCATGGGAAAAACTCACCTCTGCTCAAGAAAAATCATTTTACAAATTCCAACGAGAATATCACTTTATAAACAAATTAACAGGTATTAACCTGGAGATAAAGTGGAAATTCTTATCCACATTAATCCCTACATCAAATGAACCAGTTTTTCAAGAAAATGAATTCTTTAAAGAAGTTAACCTTGATCAGTTTAAGGTGAAAACCATATCTCCTGAATACTTAATACTGATTCTATCCATTCACAATGCCAGTCATGCCTATTCAAGCTTATATCGTTTTTGTGACATTTCTGAGTTGATAAGATATTGTAGTAACATTAAATGGGAATATCTCCTAAAAATTGCCGATGATTGGGGAGTGAAAAGGATATTTTTGATTAACCTTAAAATTTTAAGGGAATTATTCCAAATACAACTTCCAGGAGATGTTCTAGAACTGATAAATAATTCGAATGTTGATGAAGTATCTAAGGATATCGTTAAAAGGTTGTTCACGTCAAAACCCAGAGGAGTACTGGAAAAAGTCGTTTTTCATAGTAATTTACGCGAAAAGAGGAAAGATAAACTCAAAACTATATTGATAATGATATTTTTACCCACACCGGGAGTGATTGAAAGTGTGTCTTTACCCAGGGCTTTAGAACCACTCTACTATATATTAAGGGTGTTTCAGATGGTGAAAAATGTGATTACAAACCAATAAAATTATAAGAGTCAATTAAGAATTTATTTTTAATAGAATAACTTTTAAATAAGGGGAGTATTAATGGAAACTGAAAAAATACTGGTAACCGGTGGAGCAGGATTCATAGGCACCAATTTAGTTAAAGAATTAGAAAACAGAGGCCATGAAGTATTTGCTGTTGACTTGCTTCATAATAATCGGGACAACTACCAGCGCTGTGATGTGCGCAACTACCGCCAGTTAGAACGACTTTTTAAAAATAACAAATTTGATTATGTTTACCATCTGGCGGCAGAGTACGGTCGCTGGAACGGAGAAGGATACTACGAAAACCTATGGCAGACCAATGTAATCGGAACCAAACACATGATCCGATTACAGGAAAAACTAGGTTTCAAAATGATATTTTTCTCATCTGCAGAGGTTTATGGGGATTACACTGGAAGAATGACCGAAGATGTAATGGTAAATAACCCCATTAAAGACACTTACCAGATGAATGACTACGCCATAACCAAATGGGCCGGGGAACTCATGTGTATGAACTCTGCCACCATGTTTGACACGGAAACTGTACGTGTACGCCCAGTAAACTGTTACGGGCCCCACGAAGAATATTCTCCATTCAAAGGTTTCATACCAATTTTTATCTATAAAGCACTACATAATCAACCTTACACAGTTTACAAAGGACATAAACGTATCATTGATTATGTGGAAGACACTGCTTTCACCTTCGCTAATATTGTCGATAATTTCATCCCGGGTGAAGTATACAATGTTGGTGGACGTACAGAATGGGAGAAAGATATTAAGGACTATTCAGACATAGTATTAAACGCTGTCGGTCGTGATGATTCTTTAGTTACCTATGAAGAGGCAGAGGACTTCACCACCCAGGTTAAAACCATTGATTTTTCCAAGGCAATAAAGGATTTAAAGCATGACCCTAAAATAAATCCTGAACAGGGGATTAAAAAAACTGTAGAATGGATGCGATGGTTCTACAGGGTAGAAGATTAAAATATCTATTTGGGGAGATTAACGTGGATTATAATGATTACAATGATAAAACGGTTTTAGTGACTGGTGGTGCTGGTTGTGTAGGGAGCAACCTCACCCGGAAACTATCAGAATACGCCGAGAAAGTTATAATATTAGATAATCTTGATTCAGCTTACGAATGGAATATTCCAGAAGTTGAAAATATATACTTCGTAAAGGGAGACATCCTTGATGATGAGATGCTCAAGCGTGTCTTTAAGGAGAAACCAGACTATGTTTTCCACCTTGCAGCCCATTTTGCCAACCAGAACTCGGTAGATAACCCCGAACTGGATCTCATGGTTAATGGGATGGGTATATTGAAAGTGTTAGAGTATGCTCATCTTGTGGGGGTGGAACGCTTTGTTTACTCTTCATCTGGATGTGGAGTCTATGGTTTAGACTCTAAAATGCCCTTTGAAGAACCCGATATTTCCATTAGTTTACATACTCCTTACCAGGTTACCAAACTCATAGGGGAACTTTACACTAATTATTTCCACAATCTCTACGGGTTACCTATTGTTAATGCCCGATTTTTCAACGTGTTTGGACCGGGAGAAGTTCCAGGAAAATACCGTAATGTAATTCCCAACTTCATGTACTGGTCCATGACTAACCAGGCACTACCCATCACTGGTGATGGTTCAGAAACAAGGGATTGGACCTATGTAGACGATATTGTTAATGGGCTCATGGCCATGGGAATAGTTGAAGAAGCCATTGGAGAAGCAATTAACCTTGGATCTGCTACTGAAACCAGGGTTATTGATATGGCCAACATGGTGAATGAGTTAACCGGTAACACCGAGGGAATTGCTTATGCAGCCCGCAGGGACTGGGATGCAAAGACTCGGTTGCTTTCTTCTATTGAAAAAGCTAAAAAAATCCTGGGTTACAATCCACAGACAACCTTTAAAGATGGTTTAAAGAAAACCCATTCCTGGTTTGTGGAAAACTGGGATGACATCGAGAGAAGCGCAGAATTTTGATATTTATGAATATCCTTGTTGTACAAGAATCCGACTGGATCCAGAGGAACCCCCATCAACAACACCATCTTATGGAACGATTATCTTTAAGAGGTCATAAGATACGCGTTATTGACTATGAGATCGACTGGAAAACCAATAAAAATGAGGGAATAATCTCCAAAAGACAGGTTTTTAAAGGTGTTCATAAAATTCATGATGAAGCAAACATTGATGTGATAAGGCCCGGCCTACTCAAGATTCCAGTTTTAAATTATGTCTCCTGGACTTGGACTAGCTGGAGAGAAATCAATCGCCAGATTAAGGAATTTAAACCAGATGTCATTGTAGGTTTTGGTTTGATCAATACATATATCGCTGCTAGAGCGGCCAAAAAACACAATATTCCTTTTGTTTATTACCTAATTGATGTTCTCTATACTTTAATACCAGAAAAATCACTACAATTCATTGGAAAACAGGTTAAAAAAGGTATCATCAAAAATTCTGATAAGGTTATAACCATCAACAAAAAATTATCAGAATTCGCAGTGGGCTTAGGGGCTGATGAGAACAATACTATTGTTATTGATGCAGGTATTGATTTGGAAAGGTTTGATCCTAAAATTGACGGTTCTGCTATCCGAAAAGAGTATGGGATTAAAGATGATGAATTATTACTCTTTTTCATGGGTTGGATTTATCACTTTGCCGGTGTTAAAGAAGTGGCAGAGGAACTGGGAAAAGGAAATCATGAAAATATGAAATTGATGGTAGTGGGAGATGGGGATGCCTATCATGATCTAGAAGACATTAAAGAAAAATACATTCTTGATCGGAGACTAATATTAACTGGTAAACAACCATACCGTAAGATACCGGAATTTATAGCAGCAGCGGATGTTTGTATTTTACCTGCGTATCCTCAAGAGATAATAATGCAAGATATAGTCCCCATTAAATTATATGAATATATGGCCATGAGTAAACCAGTTATTGCTACTCAGTTACCGGGTATTAAAGCTGAATTCGGTGATGATAATGGTATTTCCTATGTAGATTTTCCTGAAAACTTATTAAATAAGGTTATTGGGCTTGATGTTCAAGAGAATGGTAAAAAGGCTTGTAATTTTGTTCGAGATAATGATTGGTCATCAATTACTGATAAATTCGAAGAGACTTTAGGTGGAGTTGTTTAAGTTGGATGAGTATTTAGCTTACGTATCAAAAATTGAAAATTTAAAGGATGACATTAAAAAAAGTCTTGATTTCGTAAAATGGAAAAAATATGTTAAAAAAGATTCTACGGTTTTTCTCAAACCAAATTTTACTTATCCCTATTACAAGGAAGGAATAACCACTTCACCAGAATTATTAAAATATTTATTAGAAATATTGAAAGATAGAGCTGATAATGTATTTTTAGGGGAATCCGATGGAGGTAATCATTCGTTTACTGCGAATGAGTCGCTGGAAGGTCACCAAATGCCCGAAATTTGTAGGGATACAGGGGTAGAAATGGTGAACTTGTCGAATATTGAATCCAAGTTTGTTGAGGATAATATAAATGGTAAAAATGTTAAGGTCCAGCTTCCTAAACTTCTAATAGAAGATGTTGATTGTTTTATTTCGGTTCCGGTTTTAAAAGTCCATGTAATGACACAAGTCACCCTTAGCATGAAAAATTTATGGGGCTGTTATCCCGATACAATGCGTGGTTTGTACCATAAAAATCTTAGTGAGAAACTTACTCTGATTACTAAAGTACTTAACCCTAAATTGGTGGTGATGGATGGAATATATGCTCTGGATGGTCATGGCCCCATGTATGGGGAACCTAAAAGATTAGATTTAATTTTGTCCTCCAATAATCCTGTTGTTATAGATTCATTGGGTGCAAATATGATGGGAATACCTATTAAAAAGGCCGAACATGTGATTGTTGCTGAAAAAGAGGGTCTTGGAACTACAAATTTGAATAACGTAACTATAAATGATGATTGGACGAGATTCAAGATGCAATTCAGCGTTAATAAGACTGTTATTGACAGTTTGTCCACATTACTTTTTAAAAGTGAAACAATAGCCAAATTGGTTATGAATTCCCCAGTAACTCCCTTAATTTATGGATGTGCTAAATTCTTGAGAAATCCCAAGGAAAAAGAAGTCGTAAGTGAAATGGAGCGATATTACAAATGAAAATTCTTCAGGTCATTCCTTTCTTTGCCCCAAAGTATGGGGGAACTGTAAATTCTACATATATCTTGTCAAAAGAATTATCAAAAGCAGGTCACGAAGTTACAATATTAACTACAGATATTGATAAAGATGAAAAATATGTTGAATCAATTATAAAGAAGGGAGTAAATGTAATTTGTTTACATTCTGTTTATAATTTAGGTCTATTAATATATTCGCCTTCGATCAAAAACTGGTTAGATACCAATCTAAAAGATTTTGATATAATACATATGCATAATTTCAGATCTTACCAAAATAATGTTGTCCGTACATATGCAAAAAAATATAATATCCCTTATATTTTGCAAGCAAGGGGTTCTGTATTGCCTTTTTTTCAAAAACAGAATTTTAAAAAAATTTATGATTTTATATGGGGATATAAAATCTTAAATGATGCAAAAATGGTCATTGCTCTTACTAATGGGGAACTAAAGCAGTATCAACAAATGGGTGTTAGATCTGACAAAATCAAAATAATTCCAAATGGAATTGATCTATCAGAGTATCAGCTTCTTCCTGCAAGAGGAAAATTCAGGAAAAAATATGGTATTAAAACTGATGAAAACGTAATTTTATTTTTAGGGAGAATAAATAAAATAAAGGGTATTGATCTGCTTATAAATTCATTTTCAGATATTTCAAAAGAACTTGATATGGTTAAACTTGTTATAGTAGGCCCTGACGACGGGTTTTTAAATTATATTAAACAAATGATTATAGATCTAAAGTTGTCAGATAAAGTTATTATCACGGGCCCTCTTTACAATAAAGCCAAATTAGAGGCTTATGTTGATGCAGATGTATATGTTTTATCTTCAAGATATGAAACATTCCCAAATACAGTTTTAGAATCTTTAGTGTGTGTGACCCCTGTGGTAATGACAAAAAACTGCGGAATAGCAGATATTATTGATAAAAATGGTGGAATAGTTGCTGATCATGACATTCAACACTTGAAACAGGCAATTATAACTTTGTTAACTAATAAAAAACTTAGGTCTAAATATGCAAAAAATGGTAGAAGAATAGTAGAAACTAAATTTGACTGGTTAAATATCATTAAAAATCTTGAAAGAATTTACATGGATATATTAAATAGATAAAAAACAGGAATACTAATAAAAACATTATTTCTTTATTGAATAGTCAAAAATAGTGAATATATGAAACTTTGACTGAGTGACTTTATTGCTAATATAGCTTCATATTATCCGGCATAACACGTTTAGAACTATTAAAAATAAGAATTATGATATATACTGGAATAGATGCCTTAACATAATTTTAATCCTCAAGATTAATAAAATATTATTTATTTGGAAGGCCGTGATAAAATGATGAAAAATAGGGACCACCGTAATTGCATTGTAACTATGCCTTTGGGCAAAAGCGGAGTCATACCCTTTTCCAATTTAGTAAATATTGTTAATAAATTGTCTGATGAACTTTATTTAGTTACGGGTGGAGAGGGATACGATATATTTAAAAATGACGAAAAAATTCATGTTGATAAAATTACTCATCAAAATCATTCTAACCTCATCATGCGAATTATTAGCAACATTAAACTTCAAGTAACTATTTCACGATTATTATTTCAACATAGAAATAATTATAATTCTGTAATTCTGTTCATAGGGGGAGAAAGTCTCATTTTGCCTTCTATAACTGTTAAAATATTGAAAAAAGATTTAAAAATAATTTTAGCAGGATTTCCAATGAAAATAGGCAAAATCAAGAAAGATCCACTAACCAAAATTACTGGTTATTTATCAAATGTTGTTTTTTTCTTTTCTGACAAAATTATCGTATATTCAAATAGAATTGTTATTGAAAGAAGATTACAAAAATATAATAAGAAAATCGGAGTTACAAGCGAACATTTTATTGATTTAAATACATTTAAAATGATGAAACCAACATATCAAAGAAAATTAATCGGTTATGTAGGTACTTTAAGCGAATTAAAAGGCGTAAAAAATTTGATACAAGCAATAGAAATATTGGGTAGGGATGATCTAAAATTCATATTTATTGGTGATGGTCCTTTGTTTGATGAAATGGAAGAATATATAAACGCTAATAGTTTAAACAAAAAGGTAATGCTTAAAGGATGGGTTTCCCATGATGAATTGCCTCATTATTTGAATGAGTTCAAATTACTTGTTCTTCCTTCTTATACTGAAGGACTGCCAAATGTGCTAATTGAAGCAATGGCATGCGGAACTCCAGTTTTAGCCACTAATGTGGGTGCCATTCCAGATATAATAAAAGATGCAGAAACAGGATTTATAATAGAAAAAAATGTACCTCATCGTATAGCTAAGGATATAAATAGAGTATTAGAATATGAAAAGATTGGTAACATTATTTCAAATGCTTATAATCTAATTGAGAATAATTTTACATATAGCAAAGTAGAGGAAAAGTGGGATCAAATATTAGAATAGTTCAGAATAGTTTTTTAAAGAGGATAAGGATGAATATGTTAAAACAACATTTTGAAAAGATATTTATAATTATTAGTTTAACATTCCTCTTTCTCTCTATCGTAATTTTACTTATAATTCCTCCAACAGCAGGCTATGAGATTTCAATATATGATGTTTATCCACCATTTTTCTGGTTTTCCATAATATTTTCAATAGTATCTGCACAAATGAGTCTACTTTTTGGTTATTTGGCAGATAAAAACAAATTTGGAATATATTCTTACTTACTAATTATACTAAACGATTTAGTTTTGATATTTTTACCAATTATCCGTGGTTACTTCCTATTTGGTACGGGAGATGTAATGTCTCATCTCGGTTTTTTACAAGTCATTTTTAATTCTGGTTTTATTGGATCAAATAACATGTATCCTTTAATTCATGTGTTGGCTTCATCACTAGTTATTTTAACTGGATTAGATGTTAAAACAGTTATAAACTTTTTCCCTCAATTTTCCAGTTTATTTTTTTTATTATCGTTTTATTTGATAGCAAGATCTTTTTATAAGAAAGATGTTTTTTACTTAGCTCTGATTTTTTCTCCCATATTACTTTTTACGTTAACTTATACCACATTTGCTCCATATGTAATGGGAATTTTGTTATTACCTTTCATCATATTCCTTTATTTTAAATCTCAATCAGATAAAAGTGTGGTTTTTACAATTTTACTACTAATTTCGTTGATTTCAATAGTTTTTTTACATCCACTCATCTCACAAATATATGTTTTGCTTTTTATAGTGATGACCCTAATTTATTATAATCAGGATAAACTGTTTAAAAAAGAATTTAAATTAAATCTTAGATCTGGTATGAATCTTATTTTACTGATATCTGTAATATTTTTTTCATGGAATGCTTATCTATATTTAGTTACAAAAGATATAAAAAAATTCTATGCAGGTTTAATCGGTGAAGGATCGGGGTCTACTTTAGGTACATATACGAGCACCATTTCATATGCACAACCTAACTACATCGATCTCGTTAATTTGACTTTTTCGAAATATGGGCAATATATTATAATGGGTATAATTGGAATTTTTTGCGTTATTTGTTTAGTTAAAATTATTAGGAATAATAAAATAAAAGAAAATTATTTGTTTTCTTATATTTTACCATCCATGATGTTTATTCTTTTTTTATTACTCTCAGTCACAACTTTCGTTGGAACTTATATTTTTGATTTTGCTAGGTTTATTCCACTGGCATTTATCTTTGCTATCATTTTCATCCCAGTATGTGTTAATAAAAAATTAAAAACTATAAAATTGGAGGTAATTAATGGAAAATTATCTAAATATGGCATTTTTAAATTAGTATCCTTTGGTCTAATTCTTTTACTCGTAGTATATTTTTCCACTTTTAATTTATATTTCTCTCCAATAGTTAAAACCTCAAATGAACAAATGGGAAAAGCAGAATTTAATGGGATGGCTACATTTTTTGATATCCGGAATGATAACTTCCAAATCTTAAGCATGGGAATTTCACCCTATCGAATATATGATGCAATATATGGTAAAAATGTTAAGAAAAAAATGATAAGCTATGAAGGTGTTACTCCCCCTGATCATTTCGGATATTCTGAAAATTCTTCCTTTAGTCAAGTAGTAAATCAATCTACATATTTCATATTATCTAAAAGAGGAGAAATCCTTTATCCTTCATTATATTCGGAGTATAAAGATAAATGGAGATTTAATCCTAGCGACTTCCAAAAATTAAAAGAAAGTGATAATGGGGTTCATAGAATTTATAGCAACGGTGATCTTAACATATTTCTGATGGAGTGATTTTATGGTTAATATTGCATTAATTATCGGAACAAGTAGTTATGGAAAAGATATTTTAAGTAAGGCCCCATGGGTATCTAAATTAGATAGTAACCATCATGTTTTTGTTGCATCAAGAGTCAAACCAAAATCACATTTAAATGACGACCTTAAAATTTTAATTGGAGATGAAGAATTTGATAAAATAAATTCAGCCTTTGATAACCTTTCAAGAAATGCAAAAATGACTTTTCTTTATGATTCTCAGTTTCTTCATGAATATTCGGAGAAGGAAAAGGAAGATATGGAAAAGTGGTTAGGTATCTCTTTTAGATATATATCTTCATTCTCACGGTTGTTTTACGACAGATCTAAATATAAGGATTCTAGAAATCAAAATAAGTTAAATGATTATATTGTTGGATTAATAAGTTTTTATAAAAATTTTTTTATCGAGAATGATGTTGATTTAATGATAAATACATTAGAAGACACAACTTTTTCTGTAGTGTCATTTTTTACTGCTAGACGATTAGGTATTAAGGTTGTGAGTATATTTCCAAGTAGATTTCCTAAACCTGGTTTTTCCTTTAACGAAAATTTCAATGAGGTTTTGTTTTGGAATGATAAAACTACAAATATTGACACAGTTAGACAATTATATTCTTCCAAAACTATCACTGGAGAAAAAGTATTATCTGAAAATGTTAAATACTGGAAATTTAAATCAATTCCTAGAAGATTAGATTCAATTAGATATCTTTATAGATATAATAAATTCAAAAAGAATTTGTTGAAGAAATACCCGGAGGAATTCTACTGTTTTTATAATCAGAATATAATGGATATAATATATAAATATTTGATAGGATTAATTAGAATTTCGTTGATTAAGTTGGTGATTAAAGATCCAAACTTGAATGATAATTTCTTTTTTTTTCCACTTCATTATACTGCTGATGCTCAGATCACCTTCAAAGAGCCAATGTTAGATCAAATTGATTTATGTAAAAAAATATCACGTGCATTGCCCAATAATTGTAATTTATATATTAAACCTCATCCACATTATTTTGGTTCAGATACAAATTTTAAAGAAATTTATGGGTTGTCTAAATTTACAAATATTAAGATTATCCACCCATCAGTTCCTCCACAAAATCTAATTAAAAATGCTGTTGGAGTTATTACCATAAATTCCACTAGTGGATTTGAAGCTTTAATAATGGAGACACCAGTAATTTCATTTGGGCATGATTTTTACTGTAAGGAAGATTTGTGTTTCATTGTTCGAGATTTAAATGAATTAAGTGAGATCTTGTTAAAAATATTAAATGGTGAAGGAAAATCTAAAGAATATATCACTAAATTTATTTGTTCAACACATGTCAACACCATATTTATTAGTAATTATGAGGAACCGTCTGATGAAGATTGGACTAAAATCGCTAATGGATTTGATAAAATGTTAAGTTCAATATAACAACTTTTGTAGGTTAACTATGAATAAAAAAAAAATTTTTACAAGTCTTTTAGTCAAGGATATTAGTAGATTTAGAAAGGTAGATACAAACATATACTTATTAATACTTCGCTATTTTATTACTTCTTCAGCATTCAGATCTATGTTTTTCCATAGATTATTAAGTCTGAACTTAGTTAATAACAAAGTCTTAAGGAAGATTATCACAGCATTTGGGTGGTTATTAACAGAAATTGAAATTCCATCTACATCTAACGTTGGCGGTGGGTTATTTATCCCCCATCCCAAATGCATTATTATTAACCGAAGATGTATAATAGGTGAAAATGTTACAATAGCTCAAGGAGTTACTATTGGGGGAAACATTTTTAAGGAAAAAAATGGAAGAGAAAGTCCCATAATTGAAAATAATGTATTGATTGGCGCAGGGGCAAAAATTTTAGGTCCTGTAACGGTAGGCGAAAATTCTATCATTGGTGCGAATGCTGTTGTTATCAAAGATATACCAAAAAACTCTGTTGCTGTTGGTATTCCAGCCAAGGTTGTAAAACAAGTAAATGAACCCTATCCTGATTTAATAAAAAAAAATTATTCTCTTTAAAATGACGTATTATTGAGACATAGCTACTATTAAGTGAGTTATTAATTTGGTGATTTATTGAACGAATTAAAAATCTTTTTTCAAAGGGTGGGATTAGTAGGTATCTCAAATATATTAATTGCTTTAAGCTCATTTATTTTATTACCTATTCTTACAAAAACATATAGTATTGAGGAATATGCTATATGGATACAAGTAAGTACTACTATCAATTTAATAAGAGGAATAGCTGAATTAGGATTGCCTTACGCTATGATACGCTACTTGGCAGCCGAAGAGAATAAAGAAAAAATAAAAGAAGGATTTTATTCAACAGTTTTCTTTGTAGCTTTTATGGGCATAATTGCATTTTTGATATTATACATATTTTCGGAACCAATCTCTAATGCGATTTTTGGCGGTAATGATAATATAGTTATTCTTACAGGCCTAACTATAATTGTAGCAGGCTTAAATGGGATAATGACAAATTATTTTAGAACATTTAATGAAATAAGACTCTATTCACTATTTTCAATTACTTTGACTTATTTCAGTGTTTTAGTAGTTTCATGTGTTGTTTTTTTAGGGTTTTCCATATATTATGCCATATTGGGAAATCTGATTTCTCTATCAATTGTTTTAGCAATAATGATTTCAATTATTATCAAAAATATTGGGTTTTCATTCCCAAAATTTAGTAACATTAAGGAGTACTTATCTTTTAGTATTCCTACAGTCCCTAGCAATTTATCTATATGGATTTTAGATTCCAGTGATCGATATTTAATTGGGATAATTTTAGGAATTGGATTTGTGGGGTTATATTCTCCTGCTTATTCACTTGGAAATATCTTAGTTTTTTTCTTAACACCGTTTTCAATACTTTTGCCATCCATATTGGCCAAACATTATGATAATAATAATATTAAAAATGTAAAAAATATATTGGGAAATTCTTTTAAATATTATTCAATGTTTTCAATTCCTGCGGCTTTCGGTATTTCCGTTCTTGCTAAACCGATGTTATTAATACTTACTACAGAACAAATAGCTTTAAATGGGTACATTGTCACTCCATTTATAGCAGCTAGTGCTCTTTTATTTGGTTTGAGTGGAATTATAAATCAAACTTTAGTTTTAACAAAGAAAACTAAATATTTAGCTGTGATCTGGATGATTGCTGCCATCATCAATTTTATTCTTAATCTAGTCTTTTTACCATATTTAGGGATTATTGGTGCGGGAATCATGACTTTAGTTGCATACATGGCTGCTTTTGCGTTAACTTTATTTTATTCATTTAAATTTATCGAATTCGAACTTAATATCCTTTTTATAATAAAAAGCATAATTGCATCGTGTATATTTTCAGTAATAGCCCTATTTTTAGCTCCTGAAGGGATTTTTAATGTTATTTTAGTTGTAATGTTATGTATTATTGTTTATTTCATATCTCTTAAACTACTAGGTGAGTTAAAAAGCAATGAAATTCTATTCATTAGAAGGTTATTTAGAGATTAATAACAAAAAAGGCTATTTATTTAAAATAATCTCTTAATTGGGTCGAATAGTCCTCAAATTAATTATATATGATATTATTTCAAAATATACTCAATATTGTTAACATAATTTGACGCGAAAAAGTATTCAATCAATCACTAACTAATATAATTTCATAATTAATTGATCATGATACAAGATATTGGGGAACCCTTATTCAAAAGTAATTATCATAGATTTAGGAATAGATTATTATTACTTTTGGGGTAAATAAGATTATTGTTAAAAGGATTTAATATAATATATAAATGATATATGAAAGAGATTACATTATATTATAATAAATTCGATTTAAGCAATTATTCCTTGATTTAGTGCCTTAATTAGGGCGACAAAGTATTTTTATGTAATAATGTGGGAGAAAACATGTCAAAACTTGCAATACTTGGCGGTAAACCTGTATTTAAGGAGTTCATTCCATTTTCGAGACATTCTATTGGAAAAGAAGAAATTACAGAAGTTTTATGCACTTTAAATTCTGATTGGATTACAAGAGGTCCAAAGACATTTAAGTTTGAAGAAATGTTTTCATCATATGTAGATTCAAAATTTTCATTAGCTGTTAATTCTTGCACCGCAGCATTACATCTTGTTTTAGCAGGATTAGATATTGGTAAAGGTGATGAAGTCATTACAACCCCCTTAACGTTTGCTGCTACTTCTGAAGTAATTATTCATCAAAATGCTAAACCTGTTTTTGCGGATGTTGAAAGAGACACTTATAACATAGATCCATCTAAACTTGAAGAAAAAATCTCAAAGAACACAAAGGCTATCATTCCAGTTCATTACGCTGGTCATCCCTGTGATATGGATGAAATAATGAGAATTGCTTCTGATTACGATTTATATGTTATAGAAGATGCAGCTCATGCTATTGGATCAAAATATAAAGGGAGAAACATTGGAACCATAGGGGATGCTACATGTTTCAGTTTTTATGCCACTAAAAATCTTGCTACAGGTGAAGGTGGTATGATAACCACCAATAATGAAGAATTAGCTGAAAAAATGAGAATTCTAAGTCTTCACGGAATAAGCAAAGATGCTTGGAAGCGATACTCTTCAGAGGGCTCATGGTATTATGAGATATTATATCCTGGGTATAAATATAACATGAGCGATATCGAAGCGAGTATAGGGATCCATCAACTAAAAAAGTTGGACTCCATGCAGAAAAGAAGGAACGAAATAGCAACTATTTACAATAAATCGTTTAAAGAGGTTCTAGAAATAATAACCCCTGCCGTTAAAGACTATGCTAAACATGCATGGCATTTGTACCCTATCTTGGTAAATAACGATTTATTAAATATAAATCGTAATGATTTTATCGAAGCTTTAAAAGCTGAAAATATTGGTACAAGTGTCCATTTCATACCTTTGCATTTTCATCCGTATTATAACGAAAACTATGGATTTAAGAAAGGTGATTTTCCTGTTGCAGAATCTATATATGAAAAGGAAATATCATTACCAATATACCCTAAAATGACTGATGAAGATGTTCATCAAGTCGTTAATGCTGTTAAAAAAATTATTAATTATTATCGGGTGTAATTAATGAAAATTACGATAGATAACTTTGTTATTGGTGATACAGAACCAACTTTTATAATTGCCGAAGCAGGTTTGAACCACGATGGTGATCTAAGCCAGGCAAAAAGGTTAATAAAAAGTGCAGCTAGTAGCGGTGCGGATTCAATCAAATTCCAAATTTTTAAAGCTGAAGAAATCTCTAGTCCCCAATCAGATTATTATGATCTGTTTAAATCATTAGAATTAAGTGATGAGGAATGGATAGATCTAGCTGAATATGCTGATTCTAACGGAATTTTATTCACTGCCAGTGTTTTTGGTACACATAGTGTAGATCTATTTGATGAGATAGAATCACCATTATACAAAGTAGCTTCTGGTGATTTGACGTATTTGCAATTATTAAGTCAAATAGCTCGCAAAAAAAAGCCAATTGTATTATCAACGGGTATGTCTTCTATATGTGAGATAGAGGAGGCTCTTAATGTTGTTTATAATGAGGGTAATCAGAATATTGCTTTAATGCATTGTGTTTCTAATTACCCTACAAATTATGAGGATACAAATTTAAATTTTATTAAAACTCTTAAAAAATTGTTTAAAGTACCTGTAGGTTTCTCGGATCACACCATTGGAACTTTAATTCCTGCATTAGCGGTTGTTATGGGTGCGGATTTGGTTGAAAAACATTTTACATTGGATCAAAATTTGCCAGGTCCTGATCATCAGCTTTCTCTTGAACCCGGTGAGTTCAAATCAATGGTTAAAAATATTAGATTAGCTGAAACTTCAACAGGATCTCAGATGAAAACCATTACTGAAGATGAGAAAAATCTTCGTTCACTAGCCAGAAGAAGCATTACTGCCAAAAAATATATAAAAAAGGGAGAAATTTTAACTGAAGATAAAATAAAATATTTAAGGCCAGGAACTGGCATTGAACCAAAATTTGGAGATTTAATTATTGGAAAAACTGTTAAAAATGATATTGATAAGGATCAACAATTACAATGGGATGACCTATGAAAAGAGTAATAGTTATTATACAAGCTCGAATGGGCTCGGAACGTCTACCCGGTAAAGTTTTAGAAAAGATTGGTGGCACTTCACTTCTTGAGATAATTATTAATCGTGTAAAAAGATCTAAATATATAAATGAAGTGATTGTTGCAACAACATTGAATGCTGAAGATGATGCAATTATAGAATTATGTAACAAAATTGGATCTGAAGTTTTTAGGGGGAGCGAAAATGACGTTTTTAGCCGATATTTGCAAGCTTCAGAGATATTTAATGGGGATATCATTGTAAGAGTGACAGGCGATAATCCACTTACCGATCCGGATCTAATGGATCAAATGATCCATGACCATTTAATGTCTGGGAATGATTACACCTATTCGCAGAATGCTCCGTTGGGTTTCGGTTGTGAAGTTATTAGTCGCAAAGCATTGGAGATAATAAATGCAGAATATTTGACAAATTCAGAAAAAGAACACGTCACTCTTTTTATTAAGAATCACCCTACAGATTTTAAAATTAGAAATTTTAGATATGCCCTAGAATATCCACTTAATTATAGGTTCACTGTTGACACCCCGCAGGATATCTCATTTATTAAAGAAATATATGACGGATTAAAAGACCTAATTTATTTAAAAAATAAAGATTTATTCTTGTTTCTTGAAGATAATCCTGAGATAATTAAGATAAATTCAAATGTTGAGCAACAAGATCTAATTAACAACCAAATTTAAGGTACTAAATGAAACCAAAAATCAGTGTAATCATACGAACATACAATTCATCTAATTTTATTAAAAAATCAATTCAAAGTGTATTAAACCAAACAATCAACCCACAAAGTTTTGAAATTGTCGTCATTGATGATGGTTCAACAGATGATACCCTTAAAGTTCTGAATAGCTATGAAGATCAATTGAAAGTGTTTCCTTATGAGAGTAATGGTCCTATTAACGCTATTAATATAGGTCTTGATAAAGCTAGAGGTGATTATTTCATTTTACTTGATTCTGATGATACATTCATTCCCGAAACCTTAAAAATATTTTTAAAAGTTATAGAAGATGAAAAAGTTGATTTTGTTTATTCAGACTACCTAGAACTAACCGAAAAAGATGAAATCAAGTTAGTTTCCCTTAAAAATAATATTTTCAATTCTGTTGCAGGAGGAATAGTATTTAAAAAATCTGCGGTTGAAGAAGTAGGAAAGTATGATGAGCAACTTTTTTTCCCGGAGTATGATTTATTGTTAAAGTTAATAAAAAAAGGATCAACTTATAAACACATCCCCAAACCGCTTTTTAAATATTACCGGCGTGATGATAGCCTCACATCAAATAAAAAAGCCGTTGAAAATGGTTTCAATCAACTATATGAGAAACATGGTCATATAGCTAATTTAAGAAGATATTAATGGTGTTTAGCATGGAAAAAAGATCTAAACCACAATTTAATGACATGGGATTAACACAATGGTACTGGAGAGTTTTACACCACAAAAACCTAGAACTGGGTGAAAATACTGAAATTGGTTCATTTACCGTTATTGATGCATTCAAGGGGGTTAAAATAGGAGATGATGTTAAGATTGGTTTTGGATGCACGATTCTTAGTTATTCTTCCATAGATAATAAAGGTGGAAAAACTATTCTGGGCAAGAATTGCAAAATTGGTAGTGGATCTGTAATAATGCCAGGAGTGGAAATTGGTGAAAATTCTATCATTGGGGCAAATAGTTTTCTGAATAAAGATGTACCACCTAATGAGGTGTGGGTAGGTAGCCCTGCTAAATATCTTAAAAAGGTTGATTCAAATGATCTATGAATTTTACAATAAAAAAACTATTCTTGTTACTGGAGGAGTTGGATCTATAGGCAAAGAAATAGTCAAAATGTTACTAAAATGCAAACCAAAATCTATCCGTGTTTTAGATAACAATGAAACTGCTCTTTTTGATCTTGAACAGGAATTACAGTCAGATAAAATCAGAACATTAATTGGTGACGTTAGGGATACAGAAAGATTAGAACGAGCTTTTGAGAATGTTGACATAGTTTTTCATGCTGCGGCACTAAAACATGTTGGTTTGTGTGAATATAATCCATTTGATGCAGTAAAGACTAATGTAATAGGAACTCAAAATGTTTTGAATGCCGCATTAGATCGTAATGTGGAGAAAGTAATAGTTATAAGCACGGATAAGTCAGTGAACCCGGTTAATGTTATGGGTGCAACAAAGCTCTTGGCTGAAAGACTAACCATCTCCGCAAATCATTATAAAGGTGAAAGGAAAACTGTCTTCTCTTGTGTAAGATTTGGCAATGTTTTGGACTCTAGAGGTTCAGTTGTTCCTATTTTCAAGAAACAAATTGAAGATGGAGGACCGGTCACTATCACTGATCCTAGTATGACACGTTTTGTAATGGGCATACCAGAGGCTGTAAATTTAATTCTTAAGTCTGGTGAAATAGCAGAAGGTGGAGAAATATTTATCCTAAAAATGCCTTCACTGAATATTATCGATTTGGCGGAAGTTATGATCGAAGAATTGTCAAAATTGTATGGTCACCAAAAAGAGGATATTAAAATTAGGTATATTGGTAAAAGATCTGGGGAGAAGATGTTTGAGGAATTAATGACAGTAGAAGAATTACCTTTTGCTGTTGATAATGGTGATTTAATTATCTTAAACTCCAAAAATGGTAAAAAACTTGATAAATATAAATATAATTCAAATTCAGTAAATAAATTATCTAAGAATGAAATAAAAATGATTATTAAAGAATTCTGTCTGCTTTAATATTAACTCTATAAATCAAATTGAAATACCCCAATCATTTAAAACTTAAGGAAAAATCTATTTCCAATCAATATTATCATTAAACTTATAATGGATAGTGGTGCTAAAGTGTATCAACAATTACTTCAGCGGATAAAAGACAGGGAATCAACCATTTGTGTAGTTGGGCTGGGCTACGTGGGCCTCCCGACAGCCATATTCTTTGCTGAAAATGGATTTAATGTAATTGGGGTGGATGTTGAGGAAAAGAAACTTACCCTGATAAACCAGGGGATTTCACCCCTGGGGGAGCTTGGTCTGGATGAACGGCTTCAGAAAGTGGTTGAAGATGGAAGATTGGTGGCCACATCAGACCTTCCCGGTGCTACTTCTGAATCTGATGTTATTCTACTCATTGTACCTACACCGGTAACCCCCTCCAAGGATCCCGATCTCTCCTATATTGTCCGCGCTGGTGAAGATGTGGCTAAAGGATTGAGAAAAGGTAAACTGGTGGTACTGGAATCCACAGTCTATCCTGGAGTGACCGAAGAAACCCTCCAGCCCATCCTGGAATCATCGGGACTCAAAGCCGGTGTTGATTTTGGACTGGCCTACTGCCCAGAGCGATATAATCCCGGAGATGATGCCCATTCCCTGGAGAAAGTAGCCCGTGTGGTGGGGGGCATAACACCTGAATGGGCAGAGATAACCCGCGAACTTTACCAGTTCATCATAAAAAAGGATATCCGTGTTCTCCGGAATATAAAAACTGCCGAGGCCGCCAAGGTAATTGAAAACACCCAGCGCGACCTTAACATTGCCCTCATGAATGAACTGGCCATGATCTTCGAAAAAATAGGCATCGATGTCATGGAAGTAATTGACGGTGCCAGCACCAAATGGAACTTCAACGCCTACTATCCGGGGGGAGGAGTAGGAGGGCACTGCCTACCCGTAGATCCCTACTATCTGGTTAAAAAAGCTAAAGAACTGGGATACCACTCTAAAGTAATAGCAGCAGGCCGCACCATCAATGATTACATGCCTAAACATGTCTTTGAACTCCTCAACGATGCCCTCAACGACAATGAAAGGCCAGTTAAAAACTCTAAAGTAGTGGTGCTGGGGTTATCCTACAAGGAAAACGTGGGAGATGACCGGGAGTCACCATCAAAGGAATTAATCAGTGAACTTGAACATAACCAGGCCCTGGTGACCATAGTTGACCCTTATATTGAAGAAACCGGAGTTTACGGCACACTGGTAAGTGATGTGTATACTGCACTGGAGGATGCTGATGCCCTGGTCCTCATGACCGCCCACAGGGAGTTTCGAGAACTGGACTTTGCAAGGGTAAAAGAGTTAATGAAAATCCCCATTATTATCGATGCCCGGCGTATCTACGACCCGGAAAAATTAAGGGAAATGGGATTCCATTACAGTGGAGTGGGAGCGGTAAACAATTCCTATTAACTCCTTATTTACTATTTTTAAACATTCAATGATTGAATTTTTATAGCTAACTAATTCTATTATAAGATATTTCATTTTAAAATTGGTTCCTAAAAATTCTCTCTTTAAAAACCTAAAATTCTCTTCTTTAAAAGCCCAAACTTTTTTTCTTTAAAAAAATACTTCTTAAAAAAAATAGGTAGTTAATTAAAACTATAATAGTTAATTAAATGGGATTAATTAACCGTGTGATAAGTTCAATTAACATTTACAGGTGAAAAACTCAACAACCTGCTCCAGATCCTTTTTAAAATCTTCGGTAGGCTGATATCCATGGGCCTTTATTTTATCAATATCTGCCAGCGAGTGTTTAACATCTCCAACCCGTGGTTCAGTGTATTTAGGGTTAACCTCCACATCCATGAGTTCTCCCATCATACCAACCAGTTCATTGAGGGTGGTTCTCCGGCCACAGGCCACATTGTAAACCCCCTGCATATCCGTCTCACAGGCCAAGATATTAGCCTGAACCACGTTCTTCACAAAGGTAAAGTCCCGGCTCTGTTCACCATCACCAAAGATAGTGGGAGACTCCCCATTCATAATTGATGTTATGAATTTAGGGATCACCGCTGCGTACTGGGAATTAGGGTCCTGCCGGGGACCGAACACATTAAAGTAACGCAGAGAAACAGTGGACAAACCATAAATATCAGTGAAATTCTGACAGTACAACTCGCCAGTAGCCTTAGTAGTTGCATATGGTGATTTAGGATTCAGGGGCATGGTTTCCACCTTGGGAAGTACGGGTGTGTCCCCGTACACCGAGGAAGAGGATGCACAGACCACCTTTTCAACATCACAATCACGGGCAGCAATGAGCACCTTCAATGTCCCGGTTATGTTTGCTTCATGGGACCTTAAGGGATCCTTCACACTCCGGGGAACACTGGGCAATGCTGCCTGGTGCAAAACATAATCTACATCTTCAAAGATTTCATGAAGATCAATGGTGGTTATATCTCCCAGTACCAGACTTATCTGGTTAAGATCGAAGTCCTGTATGTTTTCGTGTTTCCCTGTGGCCTTATTATCCACAATGAAAACCTCATTATCTGGATATAACTCCTCTACAATGTGGGATCCGATGAATCCCAGTCCTCCAGTTACTACCACTTTTTTATTTCTAATGATTATAACTCCCTTATTTTTTTCTTAATATTCCCTATGTTAATTACTCTTCTTAAACTCTCGTGATTGGGGCATGGTATGTGCAGCCCCCTACTTGAGATCTAAAAATAAGGTCACATGAATATCAACGACTCGGGGGAGGAGTAGAATTTCATATAAACCTCCACTTATGTAATTAATTACATATTCTATGGGGTTTATAAGGTCATTTCTTTTAAATTACGGGATTTAAATCCAAAATAATATAAACCAGGAGCATATTATGAAAGACCATTAAATAAAGGAGGTGAAAATCTGATAGAGAAAACAAGCAGAAAAACAAACTTCAAACAATTTAGGGCTATTATTTTTATCTTTATTTTGGGATTAACCGTGATCACAGTTATAAACAGTGTGTCTGCTGCCGATAATGATGTTATTTACGTGAATGGGTCCTCGGGTAATGATAACTGGGATGGGCTGACCTGGCTCACCGCCAAGCTAACCATTAAAAACGCTACCGCCACAGTGAATGATGGGGGCACAGTCTACATTGCCGACGGCACCTACACTGGAGACGAAAACACCAACATCACCCTGGACAAGAATGTGACCTTCATCGGAGAACACCAGAACCAGACCATCCTGAATGGAACAGATACCAATCGCCTGTTCGTGATTGAAAACGGGGCCACAGTATCCCTCATCAATATGACCCTGGCCAACAGCTACATCGATGAAAGCATGGGTGCCGCCGTGTTCAACCTGGGAAACTTAACAGTCTCTGGCTGTACCTTCACCGCTAACATGGCTGAGTATGGCAGTGCCATCTACAATGCCCACACCCTGTATGTGGATAACTCCATCTTCAACGGAAACCTGGGACTGTCCATTTCTTCCATTTTCAACGATGCTGGTGCCACTGCTCAGGTGAGAAACTCCGTGTTCTCGGATAACGGTGTGGACGGCGATGCCGGGGCCATTGGAAACAATGGTGATTTAACCCTCACTGGCTGTACCTTCACTTCAAACAGTGCAGCATCAGCCGGGGCCATAATGAGCACCGGTACCATGAACATCACCGGCTGTACCTTCACTGGCAACAAAGCCAACTATGGAATGGGTGGTGCCATTTTAAACACTGGACTGATGACTATCAATGACAGTACCTTCACCAGTAACACCGCCAACAATGATGGAGGTGCTGGTGGGGCTATAATCAACGATGGTGGAACCCTTAACATCAAAAACACCACTTTCACCAGTAATACTGCGGATTTATCCGGAGGAGCTATCTACAACAATGGGCCACTGAACATCACCGACTCAGTATTCTCCAGTAACTCTGCCCTGGCTGGAGGTGCCCTGGTAAACCGTGGAAATTCCATTATCACCAACACTATCTTCAACAGTAACCATGCCCAGGACGGTGGGGCCATAGTAAACAACCAAAACATGACCATAACCAGCAGCACCTTCACCGGTAACCAGGCAGACATGTTGGGAGGAGCCATAGTCAACCGCCGCAACCTTACCATGCACTTCTCCCGATTGGTGGGAAACACCCCGGTGGACATCTACAATAGCGAGGCCACCCTGGATGCCGAGTATAACTGGTGGGGAACTAACTTCACCGGAACCGACCCGGTAACCGCGGGAAGAGTAAGCGGTGCCACCATCTCCCGCTGGCTGGTTTTAAGCCTAAACCCGGATCCTGCCACCATCAACAGCAAAGGAACATCAACCGTGACTGTGGATCTACTCCACGACCAGCTGGGCAACTACTACGACCCGGCCTATGGACATGTCCCCGACGGAATACTGGTGAATCTCACCGGAACCCTGGGAAGTCTCAACCCCACCCAGTTAAGTTTAACCAGTGGACGGGCCACCAGCCTCTTCACAGCTTC
>NPIE01004480.1_pt1 | contig 59916 bp, 54 predicted proteins | sample 8637661 | NCBI WGS metagenome assembly NPIE01 (sample SAMN07420842, study PRJNA396082) | bioreactor metagenome | isolation source: sample BA12 brine-fed electro-methanogenic bioreactor BA | place: Japan: Kochi | collected 2016-12-09 | reverse complement strand
AGTTCCCATCCGGAAATACCCCATTTCCGACACCCGCCCAGGGTTCGATCCTCGCGTACCTCATAACGCGTGGAGCTGATTTCTGGATTCTGGAGCATGTTTACGGTTTTCTCTGTCGGAGAGCAGACTCCTCCGTCTGAGCTCTATGCTCCTACTGATCTGAGGGGCTATACTTTCCTTCAGGCTAGCAGCAGGGCGGTCGTTGCAAGATTCGCTGAGAATACCGAACTCTGCACATAACTTCTGAAGGAACCGAATGATCTCCACAGACACCTGGCAAGACCAAAGCACCTTTTCAGCCATGAAATTATGGACTCAACTCCGGCTCTGAATCTCCAGAGCCTCCTGTATACATGCTTGCTCCTGCACATATCCTCAATATCCATGCCACGCCTTTTTGAAAAACAGACATCCTTGACTCCAAGGGTCTTGATATCAGGGAGATTGTCCTTCGAGGCAAATCCACCATCAAATGCAGCCTTCAGTGGAGCACGACCGTAAAGCTCCTTCTGTCGTTCAAGCATCTTTACAGGAAGAGTGCTGTCCGCAGGATTGCCCTCAAGCACCACGCAGTCAAGAACCAGGTTCGTCTTGCCGGCGGTGATATACACCTTGTGACCGTAATGGGTGTCTCGGCTATCTTTCACAATGATGTCTGTATGTGGTTCAAAGATGGAAACGATCTTCTCAGACGCAGGAACGGTCTCTCCGTAAACCACTCTCCGCATGGTCTGATCGATGACTCCCTCCGCAAGCCCTATGAACCTGCTGAGACAACAGGCGGTACTCTTCGGTGCATCCGGATAATTGCCAGCAAGTATCTCTTCAGCGGCTGTTCGGGCATAACCAATGACTTCGCCGGTAATCCTCATCAGCACTTCATAGCGTCCTCTGCGCTTCTTGGCACCCCTGCTGTTCCTGATCTCATTCATCCTCCGCTTTGCACTCCGGGTACGATCATGGTAACCTGCACATCCAATTTGCTTCATCATTCTGGTAAGTACCCGAACGCAGTCGTACAGGAGCTGAGAATCACTCGGCTCCAGGATATTGGATTCAACAACCGTACAGTCTCCCCGAACTTCCCGGCCTTTTTCCACGCCTTTTGCTGCGGCGTACCTCCGCAGAGATGTATTTATCTCTTCCCATGTTTCCGGTCTGACGGATTTGATGCCCTCGGCTACAGCTGATCTTGAGGGTATTCTTCCGCCAATTCCAATTCTGCAGAAGGACTGATAGAGCGGTACTTCATGCAGAAGAAACATGAGATCTTCATAAGAAAGCTGCTCAAGATGCTTGAGGACGCAGCACCTGAGAATCTGTTCTGCTGTTAATCCGTGACATCCCCGGTCCTCCTTACCTTTCTTCAGGTCTTGCCATACGAGTTCAACGAAGATAGGATTATCATCAATGATCCTGGTGATCTTCTCAAAGATTATTGCTCTTGGATGCTTTGAGGGCAGTACTGCCAGGGGCAGCTGAATGTTGAGTTTTTGGCGCATTTCGGATGTTGTCCTTTCTCTTGAATTCGGCTATTGTATTGCGGGACAACAATATATAGCTATTTCTCGGGAAATTGTCAACCCCGAAATGCGCCTCTCTCTACCGGGCTATATCATTGTTAGTGAATGTGTTACGCTATTACGGATGGGAACTACTTAGGTCTTGAATCCTGTATCTGTCGCAAAGGTAAATTCCACAGATGAAAGAGGACCCCGTACCGTATTCGAACCCCGCGGGCAAGCCAGGTCTCGGTTGACGGGAACCGGGCTGTTCGGCATGATTATCGGGAGCCTCTGTGTTATCGGGACACTGCCCTTGGGTTGTGCGCTGGTGTTGCTGTCATGAAAGGTATGGTGGCAGGATGTGGTACTTGCCGTTGCTGGTACTGGTTCTAGCGGTGGGAGCTTTTGCAGGGGTGTCCCGCTTAAGGAGCGGGTTACCGGCCTATAAGCAGGTGTCCGATCCGGGAACGGGGATTCATGGAGTGGAATCCCTTTCCATGGAGCAGATCGATCTGCTCCTAGCAAGGCTGGAGAAGGAGGAGCCCCCGGAGCCGCAGATGGGAGCCATGTGCTACGCACCAATGGCCATTGCCGACTCCGCGGAGTACATATGCCCGGACTGCGGTGAGAAGACCGTTTACGGCGGAGGCATGTCTCCATACCTGCAGTATGAGCTTGATACGGCAAGAAGGCTCGCGGAATCGATCAACGCATCAACGGACTTTGACGTAGTGCTGGATGAAAGCTCATTCTGCGAGTTCTGCTCGGAGTTCGGCGAAGGCAGCGCTGTTCTTGTGCTCCGTGTTACAGGCGAGAACGGTGAAGAAACGGCGAACAGTGTTTCCGTTGACGACCTGAGAAGGCTGAACTGGTTCCTCCGGGGGAGTCTTTTCTGGGTGACCTCCAACGACGGGCATGCACCCCTCAGGGGTCATTCTGAGAGAATGGCGGAGCTTCTGGGAATATAAAGGGCGTCTGATTGGTATTATCCATGGTGTCCAAATCGAAGGAAGAAAATATGTGGTACATAGCTGCGGCGGCGGGAATCGTTCTTGCGGGAACCCTGGCTGGGGTGGTCAGGTCCAGGGGAACCGGATTCATAAAGGAAGACAACCCCATTAACAGGATCATCAGCTCCGCTGCAATGAAACCCCTTTCAATGCAGCAGGTGAACTTCCTTCTGGCGAGGCTGGAGAGGGAGGAACCCCCTGAACCGGTCTTCGGGGCCATGTGCTACGAGATGATGGCAACGCCGGCGGTTGCCGAGTACATCTGCCCCGTATGCGGAGAGAAAACGATCTATGAAGACTTCAATACGGAGTTCATAGAATGGGAGCTGCAGGGCGCGAGAAGGCTGGCAGAATCCATTAACGAAGCCACGGAATTCAGTGTGATACTCAATGAAACCCTTTTCTGCGATTACTGCTCCGAGGATCCCTCCGCTGAGCCGGCGCTGCTTCTTCGAGTGACCGATGAAGATGGTGAGCAGACCGTGAATACGGTGTTCCTCAACGATCTCCGGAAGCTCGAATCCTTCCTCCAGGGCAGGCTCTACTGGCTGACGGACAACGACAGCCAGGAACCTCTCCAGGACGACAGCCAGCGGATCAGACAGCTTCTGGGGCTTTAATGTGGTACATTGCAGCGGCGGTGGCGGCGGTTGCCCTGGCAGGTGTCCTTGCGGGGAACGCCCGCACCAGACCCGCTGCTGATAATGCCAGACCCGTGAGTGCCGCTTCGCTGAAGAAACTCTCCACGGGAGAGATAAATCTGCTCCTGTCCCGTCTTGAGAAGGAAGATCCTCCGGAAGTGGTCCAGGGCGCCATGTGCTACCGTGTTGCCGGGCCGCCGTCGGTAGCCGAGTATACCTGCCCTGTCTGCGGAGAGAAGACAATTTACCACGACTCGCATACCGGGTTCATCGAGTTCGAACTTGAGACAGCCAGGAGGCTGGCGGAATCCATCAGTTCCTCCACGGATATCATCATTGCCCTGGACGAATCGCTGTACTGCTCCTTCTGCTCCGATGCCTCCATTGAGGATGCCTGTCTTATGCTCAGGGTCACTACTTCAGAAGGAGAGGAGCTGTCCAGTTCAGTCAGTGTCACGGACCTGAGGATGCTGGATTCCTTCCTCAGGGGAGAGCTTTTCTGGGTTACCGCCACCGATGACAGAATGCCGCTGAGGGATAACGCCGGCAGATTGCGGAGGCTGCTGGGGCTTGCTGAACAATGAGGATGCGTTCACCGTCATTCCTCCCCCCCACCGCGGTCATCGAGCTTACCTACCGGTGCAACCACATGTGTCTGTTCTGCTCCTGCCCATGGGAGGCGGGAAGGTCCTTCGAGAAGCTGCAGGAGATGTCCACCTCACAGTGGAAGGATGTTCTTAGCGATCTCTGCGAACTGGGGGTCTCCAGCTTTGCCTTCACCGGCGGGGAGGCGCTGCTGCGGGAAGACTGCATCGAGCTGATGGAGTTTGCCTCGGGGCTGCAGGCACTGAAAACCGAAACCATCCGGGGAGAGCTGGTACAGCACAGGAGAACCCCGGAGCTCTACCTGCTCACCAATGGCTCCACCCTTACTGAAGGAATAATGGATTTCCTTGCCGGGAAGGATGTAAAGCTGAGCATAAGCCTCCCGGGCTTGTCAACCTTCGAGAGGCATACAGGTTTCGACCATGCGGATACCGTCCTGAAGTGGTTCCGGAGGGCAAAGGAGGCCGGTGTATCCACAACGGTAAACTCCACCGTTACCGCCCTCAACCTCCACGAGCTTCCCAAAACCCTTTCCGCGGCGTTCCTGGCAGGGGCGGGGCAGCTCCTTATGAACAGGTTCCTTCCCGGGGGCAGGGGGCTTCTTCATGAAGATGAACTCCTGCTCGATCTGGAACAGGTTAGGGAGATGCTTGTTGCCGCCGACGACATACTGGTCCGTGCCAACAGAACGGGTCACCTGGGAACGGAGATCCCCCTCTGCGCCCTTGACGGCCTCGAGCTGAAGAAGCTGCAGGTGGGAACACGGTGCTCCGCCGCAAGGGGCTTCTTCGTGGTGGGACCTTCGGGGTATGTGCGGGTATGCAACCACTCGGAGAACAGGCTTAACCACATCACCGACTGGAGGGGCCTGAAGACGAACCCCTACTGGAAAACCTTCACGCAGAAAAAATACCTCCCGGCATCCTGTCGAGCCTGTTCACGAATGACGGACTGCGACGGCGGATGCAGGGAGGCTGCAAATGTCAGGCTGGGTTCGGTGGACTCACCGGACCCGCTGCTGGTTTAGCGGCGGCCCCTGCGGCCGAAGCTTCTGGAACGGTTTCCCCCGGTGATCTTCGCCGGCATTTCACGTGAGTTCCGTGCCGCCTCGGAATGGAATTCGTGGTCGGTATGAACCGGAACATCCTTGCCCAGCAGCTTTTCAATGTCCCTGAGGTAAGCCCTGTCGGCGCCGCTGCAGAAGGATATTGCATCGCCGGAGGCTCCGGCCCTTGCGGTTCTTCCGATACGGTGGACATAGGTTTCAGCCTCGGCGGGCAGGTCGTAGTTGATCACATGGCTTATGTGGTCGACATCGAGGCCCCTGGCGGCGACATCGGTGGCCACAAGAACATCGAAACGGTTCTTCTTGAAACCCTCCAGGGATTTGGTGCGGGCTGCCTGGCTCTTGTTGCCGTGGATGGCTGTTCCCCTTATTCCGTCCTTCATGAGTTTCTGTGCGACCTTATTGGCGGTGTGCTTCATCTGTGTGAAGACTATGGCCTTGCTCACCGAGGGATCCGAAAGGATCTGGCTGAGAAGGTCGTCCTTGTCGTACTTGCTCACATAGAAGACCTTCTGGTCCACGGTGTCCACGGTGGGCTGCTCCGGGGTTATGCGGATCTCCACGGGATCTGTGAGCATGCTGTCCGCCAGTGTCTTCATAGGGCCGGCCATTGTCGCCGAGAAGAACATTGTCTGTCTGTCCTTCGGTATCTTGCCGAGTACCCGGCGGATGTCGGGTATGAAGCCCATGTCAAGCATTCTGTCAACCTCGTCAAGTATGAAGATCTCAACTGATCCGAGATCGATGAAGCCCTGTCCCATAAGGTCCAGAAGCCTGCCCGGCGTGGCAACAAGAACATCCACCCCGGCGTTGAGGCTTTTCACCTGGGAGCCCTGCTTGACACCGCCGAAGACGATGGTGGTCCTGACGCTGAGGAACTGGCCGTAGACATCCATGCTCTCGGCTATCTGGGCGGCGAGCTCTCTTGTGGGGGCAAGAACGAGGACCCTCGGGGTGCCCTTTCTCCTGCTTCTGGCATTCTGGGAAAGATGCTGGAGGACCGGAAGGGCGAAGGCGGCGGTTTTGCCGGTGCCCGTCTGGGCCACTCCCAGGACATCCCTGCCCCGGAGCAGATGGGGAATGCACTCACGCTGAACCGGTGTGGGGGTTACATAACCCTCGGATTCCAGTGCTCTCACTATGCCGGGGATGAAGGATTTGAAAACCCCTCTGGGGGATCTTGACTGTGCGGTAACCGTTGTTTCTGTATTCATTTTTTTCCTGATAGTCCGGTGGGTTGTTACGAATCTCTGCCCGCCGGACACGTGGAAAAGAAAAGGCCGCTGTACCCGCGGCTGGGTATTAGATGGTCGTGATAAAACATCACGGTGGGTATAATAAACAATCGCGTTGGATTTGGCAAGTGCAGCGTTCCTTTTCCAGGAGGAAGAGCTTCATTTCCCTTCCTCCCTGGTACCCGCCGCTGCCCTCTGATCCCACCACCCTGTGACAGGGGATGAGCAGTGGAAGGGGGTTGCGGGCAAGGGCCGTTCCAGCCGCCCTGGCAGACCCTGGAAAACCCGCTGCATCAGCGGTTTCGCCGTAGGTTGCGGTCCTTCCCCGTGGAATGCTCGAAGCGGCCTGGAGCACAGCCCTTCCGAAGGGGGAAAGATCCCCCGGGCAGAGGCTGGAAACAGGGATCCGGTGTTCCCTTCCCTGGAAAACGCCGGAGAGCTCCCGGGACAGATGGGCGGAGAATGGGGTTACCTCTCCCAACGGAATGTCCGGAATCACCGTTCCGGGAAGGAAGACCCTGAGAACGGTATCCCTCCTGAAAATGAAATGCCCGGGGCCGAAGGGCGAGGAAAACACGCCGGAAAGAAGACGGTCAGTCAATTGTGATGGAGCTTATTCTCAGCGGAGGTTCCTTCCGCTCCCCCAGAAGTGAGAGGGGGTAGAAGTAGTCCTGCCAGTGGTAGTCGGTGTCGTTGCCGGTGAGGGAGATGGAAAGGAGATAGTTGCCCGGTTCGATTATCTCCGGTGTGATGTTGATGGAGGCCTCGGTGGGGCCCTGGGCAGTTATCAGGGGCTGGCCGTTCTCCAGGTTGTTGGAGGCGGCAACGGTTTCCCCGTCGAGCCTGTGGATGGAGAAGCCCAGGATTATTCCGTTTACCCTGGTATTCTCCCTTGTTCCTATCTCCACCGCCACACGGATGCCCTCCCCCTGCCTGAAGGTGCGCCTGGGAGTCCCATTCCTGTCGGTTATGGAAACGGAGCTGAAATAGACCTCCCTGGTGCCCCACTCCCTGGGTGCCGCTGCTGCGGCCTGATGGCTCACCAGACCGGCGTTCTCCTCCAGGTAGGAGCCCAGGACATCGTCAACCGGACCGTCCATCCTGGTTCTGCCGCAGTCCAGCCAGATGGCCCTGTCGCATAGCCTTCTCACGGCGTCCTGGTCGTGGCTTACGAAGACGATGGTCTTCCCCGCTTCCCGGAAGCCGAATATCCTGTCGTAGCACTTGCTCTGGAAGGCGGAGTCCCCCACCGCGAGGACCTCGTCTATGAGGAGGATGTCCGGGTCTACGCTGGTTGCCAGGGCAAAGCCCAGCCTCATGAACATTCCAGATGAGAAGTACTTCACCGGTGTATCCATGAACCTCTCCAGCATGGCGAACCCGGCTATCCTGGGAAGCAGCTCCGCCATCCGGGCCCTGTCCAGCCCCAGGAGGGCGCCGTTCAGGTAAATGTTCTCAGCCCCGGTAAGCTCCGGATGGAAGCCAACTCCCAGGTCGAGAAGGGAGGCTATCCGCCCCGGGGCCTCCACCCTGCCTGAGGTGGGGCTGTAAATACCCGCCAGGAGCTTCAGTGTGGTGGACTTCCCGGCGCCGTTGGCCCCTATCAGTGCAACTGCTTCCCCGGGGGATATCTGGAACGAGGCGTGGTCGAGTGCCCGGAAAGTGTCCTTTGATGTTCCCCTGCCGAAGACGTTCAGCAGGGTCTCCATTATGCTCACCGAGCGGTCGCGGTAGAGGCGGTAGTCGAGACTTACGTCGGTGAACCTCACAAGCCCCTTCCCCATCAGAGCTCCTTGACCACAGCGGGTTCCGCCCGCCTGAAGATGAGGTAGCCAAGGGCCAGTATCCCGGCGGTCCAGGCGGTCAGGGATATCCATGCCCAGCCCCCGGGCCATGTTCCGTAGTACATGAGGGAGTGGAATATCTCAAGTGCGCCGGCAACGGGATTGAACCTTATGACGGCCTCCATCCTCTCCGGTATCAGGCCCCTTCCCAGGGGATAGATCACCGGGCTGGCGTAGAACCAGGCCAGAAGGATGACCTCCAGGAACTGGGCCACATCCCTGTAATAGACATTCCCCACGGATATCATCATGGCGAACCCCGAAGTCATAAGGGCCAGGAGAATGACCGCCAGGGGCAGAAGCAGGAGGGAAAGAGAGGGCGTGTGCCCCGAGAGGATCAGTATGACCTCCAGCACCCCCATCGCCATGAGCATGTGAACCGCGTTGGCGATCACCGCCGACACAGGAAGGGCTGCCCTGGGGAAGTATATGGACCTTATAAGCTTCTGATTGTCCAGCAGTGTCCTGGCCGAGGAGGACAGTGAGGCTGAGAAGAAGTTCCAGGGCAGAAGCCCGGTGAGCAGGAAAAGGGAAAAGTGTTCTATGGAGCCTCCGAAGCGGATTATCCTGGTGAAGACGATGGTGTAGACAGCCATGCTGAAGAGGGGTTTCAGCAGGAACCAGAGGAAACCCAGGAGGCTCCGCTTGTACCTTACCTTCAGGTCCTTCTCCACAAGGCTCCGCATCAGGAGCAGAGTGCTGGTCATTCCCTTCGTCCCAGCTTTCTTTCAGTGCCGTTCAGTATTCGAAGGATGTTGGATCTGTGGGTAACCACTATGGCAAGGGCTATGGCCCCCAGCACCCAGAGTGAAAAGGCCGGTTCACCGAAGAGGAACCCCCATACAGGAAGGGACAGTCCCCCCAGGATGCTTCCCAGGGATATCATTCTGAAGAGGGCCACCAGAGCAATGAAAAGCCCAAGACCGCAGAGCACCGGCATTGGAGCCAGGACCAGGAGGGCTCCCAGTGCGGTGGCAACGCCCTTCCCCCCCCTGAACCCGAACCATGGCATGAACACATGTCCAAGGACCGTGGCCAGGACCACTCCGCCGGGAACCCAGGGGTCAAACTCGGCGGGAAGGGTGAGATACACGGGAACGGCCCCCTTCAGGGCGTCGAGAAGGAGCCCTGCGATACCCATGCCCTTCCCGCAGCTCCGAAGAAGATTGGTCGCCCCGGGATTGCCGGAGCCCTGCTCCCTGAGGTCTACCCCCCGGAGCCTGCCCAGGAACCAGGAGAAGGGTATCGAGCCGCAGAGAAAGCCGCCTGCCAGGTAGAGCAGGGGTTCCATCAGTGCTCACGCTTTCTGTACACCACATTCAGGGGAACGCCGTTCATGTTCAGTTCCTCCCTGAGCTTGTTCTCGAAGTAGCTTTTGTAGTTGTCCGGGATGAGGTCGGGCCTTGAAACGAAAACCACGAGGACAGGAGGCGCTTCCTTAACCTGTGTGATGTAGAAGAACTTCAGCATCTTTCCCCCGGGTGAGGGGGGCTGAACCTCGGCCACCGCCGAGCGCATCACACGGTTCAGTGTCGATGTTGTGATTTTCGCCTTCCTTCTCAGTGCCACGGAATGGACCATGGGCAGCAGTTTGCCCATTCCCTGCCCGTCCAGGGCGCTGGTGAAGAATATTGGGATCCACCTTGCCAGGGGGAACCTCTGCTTCACGCTGCGTATCCAGAGGGGGCGGTCTATGCCGAGATCGGTCTTGTTCACGCAGATGAGGAGCCCCTTCCCCATTTCCCATGCCCTTGTGGCCAGCCTGAGGTCCTGTGTGGTGGGATACTCTCTGCCGTCGAGGACCAGCACGACCACATCGGCGCTGCCAACGCTCTTCCAGGAGCGGAGGGTGCTGTAGAACTCAATGTCCTCCATTTTCTTCGACCGCTTCCTGAGACCGGCTGTGTCTATCAGCCTGAAACGGTTCTCCTGCCAGGAGACATAGGAATCGATGGAATCCCGGGTGGTTCCAGCCACAGGGGTGACGATGTTCCGTTCAGCATTGAGCAGCCGGTTAGCCAGGGAGCTTTTCCCGACATTGGGCCTGCCTATGATGGCCACTGAAACCCCGTCGAACTCCTCGGGCTTCACATTCGGAAAATCCTTCACGACCTCGTCGAGGAGGTCCGCCACCCCAAGGCCATGGGCGGCGCTCACGGGCCAGGGGTCGCCCATGCCCAGGGCTGTGAACTCGTGCACGTAATCAAGTCTCTGGGCTGTGTCTATCTTGTTGACCGCCAGATACGCCGGCAGCCCGCTCTTTCGCACCAGCTCCACCGCAGCCTCGTCGAAGGGGTGGATGCCCTGGCTGCCGTCCACCATCAGGATTATGGATGTGGCCTCCTCAACGGCAAGGCGCACCTGTTTTACGATGGCTTCCTGGAAGGGATCGTCGCTGCCGGGGGAAAGGCCCCCGGTATCCACGGCGATGTAACTGATGCCGTTCCAGTCCCCGGTTCCTATTTTCCTGTCTCTTGTTACACCGGCTTCATTGTCCACAATGGCGGCTCTTCCGCCTGTGAGCCTGTTGAAAAGTGAAGATTTCCCCACATTTACGCGGCCCACGATCGCTACAACGGGTAGGTCCAAAGGGATTCTCCTCCCAATTTGAGTTCTTTCAGCCGTAAAATATACTTCCCCTGCGGTGTTCCGCGCTAACTGCAGGGTTATATTATCCCACATGAAAAGGCAGATCTATATAATCGCACTGGCGGCGGCGGCCCTGGCCCTGCTGCTCACGGCGTCGGGGCTGGACAGGGAGCTTGAGCACCTAACCCTCGACCTGAGGTTCAGGATGTTCCCGGACACCGCCTCAGCCGGGGAGAACATGGTGATAATCGGGGTGGACAACGCCTCCCTGGAGTCCATGAACTGGCTGGGATGGCCATGGCCCCGGCAGATATGGTCCGACCTCACCGGTTTCCTTTTCGACTCCGGCGCCGAGGTGGTCTACTTCGACATAACCTTTCAAACCAGTTCCACATTTTCCGCAGCCGAGGACAGCGTTTTCGGCCATGAGGCGGCGCAGGGGAAAACCGTATTCATAACCGGCCTGGGGCAGAACACCGGCATGCCCATCCCCGAGAACGCCCTTATTCACCCTGGGCTTCCCGGGGACTCAACTGTGTACATGTTTGCCTCGCCCCCGGTCCAGGGCATTGCCCGGGGAGCCGCAATGCTGGCCGCCCCCTACGCGAACCCCGATCCCGACGGCATCTTCAGGAGGGTACCCGTCCTCTTCCCCGCGGAAGGGGGAGCCGTTCCATCCCCGGCGCTGGCCCTGGCCATGCTTTACATGAATGAACACGAACCGGAGTTCCGCAGGGGCGCTCTGGTCCTGGGTGCAAGTGAAATCCCGCTGAACCACCGGTACGAGATGCAGGTGCGTTACTCAGGCCCCGTGGGAACCTATGAAACCGTTGGCATTTCATCTGTGCTCGGGGCCATGATGGGCGACACCGCGGCGGTGGATCCTGAGTTCTTCATGGGAAAGATAGTGCTCATAGGGTACACTGCGTCGGACCTCATGGACCTCAAACCCATGCCGTACTCCCCCAGGTGCCCCGGGGTAGAGGTTATAGCCAGCGCCACGGACAACATCATACAGAACAGGTTCGTCCACACACACAGCATGGCGGCAACGGTTCTTCTAACCCTTCTGCTGGCCCTTGCGGTGGCCTCAGCCCTTGCTTTCATTCCCGGCGTCATCCCCGCTTCACTCTCCGGGCTGGCTGCTGTGGCTTTCTACGGAGCTCTTTCCCTTCTCTCCTTCAGGAACGCCGATATGTGGCTGGAAACCGTTCCACCCCTCACCGCCGGGCTTTTTACCCTTCTGGCCGGTTCCGTTCTGGCCTACCGTTTCGCCACAAGGGAGAAGAGGTTCCTGAAGACCGCCTTTTCCCAGTATCTCTCCCCCGAGGTGGTTTCCCGGGTGGCATCCAATCCGGAAATGCTCAGGCTGGGGGGTGAAAAAAGGGTAATGACGGCTTTCTTCAGCGATGTGGCGGGATTCACCACCATAAGCGAGAAGCTGGACCCGTCGGACCTGGTCAGGCTTCTCAACATCTACCTCACCGAAATGACCGACATAATCCTTGATTCCGGTGGAACGGTGGACAAGTTCGAGGGCGATGCCATAATCGCCTTCTGGGGCGCTCCGGTGGAGTACGCCGACCATGCCGCCAGGGCGGTGAGGGCGGCCCTTCAGTGCCAGCGCCGGCATGAGACACTGAACCTGGAGCTGGCGCAGCAGGGGTTCCCTGAACTCCACACCAGGATAGGCCTTGCCAGCGGCCCCATGGTGGTTGGCAACATGGGCAGCCTGAAGAGGTTCGACTACACCATGATGGGAAGCGATGTGAACCTGGCCAGCAGGCTGGAGGGTGTGAACAAGGTCTACGGAACCGAAATTCTCATCGCCGGAGGTACCAGGTCCGAACTCCCCGGGGACATCTTGTGCAGGGAGATAGACACTGTGATGGTCGTTGGCCAGAAAACCCCGGTAACCATATGGGAGCCATACATAGAGGGCCGCGGTGTCCCTCTCCGCTACCCCGAGGCGCTGGAACTGTACCGCAGGGGGGACTTCAGCGGCGCCGGGGCCATCTTCGCGGAATCTCCCTCCGACAAGCCCTCGGCGGTAATGGCTGCCAGATGCGAATCATTCATTGAAAAAGGCGCTCCTGAAAACTGGAGCGGAGTATGGATCCTCAGTTCAAAGTAACGAAAGGAAAGAACATGCGCATTCGAGCAACAGCCATCGCGGTGCTGCTCTTCCTGTTCTTCACCGCAATGGGTGACGAAACCCCGGTGGAACCAGGGGGCAGCGCCACGGTGAAAATACAGGAACAGCACATCTTCCCCGCCCCGGTCTTCTATGCCCAGCCGGTGGGGGAACTTGTTTTCGGCGAGGTGGTCAATGTAACGGGAGCCCAGGGGGACTGGTTCAGCATAGAGAACTCCTCGGGCCTTACCGGCTGGGTCCACGGAACGGCCCTCACCGGCGCCCTGCTTTCCCAGGGGTCACAGTCCACCGACGACAGCGACATGATAATGCTTGCTGGCAGGGGCTTCAACAGCGATGTGGAAGACGCCTATGCCCAGGGCAAATCCCTTCCATGGGACCTTGTGGACCGCATAGAGGCCATAGAGGTGGATCCCGCCGCCATTGAGGCCTTCCTCAGCGGTGGCCAGATGATAGAGGGAGGCGGCAGATGAGCACCATGATCATCCTTTCGCTGCTGGCCTTCGGCCTGGGAGACATCGTAGACATAGTGGAGAGCGACGAGGTCGCCAGCGCCGTAACTGTTTACCAGGCCTTCGACGAGGCGAACCGTGAGATCACCGAAACTGAGGAGTACTACATAGGCAGGGCCGTTGCCGCAAACATCCTGGCCTCATCAACCCCCATGTTCGACTGGGACGCAACGGGGTATGTGAACGAAATAGGCGCGGTGATAGCCGGCTTCTCCCCCAGACCTTCCACCTACGGCGGCTGGCATTTCATGATACTGGACGACGGCGGCATAAACGCCCTTTCATGTCCCGGCGGGATAGTGCTTCTCAACCGGGGCCTCTGCGACCTGGCACAGAACGAAGACGAACTTGCGGCGATAATCGCCCATGAAGCGGCCCACATCGTTCTCAGCCACGGCATCCGTTCCGTTGAGAAGGCCAAGCTCACCTCCGCCTGGACCACCCTTGGTCACGAGGGGGCCAGGCATCTTGGCAGCCAGGAGGTTCAGGAGCTCTCCAACACCTACGGAGATGTGGTGGACGACATAACAATGAACCTGGTCACCAGGGGCTACAGCCGGGATTCCGAGGAACAGGCGGACAGCCTGGCGGTCCACATACTTCACAGGGCCGGATACGACCCCATGGCCCTGGCAACGGTGCTGGACAGAATGGCCGGGCTCACGAACAGAAGCGGCCCGGGATTCTGGCAGACTCACCCCGACCCTTCAATGAGGGCACAGTGGGTCCGCGGGGAGATAACCAGGGCATCCCTGTCCTCACCCCCGGCGGAGAAAACAGCGGTACGCAGGGAGAGGTTCACGAACAGGTACACCAACGCCGGAACCACCGCCCAGGGTCCCGGAACTCCCCCAAGGGGCGGCGATACCGGCGGCAGGGGTTCATCCGGGGGCAGGTCCGACGGCGACACCGGCGGCCGGACCGATAACACCCAGGGAGGAAGAAGGTAGCTCCGGCGCTTCTATTACTGGCCCTGACCCTTGCCCCGGTGGTGACCAATGTCATACCCCATGATCCAGATGCCTTCACACAGGGGCTTGAGGCAAGGAACGGATATCTCTGGGAAACCACCGGTCTCTACGGCGGTTCCTCCTTCAGGAAAACCTCAATGGAAACCGGGGAGGTACTGGAGATATTCCATTTCCCCGACTCGGTCTTCGCCGAGGGTTTCACCTTCCTGAACGACACCACGGTTTGCGTTCTCACTTGGCGCGAGGGCACGGCGTTCCTCATGGACCCACGGAGCATGGAGATAACCGGCGAATTCTCTTTCTCCGGCGAGGGATGGGGACTCTGCCTTGCTGAGGACACCCTCTACCAGAGCAACGGCACCTCCACCCTGATTCTGCGCTCCCCGGAAACATTTGAACCAACAGGGGAGCTCGAGGTTACACTCAACGGAGAGCCCCAGCCCTTTCTGAACGAGCTGGAGTACGCCGGGGGCTTCATACTGGCCAACCAGTGGAGAACCTCCAGAATACTGCTCATAGAAAGGGGAACGGGCATTGTCCGAAGGGTGGTCAGCCTCCGGGGCTCCGTTCCGGTGGAAGGTGTCATGAACGGCATAGCCCGAAGGGATGACGGCGCCCTGCTGTGCACAGGCAAGAACTGGCACATTACTCTGATACTGGAAGGGACGGGCATCCGTTGACCGGTTTCGGGAAACATATTAGTATTGAAGTATGTCATGAACCGGAATACTATAAGGAGGTAAAATGAGAAAAGTACTGCTTCTGCTGCTGGCGGTCGCGGCGGTTGCTTCGGCGAAAGCGATCATTTCAACCATCGACGCGCCGGATACCAACATCACCGGCCTTGCATGGGGGAACGGCACACTGTGGGCCATGGACGCAGTTTCCGACTATGTCTTCGAGCTCGATCCGGAGACAGGTGAGGTCCTGAACAGTTTCTACTTCAACCACCCTCCCACCATTGTTCCCACCGGCCTGGCCTATTCTGAAACCTACAACATGGTTTACTGCGGCGGCTGGTACGGAACCACAGGGTATGTTTACAAGTACACCACAGCCGGGGACTACCAGGGCATGGTGGACATGTGCGGTGGTTGAGGCAACCCTGTCTCGTCGGTGACGGGACTAAGCGCCTACGGTAACTACCTCTACCTCGGCAGCAGGAATCAGAACCGCGTTTACCGCTACACCCTTCCCAACATCACTACCAGAGCCGATTTCACCTACATGGCGGGCTTCAGCATGACGTGCGACATAGCTATGGACGGCGCCAACAATCTTGTATGGGTTGCCTCCGAGAACACCAGTATCGCCGTAAGATGCTACAACAACAGCAGCACCATGGTCGACTACATCGACGTAAGCCTCATCCCCAACGCCAGGGGCCTTGCCCTCGATCCCAACGGTCACCTCTGGGTAAGCGATGTTGAGTCCGATGTGATCCATCAGGTGGACCTCACCGAGGGGATCGAGGAAAGCTTCAGCGGCGTCCAGGCCGCCGGCATTACACCCTCAGCCAACCCCTTCAACGGCCCCCTCACACTGCAGGCCCCTGGAGTATCCGCCACTGTATCTGTCTTTGACGTTTACGGCAGACAGGTAGTTTCCGATTCCTTCCAGGAATCATGGACCTGGAACTCCTCAGCCCCCGCCGGCAGGTATGTTTTCGTGATTGCCGATGACAACGGCAACGTGGAAACCCTGGACCTCATCAAGCTCTAGCGACGGCAATTCCAAGGAAGACCCGGGGCCACGGCTCCGGGTCTTTCATTATCTCAGACCCACCTGGAAAGTACCTTCTTCAGCTCGTCTATGGAGAAGGGTTTGGTAACAACATCGTTCATCCCCGACGCAAGGCACATTTCCCGGTGGCTGCTCATGGCATGGGCGGTTGCAGCGATTATGGGCATCTCAAATCCTCCGGAGCGTATTCTCTCAGTGGTTTCGATCCCGTCAATGCCCGGCATCTGAAGATCCATCAGTATGATGTCCGGGGTATGGTCCTCAAGGAGTTCCAGGGCTTTGAAACCGCTCTCAGCCTCCAGGACCCGGGCTCCCAGGCTTTCCAGGAATAACCTGGCCACCTCCCTGCCGGTCTCCATGTCCTCCACCACCATGACCGTTATACCATGGATGTTCCGTGGAGAATCAAATTGATCGAGCTCCGTCGAAGCTCCACCGGCAACCCCCTGAAAGGTAGCGGATACGGTGAAGGCCGACCCCTTTCCCTGGGCGCTCTCAACGGATATGCTCCCCCCCATGCCCTCCATGAGCCTGCTGCATATGGCAAGGCCCAGACCGGAGCCGCCGTGGGTCCTGGCGATGGAGCTGCTGGCCTGAACGAATGGTCTGAAAAGCTCGCTCTGCTTCTCCGGGGGAATGCCCGGGCCTGTGTCGGTCACGGTGAATGTGAGAACATCGTTCTCCTCGGCGCAACCAGCCAGCTCCACATAACCGTTTTCGGTGAACTTCAGGGCATTGGACAGGAGATTCCTGAGAACCTGGCCCAGCCGGCCGGGGTCTCCCCTTACCAGTTCCGGCAAGCCCGACGAGGAGACCCTGAGTTCCAGCATCTTGTCCCGGGCGGTCTGCTCGAAAATGGATGCGGTTTCCCCGAGCAGCTCCCCCGGGGAAAAGGGGATTGACTCGAACTCTATCTTCCCCGCCTCTATCCTGGAGTAGTCCAGAATATCGTTGATAAGGTCCAGCAGGGAACGGGAGGCAACATTGCTCTTTTTCAGATAGTTCTCGATCTCGGGATCGGGACCGGAGCGGAGGGCCATCTCCACCATTCCCATCACCACGTTCATGGGTGTCCTGATCTCATGGCTCATCATTGCAAGGAAGTCGCTCTTGGCCCTGTCGGCGGCCTCCGCCGCATCCCTGGCCCTGACCAGTTCCACGTTCTTCAGCCTGTATATCTCCGCTTCCTTTTCCTTCTGCAGGAACTCGAACTCCTTTTCCAGCTTGGCCACGGCAAGCATCTTCTCATAGCCCAGCACCTCCTCCCGGAGGGCGGTGTATTCACGGTGGGCCTTCAGGGCCCCGGCGAAGTCCCCGGTCTGCTCCAGACAGTCGGCCATTGTCTCGCAGGTCCTGCTGAGGAAGTCCTTGTCATCGATGGCCCTGGCCCGGGCCATGGCGTTTTCCAGCAGCCCCCTGATCCTGAAAGAATCCCGGGACTGCCCGGCATAAAGCTTGGCCAGCTCCAGGGAGGCCGCGGCGGAAGCGAAATCCAGACCATTCTCCTCCGCGGCGTCCAGGGCCATCTTCATGTATTTTTCGGCCTCTTCCGCCCTGTTCCTGATGCAGTACTGTCTGCCGATGTTCACAAGGGTCATGGCATACTGTTCCACCGGGCCTGTCTCCCCCAGTATCCGGGCCGACTCGAGGAAGCAGCTAAGGGCCTTGTCCGGATCCGAGGCGTTCTCGCAGGCAACTCCCAGGTTATTGATGGCCAGGGCCAGCCTGTGGCTGTTGTCCCCCTTCTTTGCCTCTTCAACCGCCATTTCGGCATACCTGACGGCGTTTTCGAACTCGGAGAGCCGTCCGTACAGAATGCTTATGTTAGCGTACCTTACCGAGAGGGTTTCCGAAGAGGGATCCTCCTTCTCGGACCTGACCACCTCAAGGGCATACTGCAGCGCCCTGTGGTAGTCGCCGGTAACCCCGTAATAAATGGAAAAGATATTGTTGCACTTGCTCTGAAGCCCTGTGTGCCCTCCCTGCTCTATCAGGGAGGAGGCCTTCTCCAGAAGAGAAAGCATTCCCGCGGGATTCGATGAATGCAGCTGATAGGCTTCCTTTAGAATGGAATCAATAACCTCGACCTGTGAAGATAACTCCCGGTCTTCCCCGGCTTCCGCTTCAGCCATATAATCCCCCTTCAAGGGTTATATGTGCCATCTGAACACAGTGGTCAACCTGAGAAAACCCAGGCAGTCCATCCATTGACAGAAACAGGCACAGGGCAGATATTACCGCTCGCGGAACGGTGCCTCGTTAGCTCAGTTGGTAGAGCGGGTGGCTGTTAACCACTAGGTCGAAGGTTCGAGTCCTCCACGAGGCGCCAAAGCCCCATGATCAGCTCATGGGGCTTTTTCTATCCACAGAACTTACGTGGGGCTTACTGAGGAATGTGACGGCTGTTCATTCCGCTTCCCTTACCAGCCGCAGGCCGCAGCTCATGCTCCTTGTCTCCTCGTTCAAACTGCTGCGGTTAGCACAACGGAGGAACTGCGCATTGTTGCTCCAGCTGCCCCCCCTCTGAATCCTATAGCCAGTGTTACCTCCGGTGACCCAGGCGCTGCCGTCTGCGGGAGCGCCGGTGTAGTCATCGTGATCCACATCCTGACACCACTCAAACACATTCCCGCACATATCGTAAAGACCCCATGGGTTGGGCTCCAGTGAACCTGGAACATGGGTTGAATTCCCGGAATTGGGATTGTACCAGCTGTACTGTCCCACAACTTCCGGAGTGTTGTCGTCGCCCCAGTAGAAACAGGTCTCGGTACCGGCACGGGCGGCATACTCCCATTCAGCTTCCGTGGGCAGTCTGTAGTCGTAATCAGGATCCATGGCACTCAAACCATCAACGAAATCCTGGCACTCGTTCCAGCTCACATACTCTACCGGAAGGCTGTCTCCCATGAAACTCGAGGGATTGTAACCCATCACATTTACCCAGATACGCTGGGATACCTCGGTGGTCATCATCTCGAAGGGTGAACTGAATGTTACGGTGTGAACCGGGGATTCATCCGGCTGATGGAACCATTCGGTGCTGTCCGAACCCATCTCGAACGAACCGGCGGGCACCTCTATGAACTCCCCTATCTGATAACCCTGTATTGAGAACTCAGCGCTGACTCCGGTGTCCCCCTCTGCGGTGTACATCCGTATTCTGAAGTCATCCCCCATCCAGCAGACGGTGGGGATCTGATCAGCCAGGATGATGCTGCCTGTGTTACTGAGCCTTCCACCTATCGGAACCACGGTGGAATCGCTCTTCAGCACTTCCATCCAGATCCAGTACGATTCAGACACGGGCTGCAGATCGTACTCGATCTGAACCCCGGTCTCCCAAAGGTGCCAGACTGTGCTGCTGTCGGGCAGGAAGATCGTGAAATCATTCTCTGGCTCAGGGGAACCGGTGGGGTTGTCACCGCAGGACAGGAACATGCCGGCTGCGATAAGAACAACCAGTACAGACAGAAGGGACACGCTATTCAATGAAAACACACCTCCGTACAACACTGGTCCCGGGTGTTGAAAGCCTTACAAGGTAACACCCTGAAGGCTCCCCTTCAGGAGCCCATTGCGCTGAATGTTCACCAGCCGGGAACAACCCATGCTCAACCGTATCCGTCAGTCTTCCGGAAAGGTCGTAAACACTCAGATCAATCTGTGTGATTTCAGGTACAGAGAACTGAACCTCAAGAACAGAGGAGAAGGGATTGGGGAAAAGGGAGGTGATAGTTACCCCACCAGTGATGCTCTCCCCTTCAATCCCGGTCTCAGGAGCATAACGGAGAAGCGTCCCTTTGTTGCCTTGAGCACCGCAGGCAATGTAGCCGCCGGATGAAAGCTGCCGTATGCAGAACAGGTCTATGCATTCAAAAACATAGTCGCGCCAGTGTTCGTTTCCCTCGGAATCGTATTTGACAACCATTCCGGAATAGAAAGAGGTTGGATCATCGGGATTTGGAGTGTTCACTCCACCGTATATGTAACCGCCGTCCATGGTAGTCTCTACTGAATAACTGTAGGGCTGTTCCCAACTTGGTATCTCATACGACCACAGGATGTTGCAAAGTGAATCCGTGTGCACGATTCGAGGCCAGTAAGGCGTTACGAACGTATAGCCATTATCCGTGGCGGATAGAGTCATATCGCCGCAGTCTGAGTAAACAGTGTTGAAATAGCTCGGAAAATCGTTGAACTCCCAGATCAGCTGACCATCGTCAACTGAAAGAGCAACAACCCTGGGATTAAGCCCTGACAAAAATGTCAGAAGAGCATCGCCCACTCGCACTATCCTTCGGGGATTCCCTCCGTAGTAGGCACACCACAGTGAATCCCCCTGCAGGTCAGTGCGGATTATCCAGCCAGTGCTCCCCATTCGGCCAGCTATGGCATATCCGTCATCAAGGGGCAGAACACAGTTGCCCTGGTCATTGGTTTCTGGGGTATCGTAGAAGCGAACCCAGATCTGATCACCAGCAGAATCAAATTTGCCAAGAAACAGCCCATGTGATGTCTCATTAATATCCTTACAGGATCCTGTTACTATCAATGCGCCATCTGATAATTCTTCTACCCAATATGCAATATCCCAAGTGAATGATGTTATTCCCTTTGCCCATAGAAGATCACCGGTCTCTGAAAATCTGAACAGACAAGAATCGGAAGTGGCACCTGGTCCTTGGGATTTAAAACCTACCGCAATGAAACCCTCATCCACCAATTGTCTGACATCGAAAAAGTACGACCTTCCTCCTGCAAAGTAGTTCTTCACCCAAACAATTCCCGGCGCATCCATTGCCAGGACTGAATGACTGAGAAGGAGCAGCGGAATGATCATTGTCTTTCTCATAGCTCTCTCCTATTCAGTCAGCTTGATCCACCCGATTCGGACATACCTGGGAACATTCCCTGCGCAGTTGAACTCAAGCCAGAGTTTGATCGCATCCTTGTTCGCCCAAGCGGAAGAGCCCGCTGAGAGATCCACCGGTTCCATCTCGGTCCAATCAGGGCCTATGGCCTCGCCTAACACTATACTATGACTCTGAAGGTCAACATCCTGCCAGTGGAGGGTTACAGTCAATTCGCTTTCTGCTTTGGCGATCATGCTGAACTGATCATAGAGCCTTGTGGGAATATCACTGCTCCACCCACTGCCTACATTCAGAACAAGCCTGTTGGTCTGCGATGGATTTGAAAGAGTGCCCTCGAACATGCCGCTTATCGAGTCGGTGTATGTTGAGCTCCACCCCACAAGGGAAGTGATGTCGTTGGTATGCCAGACGGGAGGTGTATCGTCATCCATGTCCCATGGATCGTTAAGAACGGTTGTTGCGTAGTCTCTTGGTATGATCTGATAGACTATCCTGGTACTGTTGTCGTCGGGGTCCGGCTCTCCCGCGAAGCTTTCAGCCGCTATCTCAAGAATGTGAATACCGATGTCATCAGGTCCCGGCTGCCATGAGAATGTCACGGTCTGTTCATCACACTGATACAGACCGGAAAGGCCGGCGAAGGAGATCGTGTCTCTGTCAAGAACAACCTCGTCAGTAATGTCAGTGAGGGTTACTACAACATCATTCCTGCCAACCGTTCCCAGGTTGTAAAATGTTGCATCAATGTATGTTTGTCTCTCAGCTGGAAACCTGTACTCGTCTGTAAAGTAGATACCGGAACTGCCCTGTGCACTTACCTCTATGTCCGGTTTCGTTATCCGTATGTCTGCTGGAAGACTGCCGGTATAGAACTGAACAAGCCTTCCCTGACCGGCGTCCAGCGTATCCCGGAACAGATGATAATCATAGTCAAGGTCGGTTTCCATCTCGATCAGGAATCTTCTGCTGTGGTCCAGAATATTTGAGTAATACGCAAAACCCGACGGGATGAGGTCGGGGTAGATAACAACTGCCACTGGATTCGCTGCATTGTAGCAATCCCGGTTCACATAGAATGCATATGCATTGTCGGAGCCGTCATTGAACAGTCTGACCTCCGGTTCGATAAGATCGTTGAACATGCCGGTGGAGTTAATGAGAAGACATTTGGAATAGTCTTCCCACTCATCCATCCACCAGTGAAGCTGAGTCAACTCGGGAGCAACCACAGCAATCTGACCGAAAGTATCCCGCATACTGTTCCAGAGCCTGCCATAGGCTGCGAACTTCCAGGTCAGATAGTCTTCTGCCTGCCGTTCTCCAGTTGTGGTCGGTCTGTCAGGCAGGTCCCACAGAGGATCAAAGTCATCGCAGAGCCCGCAGGAATCGGCAAAGGGTGGAAATGAATCAGGGGGAATAACATCATAATCGCTTCTCCATCTGTCGGTGTACACCCATTCTTCGTAAGGAGCATCATATGGGAGATTGTTCCTATCGAGATAGCCAGCTGTGTATGCAGATCTGTCAGCATTATCTATTTCGTAATAACTAATCATGCAGTACGGCAGCAACCCTCTGATATCCCTCATCAGGGCGATATTGCAGTTCATCAGGAATTCCTGGGGTGTGGGAACGCGATACTGATAGGAGTTGTAGTTCAATGCTGTTCCTGTCAAGTTCCACATAACATCCCCGCCACATCTTCCTATCGTCTGGGGGTAGTAGAGAATCGGGATATCCCTTTCCTGCTCCAGAGCGGTCTGCCTGACAGGAACGCATGTGGAATCCATGCACTCCTCAAAATGATAGAGAAGAGTCGTATCAAGATAGGAACTGACTGAATTCACATAATAAGGATTGCTGTCCAACCACACAACACCCACTTGCCTGATCGGATATGCGTCAAAAACGAACATTTCCGGTCTGTTGGGTTGAGAAATGGGAGGATCAGGATATCCGTATCCCTGAAACTCCATGTTCAGAAACGACCTGACGGAATTGGCCTGGTCATGGAATGTACCTAAGGAATAGGAATGGTTAGCCCAGTTAACAATGGTATGCAACGTAGCAAATACTGTCACTACAGGATGTGAAGGGTCTTCATGCTCCATCTTGTATTTGAGCCAGGAGAATACCCCATGAGGATCAACCTCCTCAAAAGTCGGAAGCGAATCTGATCCCACAAGATGCCTGGATTGAGTATACATGTTTGGAATGTAGTCATCCACTTCATAATACCCCGCTATGATGGAATCGTGCACCATGTGAGTCCACTGCCTGGAGGGTGCTTCATCAAATGTGTTATAGAACCAGACCTGATCTTCACTTCCGAAGTAGCTCTCCATGACTCCAGCAGCCGCTTCAAGTGAGTCTCTGAATTCAGGGGCGGTAAATATCGCAATCAAAGTATCTTTCTGGAAAGTTGTAGAACCAACTGTTATGCCCCTCCACACTGGCCTTGCGTATGCGCTGTCACTGTGAATACTGTAGTCTGACATTCTAGCAACCCAGGTACCTGGCCAGTGCCCCCACCTGGCAGTAGGAACAGGATTCAGGCACACGAACAGCCCGGTTTCGTTTGCCGGGGGTACGAATGTATTGTAAGCCTGCCCGGCAGACATGTCGCCGGCCTGTATGGCATCAAAGAAGTGCCAGGAAAGCATGCAGAAGGTGTTAATGTCAACTTCATCAAGGTTAGGCCTGTCAGCAATAACCGGTATCGTATTCGAGGGAGGGCTGCCGGCGAATCCGGTCGTGGTCAGCAACAGGAAAACAATGGTCAGGAGAATACCCTGTAAGCTTGTTGATTTCATGTTAGTCACTTCCTTCATTCAGTATTGATATACTATTTATTGTGGAATATGACATGGCATGGGGGGGGGCATGTCAAGAGGTAATTACATCGGATTTTTCACAAGAGGAAAGTGGAATCCTTGAATCTTGAGTTAATCTGCGGGAAAATCTGCGTTGAGTTTTCTGGCAAGCTGAGCCTTGGTCAGATCGTGATACTCCATCTCAAGCTGCATCTCTTTCGCCTGTATGATGGGGTTCCTGAAGGTTTTCTTCAGCTTCTTAACCTTGGCTGGGTTGACGGTTGTGTCGTACCAGAAAAAGTTCGCTGGGAGACACGGTCGAGGCGCCATGGAAGGCTCCGGGCGAACTGCTCGGAGCCTTTCTTCTATCTCCAAAACAATCAGGATACTCAACCAAATATTATCCCACTATTTCAGTATGATATTCTCACACTAACAGGCACTTGACACACCCCCCCCCGTACCTTCCATTCTAGAGTAGTAATACAGCTCCGTCATTTCTGCTCTTGAAAGAAGGTTGCTTATGAAAACCAAAATCTCAGCAGCACTTCTTTTCGCACTTCTGCTGACTGTAACTACGGTTTTCGCAGACTCTCCACCAACCAACACCATTCCCATTCTCTCAATGAAGACAGGTCAGGGTGCCACGTGCGAGGACATCACAATGGATGTGCTTCTCATGCTCCTGGATCACAACTTTGACGGTATCTGGGTAGAAGGAGCAATTGGCTCAGGGGAGAATGCTGAAGCGGCTGCAGATTACTGTGACAGCACCAAAGCCATAATGGTCCTCGCACCCGGTCTTCTTCAGAAGATCAACAACGCACCTCTTATCAGATGGGGCAGATATACCGCTCATGCAATAACTGCGGACAGTGCTTTCATTCATCCTGATCCAGATGACTACAAATCAATAGATGATTGCGCCAATGCTGATTCAATTCTCGGACTGATCACCGCAAGAGCAGCAGACCTGAGTGATGATGTAGCTGACCATCCCAGCATCTGGTACTACAACATTTTCAACGAGGGACCTGCGAGACAGTTGAAGAACATGCTCAACGACACTTCATCCGTTGACGATTACTTCCCCAGCATGTTCACACAGGACACAATGATGACAACGGTCTGCACCAGCAGCATTTTCGCCTGGGAGAAGTGGCTATCAGACCTGCAGTATACAGGAACTGACGGCCCGACCGTTTCTGTATGCCATAGTATGTTGCACTCACTTGGTGATGATGAGTGGGCAGGATTCCCGGGAATGAACCTTGGCAACGACACAGTCCAGGCCAACTCAGTCAACGCTCCAGGCAGGGATGACTGGATAGACGCAGACACTTTCCATGTATTCACCATGGCTGCAAGGTGCAACCTGGCCTCAAGAGTAACTGTTCATTGGATTGACTCTGCAGATGACACCAGCTATGCTGTACTTACGGACACACTTACCGGGACTGCTGTCGACTTCGGGCCATTTGATCTTGCTGAGATCAACCCTCTGTTCTGGACAGGAGACATCAAGCAGCTCTGGCTGGAGTTCACCGCCTACAGCGGTAATGTGAACAACAATGTCCGCGTCGGCTGGATCACTCTCACCGAGTAGGAGGCAATGCAATGAGATACCTGTTCATTCCACTCCTGCTCCTGCTGACAACATCAGCTTCTGCTGTTGATCCTCCAGTCAAGCTGTGGGAGAGAGAGTACAGCTTTCCAGGACATAGCGGGTGCTTCTTTCGCGATATTGATCTAACACCAGAAGGCGACCTTTTCATCGCAGGATACAGTACAGACTTCTCCTGGCCCGATTCCATCGGTCACTGTGCTTTTCTTCTTGATCAGGACGGTGAACTACTATGGACAGTGGAATATTCCTGCTTCTCCATGTTCTCGCAGGACGGAGTGATTCTACCCGATAGTTCAATGGCGATCACAGGGTACTGTGAAGTTCATCCTGACAGTTCCAGGGCGCTCTTCATAATGAAGATTAGTCAGGAAGGTGATCATGAATGGACCCAAGTCTATGATTATCCAGCAACCAAAGAGGAAGGTAGAGGCATCACCTGCCTTCCCGATGGAGGTTTCGCTGTATGCGGAAGAGTGCATGGGACAGGACTCCAGCAAGGACAGGCATGGTTACTCAGAACAGATGCACAGGGTGATACTCTCTGGACACGCACATGGGGAACACATGTGGATTTGTCCACGGTTCACTACGGAAAATCAGTCCTCTTCAGTAACAATGAACTCTGCGTTCTGGCCAAGGGAACTGACGATACTCTTTCAACGAATGGAGCACACCTTCTGTTCTATGATCTTGATGGAAACTATCTAAGAGGAACTGACTACCCGGATCTAGACTGGGACTTCCCCGTTTCGTTCTGTATCCCTGTAAGCGGAGGATACACATTTGTGACAGATATTCACCCGGTGATTAAACACACCGATCAGTACGGGGAGACTCTGTGGACGCAGAGTATCTATGTAACCCCCAATGACTGGCACAAAGGCTACTGTATCCGTACTACCATGGACAGCGGATACATCTTCTGCGGATGGGATGGATACTACGAGTATGAGCCTGATGGAAGACTGGTTGACTACCAGGAAGGCTGGCTTGCCAGGTTCGATTCTGAGGGAAATGAACTCTGGAACATCAATAACACCATCAGTGTGAACCATCACTACTACTCATGCCTTCAGCTTCCTGAAGGAGGCTACATCGCCTGCGGATCATATGGAGTTTTTGAGTATATGACAGATGAGCCTACTGATTCCAGAGGATCAACCGGGTTCCTGGTAAGATATGCTCCTGAAACAGGCATCTCGGAGCCTGATCCAACGGGTAGCCTGACTTTGGAAGTTACTCCCAATCCGTGCAGTTCTGTGCTGTCAGTGAGTTTTGCACAACCTGAGACCGGACATGTTTCAGTTCAGATTTATAACCTGTCAGGCAGACTGGTCTCTACAATTTCTGAAGAGAGCTTTCCTGCTGGAAACAGCGTGGTCGAATGGGAGGTTCCTGACGGCGCTCCCAGTGGCTGCTACATTGTCCAGCTGGAAACAGAGCAGGAATGCACTGCTGAGAGCATAGTTCTGCTCAGGTAGAGTATCTTCTCCTCCGGCGGCTGTGTTCACTCTCTGAGACCTCTAAGCATCCTCTCCGTCACAAGCCTTCTCTCCCAGTGATCCCCCATCTTTTCTACTTCCCGGATCAGTTCAGTTGGCAGCTTCAGCAGATTGAGCATCTGGGTCACCCTGGCTCTTGAGATGCTGAGTTTCCTGGCAAGCTGGGCCCTGGTCAGGTTGTGAAGCTCCATCTCAATCTGCACCTCTCTGGCCTGGATGATGGGGTTCCTGAAGGTTCTCTTCACTTTCTTGGGTTTAGTTGGTACGATGGTTTGTGTCGTACCAGAAATAAGTTCGCTGGGAGACACGGTCGAGGCGCCAGGGCCCCATGATATGCTCATGGGGCTTTTCATTATTTTATTTCAGGTATTTATATTTATACATCATCTACTCATTTTATACAGTCTGGTTGTCTGAGCACTTGCTCAATGGAGCTCATTTGTTGGACTAACTATCCCTTGACATCCCCCCCCCATGCCACCCCATATTCGTTTCTGTAATAAATGGTATATTTATTCTGAATGAAGGGGGCAGGAACAATGAAATTGAGTACAGTAATTCGATACCTGCTTCCGGCCATCCTCCTTCTCTCGGTCGTCTCCATTGCCCTGGCCTTACCACCGCCAGTGAACACCATTCCCATCATCTCAATGAAAACCGGTCAGGGCTCCAGTTCATTCGATATCACGATGGATGTGCTCTGCATGCTGCTCTGGCATAACTTCGACGGTATCTGGGTAGAGGGATGGCTAACTCTTCATCAGGAGGAACCAGCGATACTGTGCGACAGTGCAAAAGCCATAATGATCCTCGCGCCCTCCAACCTTCAGGAACTCACCAACAATACAGGCCTTCGCTGGGCAAGGTACACGCCCTACGGGATACAGACCGGTTCCGCATTCATGCATCCGGATGCTGAGTTCCATTCAGTCGACAGTACCGTGTATGCCACCTCCATGCTGTCGAATATCGAATCGAGATGCTCTGCTTTGCATGATCAATCTGTTGAATATGACTGCATCTGGTACTATGACATCTTCAACGAAGCTTCAGCCTGGCAGCTTGCTTACATGCTGAATGATTCATCCGCCTATGACGACTACTTTCCAAGCGTATTCTCGCAGGACACCAATATGACGGAGGTCCTCCCTGCAGGAATCTTCTCCTGGGTCAAATGGAAATCGGATACGCTGTATGCAGCAGGTGGACCCACCGTCTCCTGCTGTTTCAGCATGCTGCATACGATAGAGCCGTATGAATGGGCTGGATATCCGGGTGGAACGCCTCTCGGCAATCCGCATACTCAGGCCAATTCTGTCAGGGCCTACTTCGACACACAGTATCTGGACTACCTTTCAGGCTTTCCGTACGACGAATACGATAACTTCCCCGAGCATCTGGATCTGAACACATATCCAGTAAGGCTTGCCGGGTATTACTGGCAGACTGAAGTTACGGACTCAATTACTGTTCTAGGCAGCGCAACCGACCTCTGGATGCTTGAGCACTACGAGGAGCTCATGGATTCCACATTCATCCCGGCGGGAATCCATGAGAACGGTCCATTTCCCATCCACTACCATCCTCAGGCATTTGGACGCACAGGTGGAAACTCAATATGGTACATTAATGATGACGAACCTCCGGACACCATAATTCAGTACGGTTCCTATCACTACCGCATCCCTTCCCCAGCCGAGTTCCGGATGCTGTGCAACATAGGCCTGCTCAGAGGAGCGAAGGGAGTATTTCCTTACAGCATTCGCAGTTATTGCGGCTGGAAGGATGGCACCCTCCTCCACCACGATACAGGATTGCTTGACGAGGACCTGATACCCTTCGATGCCCCGTACGAGGAGTGGGTTTACAGGGAAAGGCCGGTGGGCGACTACTACTACGCACCGCCCGACTCCATTCCACCATGGACCGCTGCTGATGACAGCCAGTTCGACCCGCTCTATTCGCTCCCTTCAAGACCTGTCAACGTTCCCGGGAGTCAAAGGAACATCGAGAATTATCTGCTCTGGAAGTTCGCAGCCTACGGAAGGCTCTGGAACAGCGTCAGGGGAACCTTCAGGCAGATAGCATGGGTAGCCCCCGAGCTTTCAAGGCTCTGGTGGTGGTTCACCGACCGCAACTATTCCAGGGCGACAATAGAGTACGACGGGGCCATTCTGCCGCAGTACTTCGCTGAACCCCACATCCGCGTGTTCACCGACAGCACTGAAAGCACCTGCTACCTGTTCTATGTGAACCGTTTCTGCAGGGCGAATGGCAATCCATTCGAAATTGAGGTTGATGCCGGTGACTTCCCCGGAGGAACACCCTTCAGCGAATACGCCCTGGATCACTCAAGAAGATTCCTCATCGAGGGCACTGAAACCGCCAGAGGTGAGTTTTCATTCCTGGACACGCTGGATGCCGGAGAGGCAAGACTCCTTGAGATGTTCGATGATGACGACGGGCTGGAAGCTGACCTGAGGATAACCGACCCTGACATCTTCGTTGTCATTCCGGCAGATGGAGACACCCTTACAGACAACGCTTCCGTTGCAGGAACACCCTTTGATACCTACGCATGGGTGTACAACATGGGCACTGAACCCTTGAGCAACATAAAAGTCTACCTCGAGGACATCACCACGGATACCGTGAGAATAGACTCGGTCTGCCTCAGCTTCAGCGGCCTCTCAACAGGTTCATGCTACCAGACGGACAGGGCTCTGGCATCGTTCAGAACCATCACTCCCGATACTTCTGACATAGGGATCAACATCTTCAGGGTCTATACCGAAGAAATACACGATGAACCCGATCCCTCTGACAACAGCGCTACCCTGGTCTACATGGTCAGACCGGGAGACTATGCAACCGAGATCCTTAGTGACCCATGGGACATGACCGAAGCGACCTCGAGCATTCCGGCGTGGTACACGAATGACATCGACACCCTTACAGGATGCTGGGGAGGTCATACCGATTCTATTTCAGGAATGTTCGAAGGCGTACTTTCCAACCCGACAACAGCAAACGCACTGTACCTTAATACCGGAACCTGTTCCTCAGACTACATTGATGCAGACAGGTTCCACAACCTGAGCCTTGCCGGAATGTCGGAAACTAAGACTGTCATTACAGTCCATTGGCTTGACTCACATGAAAATACAGGGTACATTGCATTGACGGATCCTGCAGACACACTTAGGTCAGTTGCCGCTGACCTCGGACCATGGGACCTTTCATCGCTGAGCGGCAGTTGGACCGGAGACATGCAGACGTTCTGGCTTCAGTTCACCAGTCCGAACTCGATGAGTCCTGCCGATGTTCGAATAAGCTGGGTGAAGCTGACGGAGTAGGAGGCTGAGATGAGACATCTAACCATTCTAACGGGAACGCTTCTTCTCCTTTCCTTCCTGTCCTACGGGCTCGACCCGCCGATGAAGCTGTGGGAGAAATGGTACTATACGAACCACGATGGGTGTCATTTCCGAGACATGGAGATGACCGATGATGGAAACCTGTTCATTACTGGTAGCGCCTGGGACTGGACACAACCGATCCATGACTATTACTGTGCATTTCTAATGGATCAGGATGGAAACATCATCTGGGAAGTTGAGCAGCCCTGGTATGTTGGGAAAGGAAATGACGGGATTGTGCTTCCCGATAGTACATTCATTATTACAGGGAGATGCGTTGAAACCCCTGAAAGTACTTACTCCTTGTTCCTGATGAAGATTGGCCAGGCAGGATCGATCGAATGGACCAGGATCTATGATTATCCTGAGACCCGGGAAGAAGGCTACGGCATCACCTGCCTTCCCGATGGTGGTTTTGCTGTCTGCGGGAGAGTGCATGGAACAGGGATACAAATGGGGCAAGCCTGGTTATTGAGGACTGATGCATGCGGAGATACTCTTTGGACACGCAAATGGGGAACCCCTCTATCTGACACATTTGTACACTATGGTCAAACAGTCCTGCACAACAATGGTGAACTATGCATGCTGGCGCAAGGGACAGATGATACCCTGACAACGAACGGTCCTCATCTGCTGTTCTATGACCTCGAAGGCAATTATCTCAGAGGTACTGATTATGGAGACTCCATGTACTACCAGCTACCTGCGGACATGTGCCTGGCGACCGATGGAGGTTACACCTTCATTACCAAGGTCTTCCCTTATGTCTGGCATACCGACCAGTATGGAGAAACCCTCTGGGTTACCAGCGTGTACGTAAGTTCAGGCGATCAGCACGAAGCTTTCTGCATCAGGCAGACGATGGACAGCGGCTACATCTTCTCGGGTTGGGACGGATACAATGTGTATGAACCCGACGGGAATGCAGTCGACTACCAGGAGGGCTGGCTTGCCCGTTTCGACAGCGATGGGAACGAGCTGTGGAACATCAACAACCTTGTAAGTGTGGATCATCACTTCTACTCCTGCCTGCAGCTCCCTCAGGGAGGCTACATGGCCTGCGGTACCTGGGGCGGCAGCGGTTACCTTGTAAGATACGCCCCAGAGACCGGCATTGCTTCACCAGATCCAGCTTCATCCCTGACACTGGAGGTCTCACCTAATCCGTTCAACTCTGTCCTCTCAGCGTCCTTCAGCCTTCCCGAAGCAATGGTAGCCACCCTTACCGTCTTCGACCTGAGCGGCAGGATAGTTGGGGAAGTTGCTGATGGTACTTACCAGCAGGGCATCAGCACAATAGAGTGGATCCCCCCTGATAATCTTGGTTCAGGTTGTTATCTTGTGAGGTTAAATGCCGCCGGTGCAAGTGTCACAAGGAACTGCGTTCTTATCAGGTAGTCTTCGATTCATATGAATGTGCTGATGTTTTTGCTCAATACGGTTTCATTTGCAGGGCAATCCGTTTCGCAATGATTTTTCCGTTATCAGCATCCTGTCCCAGTAATCCCCCATCGCTCTCAGCTTATCGATCTCCTTTTGCGGAAGCTCCAGAAGTGACAGCCACTGGTGAACCCTTGCTCGAGACATCCCATTCCTTCTCGCCAGCTCTGCCTGCGTAATACCGTCTCTCTTCATCTCAGCCTGAAGCTCGAGAGCAACCATGATCGGATTCCTGAAAGTTCTTTTCTGATTGACTTTACGCTCCGTTGAAGGTAACTTACAAACAATGGAAAAATCACTGCCACAGGTGTTCAAGTAGCTAGTGATTCGAGGCGCCAGAGTAAAGGCCCCACGCTTTCGCATGGGGCTTTTATCCTATTATTACTCATCTCATTGTCATGTCATTAAGATACATTTACCTTTTTATGGCTAAATATTCTTTCAATTAAGAAATTGCTGATCACTATACAGCTCTGATACATCTACAATTTAACAATCTGGAGCGAAGAGCTTTCGCCTCCGGATTCTGCTCTAATAACATATGCTCCTGCAGACAGTTCATTCCCGTTTGAGTCTTTTCCATCCCACAGGCAGAAACCCTGACCGTCAGGGAAAAGATTGATAATATGCCTGCCCTGCAGATCATATACGAAGACATCAGGTTGTTCAGCCCCGCCCGAAATCGAAATCTCCAGAATGTCTGAAAAGGGATTTGCAGAAGCTGAAATTGTCATGGAAACCTGTTCCACTTCATCGTATTCTTCGCCCTCAACTGAAACCCAGTTGTGATCGAACCAGCCAAGGACAATGTAGTAGGAATCTATGGACTCGAAGTAAGCGCTCCAGTTAACGAACACATCCCCATCAGTGTTCACGTCGGCAGCTATTCTTTCGAGATCCTGCGGATCCTCATCTGAGTAATCGTACGCAATATACGGCTCCTCAATGAAGTTTCCATCTGAATCGATAATGGCGAACTTGATGTAGTGTATGTGCGGTGAGCCTCCAAGCTCGCCTTCGCCCCACAGCAGATAAAATGACTCGGCACCAGGCCGGGGCAGTATCACCGGTTCTTTCAGTGTTGTCCACTCAGAAGGCCAGTATAAGATCTTCCTGTCAATGAGAAGAGAACCGGTATCCCTATTGATTTTATACAGGGACAGGAACCTTGGTTGAGCATCATCAGGATTCTCCACAAGAAACACCATGGCGTTCCCGTTTGAATCCAAGGTCATGCTGCACCGATTTGATTCATCAGCCTCCTCATCAACTAAAGATACAGGCAAAACGGTAACATTTCCCTCCAGGTCATACTGAACGTACATAGCACTATCATCAGGCCACCCCTTGTTGTACTTGATATGAACACGATCTCCATCAACGATGATCAGGCTCTGTTGATGGCTGTCAGGGATAGTATCACGAAATGTCTCTCCAATGCCGGGTTCGAATACTGAGTAACAGATCGAACCATCGGGAAGATTGCGAACCGTATGGATTCTACCAAGGCTGTCAGGAGAAGAATCTATTAGAGGCCAGCTGTACCAGCCTTCTGCTGAGTACAACTCCTGCGGATTGATAAGATTGCCATCCGTATCCATAATGCAGTGCCAAATTGGTGAAATGTTCTGCCTCCAGAAGGCAATCACCGTAGAGTCAGATGCCCAGGACATACTCTGATATGCGGACCATGTGTCCTGTGAGAGGATCCTGTCATCAAGGAGCCTGGTTCCATCCGGTAAAACGATGTTATGCCCGACTCTAGCTTCACTTTCATATGGACACCAGATCTGATGAATGTGATTGCCTTCCGTAACAAGGATGTCCTTTGTCTGATAATCTCCCAGCAGTGGAACATCTATTGATATAGAAGGGTAACTCCACCCCTGGGCATGTGTGAGAGAAGCAAGTGTCAGAAACAGAACCTGGCTGATCATTCCAGTGCGCCTGTCCTCTCTGCGTCGTGCTGGACCTGCAGCCAGGGAGAATACCCTTCGTCGCAGTTGCCCAGCTCCCACACATGAAGATAGTTGTCCATGGTGCCGAATACAACCTCGACCATCTCATCGTTATCAATATCGGCAATAACGAAACCGCCGCAGATTTCGGATGGTAATCGGTATGGGAAACCAAGCGACTGAAGCTCGTCTCCAAGGTAGTCATAAGCACATACCCAACCATCTCTTGTACCCACAACAAGGTCAGGGCTTTCATCCCCATTCAGGTCTCCCATTGCGGGGAATGGTGGTCTGGGATTTGATGGATACTGATAGTCATCATTCCAGTTTTCTATTCCTATGCTCGAGAAGACGAAGCACTGGTTCTCTGCTGGAGCTATTACTCGGTCAAGGCCTGAGCCAATTGCCCAGTCGGCCATTATGCAACAAAGCACATCATCGCTGCTGATGCTTGAGGATGTAGAGCAGCTGGCTGCAGTGGACAAGTCTGAGGGATCAAGGAGGTCAACCGGGTTTCGTGTGTGGGAGTCCGTTGCACGCCTTGATAGAGCGATCACATCACCAGAACCCAGGTCTCCAACAGCCGGTATGGAAGAGAAGTTATCTCCTGGCCAGGTTCTTGTCTCATAGAAACTGCCGGGATCATCCGAGCTGTACAGACCCATGAGACTGCTGTATCCAGAGGTATAGAAGGTAGTTGAAAGAATAATGTCGCTGCCGCTGTTGCCATCCAGCTCGCAGGCGCTGAGCCATGTAGTCCGTAAGGACTCACCTGTTGAAACGACAGAAACACTGTCCATCCTGGTCAGGCTTCCGCTCTGATACCTGAGGATGTATAGCTTGTCATTTGTGACGAAGGCGATCTCATCTCTTGGAAGGAGTCCACCACTTTCGATAAATACATCGGAGATAAGAACTGTCTGCGGAAAGTTCTTCCAGATGTGAGTCAGCGTATCATGGGCGAAGGATGCCATGTAATCCCCATCTGAGCCATTCAGAACAACGAGCTTGTCGATCGTGTCAAAGATGACTTCCGGATTCCCATCTCCAGTGACATCCGCCACGGTGGGAATGCTGTACCCTGTACCCATCGTTGGGTTGATCATGTAAGCCTGCGACTCCCAAAGCATTGTATCGGGGTAGGATGGATCGACTGCACAGATATGGGCATTCCCCTGCACGAATATGATCTCAAGGTCGTCGTCATCATTCAGATCGGCAAGGACTGGCGGAGACTTGATTGAGCCCGCCACTCGAATCGGCCAGCCAGAGTCGTTCGGATAGAAATCGAGCAGGGTAATCGCTCTTGTGGCTGAGTTGTTGCCTGTCCATGAATCGCTGCAGTCCTCATCGGGAGCTGCTTCACATGTTACGATCAGTTCCATATCTGAACTGATACCGGAAGGAACTCGCCAGCCATCGAATGTAACTGTGGTTTCAGTGCCTGCTGCAATGCTGGAAAAAGACTCGGTCAGAGTCGTATCATAGTGAAGGTCATCGATCTCAATATCAAGTACGGCATCAAATGCTCCGGAAGCAGCAGCCCCGGCGTTCCTGATGGTGACATTAAGATTCGCGGTCGTGCCTGTTCCTACCGGCCTTGTGGGGTATCTTAAGAGTTCAAGGTCTGGAGGTGCCACTATCAGATCACAGCAGTTCCTGAACTTGACACGGTCTCCCAGATCAACGGCAGGATCCCCAAGCAAGTTGTATAGAGCAATGTCCACGTAGAGCCGATCATGAAGCTCTTCGAACCGCATACCGGCAATAGCGTCACCCATCCTGGTATTCCCATAGTAAAGAATGGATTCCATGAGTCCCTGAGCAAGACCGTTGTATTTACTTATAAAGGTTGCTGCCGATCCTGCAAAAAAACCGATTGCTCCTGCATCGGGATGCTTCAGGAACTTCTCTCCGATACAGTCTATTCCATAGTCAAAGACAGGACCGGCATTGGGATCGTCATTGAAGCAGTAGTAGAACCTGCTCCCTGTATCTGTGTGCTCGGCGTTCGTGTGGGAAAAACGCCCCGTTGCACAGCATGCGTTTATGATAAATGGGTAACCATGCGGACTAATATTGTCTTCGGATAGACTGTCCACATCAAAGCAGTCAAATGTCGAGTCCGGTAACCCCTGAAATTCTGGCGGGGGTGGATCAGTCCAATCCATTCCTGCGCTGAAAACATGGGGAATTCCATGATTGATGTATAGAGCTATATGCTGACCTTCCGAAAAGCAATCATGAAGTTCGGAGAGCCATTCCAAACTAGTCATTGAACAACCATCAGCTGTAGTATCTGCTCTAAAATCCCCTCCGTAGATGTTGTCCCAACTGTAACCAGCCCAGATACGTATAGAATCAACCCATGTTGACTCCGGACGCCATAAGTACCCATCGTGATCATAATCTCCCAGTAAATATGTTATATGCCTTCTCCATGCCAGGCTATCAGGTGCCGGCGCGGTTGAAGCAGCTTCGTAATCCCTGATCACATCAATGAAATCCTGAAGCTCCTGAGTGGTTCGAACCGGTATCCTGCCTACCATCATGTCTGGAATGGAACGCTGGGTTGAATAAGGTTCATCAAAGTATACATACCAGTCGTCATCGCAAATGCTGTTCTCTCCGGACCAGCTGAGAGAAGGCGAATGGTGACGCTCATAGGAGTAGACAGGAAGATACCAGTCCGATGCTCCGTAGCTGTGGTCTTCTGAGTCTCCGATGAGAAGGAGGTATGAAGGGCGCTTGCTGGATGATGGCTGCCCCCAGTCCCACATGGCCTCGGTGAAATCTCTGATGTCTGTAGGGGTGATCGAAAGGGTGGAAGAGAACTGGGAGAAAACGCTGTCTGTGCGAACAATGGCAACATCGAATCCTCGCAGGTCAGCATGGTGCCTTGCGAGTGTATCAACCCATGCTCCGTCAAGACCGGCGGCGGTTAAGATCACATAATCAGGAACTCTGACCGGGCCTGTTGTAAGGTTAGCTGGGCGCATGACCAGACCCGGGACCGGTGCCCATGGATCGTTATCTGTTGCATACCCGATAATACGATCTCCGACAGTTGCCTCGAAAAAGCCCAGATCAGTAACCGGCCAGCTTGAAGAAGTGTCATCGAATGTTACTGTAACCTGAATATCGCTCCAGACCCTGAGGCTATCATGCTCTGCAAGGTACTGAACAGGGCAAACATCATAGATTGCTATTCTTGCCTCTCTGAATCTGAGTTCGCTGACATACTCAACAAGTTCACTCGGGTACCAGCTTGATGATACGTATGCAACACTGTCCTTCCTGAAGAATTCATCAATGAAGTAGGCAGAAGAGGGATCATCCACCAAACTGTCCAGAGGAACAGGATACACAGGCAGGCAACTTATCACGTCGGCACAGTTCGCAGAGTAACTGAACGAAAGATCTGTGCTGTCCGGTACCCATACGAAGCAGCGGACAACAGGCAATTCTGGAAGCCCGGTACTATCTGTTAATGCTATCCCGGGAGTATTGTTAAATCTGAGATAGCTTATGGAGTCTTCAGTAAGCGTATCCGCAGAAAGTCCTCGGAGCTCAACATCAAATGTAAGGTAGTCATCCCATGCTTTATTGAATTCTTCCATTGGTGCGGTTGCATTACTTGAACCAGCGTTGAAATCCATCCATTCAGCGTACAGATTACCAGCAGTGATAATCGAGGTAATTAAGAGCATTTTCAACATGTTAGCACCTTTCTGAAGCATAGGATTGCTTGCACAAGTACCCATGTTATTATAGTTACCGTCAGTTCCCAGGACTTTTCAAGTCTGACTGAATTTCAGATAGTGCGACAATGATTTTTCCCCTCAGCATCCTCTCGGTAACAAGCCTTCTCTCCCAGTGATCCCCCATGGCTTCCAATACCTGAATCAGTTCTTCAGGAAGCTTCAGCAGGTTCAGCATCTGGGTCACCCTGGCCCTTGAGATGTTGAGCTTCCTGGCCAGCTGGGCTTTTGTCAGGTCGTGATACTCCAACTCAAGCTGCAACTCTTTTGCTTGTATGACGGGGTTCCTGAAGGTCTTCTTGGCCTTCTTCGGCTTGGTCAGATCGATAGTCGTGTCGTACCAGAAAAAAGTTCGCCGGGAGACACGGTCGAAGCGCCAACCGTGGCTCTCAGCGCACTTTTCATTTCTGGTAACGAATCAGAGCTGGAAAGTGTGCTGTTTACGTATATGGCAATCCTCAAGTCACTGTTTTTCTCAGCTCTTTGCCACAGATTGGATAAAATGCAGGACCTTCTATGTATTGCATTTCCTATTCACTTTTGCATATTTGACTATGATTTGCACAAAGGGGTTTCCATGAGTCGACAGCAACAGATACTGGAACTTACAGGGAAGAAAGGGATTATCAGGGCCGAAGATGTTGAGGCAGTTGGGATTTCCCGAAACTATCTGTACCGAATGCACAGTGAGGGGCTTCTTTCAAGGATCGCTGTGGGACTCTACACCCTTCCGGAAGCTCCTCTGAACGAGAACTCATCTCTGGCGGAGGTTGCGAAAAGGCTTCCCAAGGCCGTCGTTAGTCTTATCTCAGCCCTTAGCTACCATGGGATCACCACTCAGATCCCTCATCAGATATGGCTGACCATACCGAGAGGTTCTTGGAAACCGAATGTAGAATACCCACCGCTTAATCTGACCTATGTTTCAGGCCCAGCCTATTCGTTCGCTATTCAGGAGCATGTCATGAACGGCGTGGCTGTAAAGATCTACAGCCCGGCAAAAACAGTTGCTGACTGCTTCAAGTTCCGCAGCAAGGTCGGCCTCAATGTGGCTATTGAAGCACTCCGTGAGGCGTGGCGCTCGCGCAAGGTCACCATGGATAAGATGGTGATAGCAGCCGAGATCGACAGAGTGTCGAAGATCATGCGCCCGTATATGGAGGCAACTGTATGAACAAGGAATTCGTCAGGGCGGCCCTGGAGAGGAACGTAAACGCCGAGGGATACGGAGGCTGGGAGATCGTATCAGTGACACCCGCAGAGCACATGCTCGACTCCGGGGAACAGGAAGTGTTCATTTCTTCCATGAGGATATTCGTAAGCGATGAACTGATCTGGGAATGCACAGATACGGGACAGTTCTACGATGTTCAGCCCGAGCTCCCCCACCTTCAGGAGGGTGACCTTGCAAGAATGGAGGTAACGGTGAATCATCTGAACCCTGAGTACGACCCTCCTTTTTTCGTGTTCGCCCACGGACCGCTTTCCGGGCATCCCAGGCACATGATGTACGACAACGGCCTGTACGGGGATGAGGCAGCCGGTGACGGCGTGTACACATATGAATGGTACGTGGAGTACACCTCTGAATACCGAAGGATCGCCGCGGACGTGATCGACGCCGACACCTTCGCCGATCAGACCGAAGATGATTACGACGCAGGAGCCTGGGGCATAGCCTTCAACAGATAGCCTGACTTTTCGTATAGTACTGCTCATGAAAGTTGCGATCTTCGATCTTGACGGCACCATAAGCGATCCGTCGGCGGGAATCACCTCCGGCATCAACCACTCGCTGGGAATGATGGGGCTCCCCGGGATAGAGCCCGGGGAACTCCTCAGGTTCATAGGTCCCCCTCTCAGTGAGATATTTCACGAACTTGTACCTGACCGTCGGGATGAGGGAACCGCCTTGTTCAGGGAGTACTACAGGGAAAAAGGATATTCTGAGAATGTCCTCTATCCCGGCATAAGGGAAGCTCTGAAGACCCTGCGCATGGCTGGAACGGTTCTATGCATAGCCACCGGCAAGAAACCGGAAACCGCGGTGGATATCCTGGAGATGTTCCATATACGGGAGCTTTTCAGCGAGATCACCGGCTGTGGCCACGGAGGCACCAAGGAGTATCTCGTTTCGGGACTTATTGCACGGTACGGAGAGAATGCTGTAATGATCGGGGACAGGAAGTACGACTTCATTGCAGCCTCTTCCTGCGGTATCCCCTCCGCCGGAGCGGCCTGGGGCTTCGGGAACCGGAGTGAACTGGAGCTTTCCACCGTGGTAATAGATAGCCCCGGGGATATCCCGGGGGCAGTGGATCTTCTCCTTTTTGAGAACTGACACCGCCTTCAGCTCTCAGCTTCTCATACTCCTTATTCCTCGGCTGGAGTGTCCAACGAAACCAGACTGTCACATTGTGTGACCTTCGTAAAATTGATCAATCCGGTGCTTGACACATATGTATGTTTGCATATATTTGCAAATGTATTGGAGGTTATTCATGGATGATATGGACTACTATCGACGAAGAGCAGAGCTGATAGGGGCCCTTTCCAACCCCTGCAGACTTCAGATGGTGGAGATGCTGGCGGATGGAGAGCTGTGCGTCTGCGAGTTCAATTCCGCCCTGGATCTGGACTATTCAACCATTTCCCGGCATCTCTCGGTGCTGCGGAAAGCCGGTATCGCGGGCTACAGGAAGAGCGGGAAGCAGGTTTACTACCACCTTCGGGTGCCCTGCATAATGAACTTCCTGAAGTGCTTCGACGAAGTCCTGAAACTGAATGTTGAGGAAGACGCTCAACACCTCGAAAAAAGGAATGGTGCCTGATGACCTGGAAAAAGGAATGGAAGACACTGGCGCTTATGGCCGGGGTTTTTCTTGGGTTCTATTACCTTCCCCTGGGAAGCCCGCGGTTCGACAACGCTGTTACCGAGGCCCTGGCCCTTACCAAATGGTATGCCAGGGAGCATGTGCTCCTCTGCCTCATTCCGGCGTTCTTCATTGCCGGGGGAATTGGGGTTTTCGTAAGCCAGAACTCGGTGATGAAATACCTGGGCGGGCAAGCGAAAAAGGCTGTGGCCTACGGGGTGGCTTCGGTTTCAGGCACCGTTCTGGCGGTTTGTTCCTGCACCGTTCTTCCCCTCTTCGCCGGGATTTACAGAATGGGCGCCGGACTGGGACCCGCAACGGCCTTCCTATACTCCGGCCCGGCGATAAACGTTCTTGCCATTATCCTTACCGCCAGGGTGCTGGGAATCGAGCTGGGTGTGGCCAGGGCGGTGGGCGCTATTGTCTTCAGTGTCGTCATTGGTCTTCTCATGCATCTCATCTTCCGCCGGGACGAAAGGGAAAGACAGGCGGCGAATGTGTTCCAGAGCCCCTCCAGTGAAGGAAGACCCCTGTGGAAAACGGCGATCTACTTCGCCTCCATGGTGGGAATACTGGTGTTCGCCAACTTCGCCCCGGATGACAGCGGAGGTGTCTGGCAGAGCCTTTACCAGATGAAGTGGCAAATCGTTACCGGATTCAGCGTTCTGCTGGGGATCGTTCTGGTCCGCTGGTTCGGGGCCTCCATGTGGAAGCTCCTTGCGGTGGGCCTTGTAACCGCTGTTGCCTCGATATTCTCCCCTTCCCCTGAACTGCCCTTCGCCGCCGGTGTGATAGGGCTTTCCATAGTGCTGGCCTCGGGGCCTGAAGAGGGAAAGGAGTGGTTCGGCTCCACATGGGGCTTCGCCAAGCAGATACTTCCCCTGCTTCTTTTCGGCGTCCTGGTGGCAGGTGCCCTTCTGGGAAGGGTCGGTCACGAGGGGCTCATTCCATCGGGGTGGGTGGAGAGCGCCGTTGGCGGCAATTCAGTCCGGGCAAACCTCTTCGCATCTGTGGCAGGGGCCTTCATGTACTTCGCCACACTTACGGAGATCCCCATACTCCAGGGGCTCATAGGAAGCGGAATGGGCAAGGGACCGGCCCTGGCTCTGCTTCTTGCGGGACCCGCCCTGAGCCTTCCCAACATGCTTGTGATAAGAAGCGTCATGGGAACCAGAAAGACCGTAGTTTTTGTTACACTTGTGGTTGTGATGGCTACGCTGAGCGGCATAGCCTTCGGAAAATTCTTCTGATTGGGAGAAAGAAATGAAGATACAGGTACTGGGCACCGGCTGCCCCAAATGCAAAAAGATGGCGGAGGTGGCGGAGAACGCCGCCCTGGCAATGGACCTGGACTATGAGATAGTGAAGGTAACCTCCCTGAACGACATAATGGCCTTCGGTGTGATGATGACACCGGCCCTGGCGGTGGACGGCGAAGTGAAGATAGCCGGGAAGGTTCCCTCTCTTGAGGAGATGAAGACCCTTCTGGGCTGATATGCTGAAGGCGGCGTTCTTATGCGCCGCTTTCAAACGGGATCATTTCACACCATTTTGATATGGATTGGAGAGTATCGGATGACATCATCATTGAGTCGCAGTCTGCTTGTCCTCGCCTCCCTTGTTCTGTTCGCCGTTTCATGCGGCTCGGGTGAAGAGCCCGCCGCTGAAACCTCTTCCCCCTCTGAATCCCCTGTGCTGGGTTATCTGAACGGCCTTCCCGCCCTTATCGACCTGGGCTCCAGCAGCTGCGTGCCCTGCCAGATGATGGAGGACGAACTGGAGAGGCTGGACTCCGAGACCGGCGACCTGCTGGACGTGCAGGTTATAGACGTGAACCGGAACGGCCAGGCGGCAAGGGACTTCGGAATAAGGGTGATCCCCACACAGGTGTTCCTCTCTGAATCGGGAGAGGAGCTTTTCAGGCACGAAGGGTACATGTCCTTCGATGACATGATGGCCCGGTGGCGGACACTGGGCTACACCTTTGAATAGGGAGACTATATGCTGGCCGATGTGATGCAGACCCTGAGCAGGGCTCTCTACGCCTCCTTCCCCCTGGCCCTTGCGGCGAGTTTCGCCTGGGGTCTGATGAGCATGATCCTCAGCCCCTGCCACCTTGTGAGCGTGCCCCTTGTGATGGGCTACCTGGGAGGGAACACCGGGGAGATGACCCGGGGAAGACGGTTCAGGCTGGCCCTTCTCTTCGCACTGGGAATGACCATATCCATAGCCCTTATAGGTCTCGTCACAAGTCTCCTGGGCAGGCTTGCCGGAGATATAGGCCCCGTGGGCAACATCCTGATGGCCGCTGTGCTGATTTATGTGGGCCTTTCCATATCAGGTCTGGTGGAGCTTCCCCTGCCGGGAAAGGGCAGAAGCAAGCTGCCCACGGGCAGCGGCGCATTCGGGGCTGTTCTCATGGGGCTCGTTCTCGGGGCGGCCCTGGGCCCATGCACCTTCGCCTTCATGGCCCCGGTGCTTGCACTGATGTTCCAGCTCGGCTCCGAGAGACTGCTTCAGGCCATTCTCCTTGGAGGCCTCTTCGCCGTTGGGCACGGTATCGTGGTGGTATTCGCCGGCTCCTTCACCGATAAGGTGCAGAGGCTTCTTGACTGGTCGGGGGGCAGCAGGACCGCAAGGACCTTCAGGGTCATCTGCGGTGTCCTTGTGGTGCTTGGAGGGCTCTACCTGCTGAAGGACGTTATTTCGGGGTTCTGACCAGCCGGAAGCCCAGGTCGTAGTCGGCCAGGCCAGGAGTGCGGTGGGAGCGGGCAGCGGAGCGCAGCTGGCTGGAATCGAAGAAGAAGCTGCCCCCCCTTATGACCCTTGTGGTTCCCCCCTCCATCATGGGTGTTCCATCCGCCGGGCAGAGCTCATAGTCGGCGGTGTACACATCCTGGCACCATTCCCGGACATTGCCGCACATGTCATAAAGGCCGAAGGCATTGGGTTCCTTCCCGGCCACCGGCTGTGAGTATTCCGTGTTGCCGCTGTACCAGCAGTAGCGGCCCAGGGTGGATGGCAGGTCGGTGTCGCCCCAGTGGTAGACGGTTTCCGAACCCGCCCTGCAGGCGTACTCCCACTGGGCCTCGGACGGGAGGGCGTATGTGTAAAGGGTGTCCGACAGGTTCAGGGCATCTATGAACTCCTGGCAGGCGTTCCAGGAAACGAGATAAACGGGATGATCATCCCCGGTTCCCCTTCCCCCCGCGGGGCTTCTGCCCATCACCCATCGCCACATTCCCTGTGTTACCTCGGTTGTCATCATTTCAAAGGCATCCAGGGAAACGCTGTGAGCCCCTTCATCCGCCCCTCTGCCGCCACGGTACTCCGGGGAACCCATGAGGAACTCCCCTGAGGGTATCGTTGTGAATTCCATGCCCGGGGGGAGTGAAAGGGCGGGGGTTCCGAAGACGAAGAGCAGGGTAACCGGGAACAGCCGATAAATATTTTGCTTGTTGAACACTTTTACCATCCTTGTTTTCCATGCCGCTGTATTGATAGCGGCGGTTCATTGTTTGTATTCAATAATGGAGGGAATCCACGGAAAAGGCAATACCCGCCGGTTATTGACATGGAACCCGGGCAAGTTATGGTTTGAGTGACGGTTCACTGAAAGGATGGTGCCCATGGATCCCGGTATTGTCTGTATTGCCCCGGCGGCTGTTCTGATCGTTTTCCTTCTTGTTCTTATAATCCGTTCCCAGACCAGACCGGACTTCCATGGAATGGAAAAGATGGTGGGAAAGACCGGATTCGTTCAGAGGATAGACCCTCTGAAGAAGAATATGCGGGTGGCGGTGAACGGAGAATCCTGGATCGCCGTCAGCGATTCACTTCACCTCCTGGCAAAGGACGACAGTGTGGTGGTCACGAAGGTGGACATGGACACACTGACCATTACAGTGGAACCGGAAGGCAGCTAGAACCTGGTCTTCATACCGCCCCAGGTGGTCTGATCCAGGGCCATCCCTATCTCGAATGACAGCTCGGAAACCATATAGTCCCCCGACGGGACCTTGTAGCTCCAGAACATAGTGTCACGGCTCTGGCAGTAGGCAAGCCCGGCGGAGGGCTGGCAGGGAGCGGGACACGGGGCCTTTCCAATGTACTCCAGGGAGGTTCCGTTCCATTCATAGAACCAGATGTAGTGGTTGCCGTAGGTGGTAAGGGCAATCCCCATTCCGCCCTGGAGGGGGAATACTGCCAGACCGCTGAGAAGATCGGCTATTTCCGGTGTGGGGTGGTTTTCCGTGACTCCGCCGGGGGTGAACCGGATAACCCCGGCATAGCCGTTGGTGGCCCAGTAATGGGCGCCGTCGAAGTCCATTCCCCTGCCGTAGTTCTCCGCGGGGTCCGCATGGGTGCTCCATGTGCCGCCATTGTCAAAGGTCTGGAACAGGAGCTCCGTTTCCCAGTCGTTGGTGAGGAAACTGCCGTCGGCGGGGTTCCATGCCACTCCGAAGCACTTCTGGTTCCCCGGGTCAAGGGGCAGGGAATCGGAGAGAGACCCTTCCGGGGTGTAGATGTAGATCTTCATGGCGTTGTTGTTCACCCCGGCCAGCAAGGCTTCCCGGCCTCCGGTCTCCTCGATGAATGACATGCCGAAGGCCCTTCCAGCCGGCTGAAAAGTGTTCAATAGTGTCAGGGTTATCTCGGCGTCAGCCTCCCGGGCCGGGGCCTCCTGGGGTATGCCCTCCGCCGGGAAAACAAGGGTGAGAAAGAGCAGGGCAGCGGTCATGTCGTTCCTCCTTTTTCGGCCACGCAGGGCATTTTTGAACGAAAACCATTCCGCTAAAGATATTGAACGGCTCCTCCCGGGGCAAAGGCCTTCATTATTGAACTTTTCCGCGATAACTTCCCCCCGTTCCGAAGCCAATGTTCCCTGCCCCTTGCCCGGGGATGGAGGCGGGAACATATTATCAACAGCTTTTTCCGAGGGGTCTGGAAAGGTTAACTACTTTGTTCACTGACATTCCCGCTTCCTTTACGGAAAGGGTGCTCTGCTCCATCGACGAGCCCGCCCTCATTTACGACGAGAACATGACCATCTGCTGGGCGAACCCCGCCGCTGAGATACATTTCGGCCACAGCGCCGAGGTCATACACGGCAAGAAGTGCCGCCAGCTTTTTCACAGCCGGCTTGTCTGCATGGGAAGATGCCCTGTCGAAAGGGCTCTTCAAACGGGAATGGAACAGCTGCTGGCCGTCAATACGATACGGAACCCCCACAAGCTCATCGAGGCGATACCCTGCCTCAGCGGCGACAACAATTTCGTTCTGGCCATCATACACTCGGTACCCGAGGCCGCAGGGCGAACGGGGATAAGACGGGACCTGGCCGCCGCTCTCAACACCAGCGCCACTCTTCCCGAGGCGGCGGACACCATACTGGATGCCATGGCCGGTCTGGCCTTCGTTCACCGGCGGGGGATCTATGCCCTGGCGGACATGGGCTACCGGCTCATCAAGGGCATCGGCACCCCGGTGCTGATACCCCGCCTGGATCTTCCCGACCAGCCCGGAATGGTGTACATCCCGCCGGAGGATGTTTCCTTCCATGAGAACGATCCCTTCACCGACGGATGCGCCGTCGTGCCTGTGCAGTCCGCCTCAGGCGAAGTCAGAATCATCCTTCTTGCCGGCCGGGGTTCCTGGGGCATGGAATCCAGGAGCATGCTGGAGCTCCTCGGGGAGGTCCTGGCGGAGTGCGTCGAAAGGCTGACCACCCCCTTTTCAAACCATGACCAGGGGCCGGATGCCCCGGGACCTTTCTAATTTTCCTTCCCAGGCATATACTTGTTCCATACCACCCTGAAGCAGAAGATGAAGGAACCAAATGACTGAACAACCAGTGCAAAGATCAGAAGTCCCCGTTGAGGACACCTGGGACCTCAGCCTGATGTACCCCCGCCGGGAGGACTGGGCGAAGGACCTGAAGGAGACATCAGCCCTTCCGGACAGCCTGGCCCTCCGCAGGGGAAAGGCCACCACCTCCCCGGAGGCACTCCTTGAGACCATCGAGGAGATCCTGCTGGCCAGCCGCAGGGCGGAGAAGATTTTTTCCTACGCCCACATGGTTAACGACCAGAACCTCGCCGACCCGACGGGAAGCGAAATGAACCAGAAGGCCATGGACCTGTTGACCAACCTGGCCGCCTCGGTAAGCTGGTTCAACCCGGAGGTGCTCTCCGTACCGGAAGAGACAATGGAGAAGTGGCTTAAGGAAACGCCCCTCTCGAAATACAGGGTCTGGCTGGAGGATGTTCTGAGGAACAGGCCCCACACCCTTTCCTCCGGCGAGGAGAAGATCCTCGCACTGGCCTCCGACGCCACAAGGGGGTTCAGCGGGGCCTTCGGCAAGCTGAACAATGTTGAGATGCCCGCCAGGTTCCCATCGGTAACCGACCCCTCCGGCAGGCAAGTAAAGATCTCCCACGGCAACTTCGTGCCCCTTCTGCAGGAGCCCGACAGGAACCTCAGGAAGAATGTGTTCAATGGCTTCTACGGCGAACTGGCGGGCAACACCGAAACCCTTGGGGCCCTCCTCGACGGCCAGGTCAGGACCAACATCTTCCGGGCCAGGGCCCGGAAATACCCCTCGGCCCTGGAGGCTTCGCTGTTCCACGACCGGGTGAACCGAAGGGTGTATGAATCCCTGATCAGCGCCGTTCACCAGAGCCTGCCGATAATGCACAGGTATTACAGGATGAAGAAAAGGTCCATGAATCTGGACACCCTTCATCTCTACGACATATACACCCCCACCGTGCCCGGTGTGGATGTCAGGTACACGGTTGAACAGGGCGAGGAACTCACACTGAAGGCGGTGGAGATCCTTGGGGAACAGTACAGGAACGACCTTGAACGGGGTTTCGAAAACAGGTGGACCGACCGCTATGAAAACCGGGGCAAACGCAGCGGCGCCTACTCCGGAGGATGCTACGACAGCCCTCCATACATGCTTCTGAATTTCTCGGGCACACTGGATTCGGTGTTCACCATGGCCCACGAGGCCGGCCATTCCATGCACAGCTGGTACTCCAGAAAGAAGCAGCCCTACCACACCAGCGACTACAAGATACTGGTGGCCGAGGTGGCCAGCATAACCAACGAAATGCTTCTTGCAGACCACATGAAGTCACAGGGAGCGGACCACAGCGTTATGGCATATCTCATAGACAGCCAGATAAACGATTTCAGGACCACCCTCTTCAGACAGACCATGTTCGCAGAATTCGAGCTTCTGGTGCACAGAAGGGTTGAAGAGGGGGAATCCCTCTCCTCCGACTGGCTCTCGAAAACCTACTACGACCTTGTCAGGCTCTACCACGGAGACGCCTTCGCCTTCGATGGCGAAGACGAACCCATAGCCAATGAATGGGCCAGGATCCCCCACTTCTACTACAACTTCTATGTTTACAAGTACGCCACCGGCATGGCATCCGCGGCGTCCATAAGCAGGAGGATACTCAGCGGCGACGGCGCAGCTGTTCACAGCTACCTTGACTTCCTCTCCTCCGGAGGCTCGAAACCCCCCCTCGACCTCCTCCGCGCCATCGGCATCGACCTGGAAACCCCCGCCCCGGTCGAGGAAGCCATGGTCATGCTGAAAAGCCTTACGGAAGAACTGGAGAAAATGCTTGAAACCTGAGGACAGGGATCTCAACAGGTATCTCGAGCTTGCGTTCAATCAGGCCAGGGAGCTTGTTTACATCAAGGACAGCGGCCTCAAGTTCCTCACGTGCAACTGGGCCTTCGCCGACTTCTTCGGCCTCGATTCTCCCGAGGCGGCCCAGGGGGTGGGTTCCTCTGAACTGATGCCTGCCCTGGCCGCGGGGAAGGACGAGGAAACGGACAAAGAGGCCATGACCACCGGACTCTCATCCCGGTCACTGCTGTCCTTCGACGAGATCAATGGTGAGAAAAGGGTTTTCAGCTGCCTCAAGGTTCCCCTGAGGGAACTCGACAGCCCCGCGGGGATCTTCTGCATAATGCGGGACATCTCCCACGAGGAGAAACAGTTCGAAACCTTCAAGAGCAGGGAGGCGGTTAACTCCGCCATAATCAGGAACGCTCCCGTGGGAATATCTGTAAGGGACCCCGTGGGGAACCTTCTGATGTACAACAGGGCCTGGCAGACCATCTGGGGCACCACGGAAGAGGATATACAGAGGGACATGGAGAAGGAGCGAACCGAGCTCATGCTCGACGACTCCGACTCCTATCTCGCGGGATACTCCGACAGGCTTCTGGAGATATACACCACAGGCGGAGAACTCTTCATACCCGAGGTTAAGACCCACTCCACCAGAGAGGACGGCCTGGCTGTGTGGGTATCCCAGCACTTCTACGCCATCATGAAACCCGACGACAGCGTTCAGTGCGTTGTGGTGATAACCGTTGACATATCCGACCAGGTCTACAGCCGAAGGGCACTGAAGACCACCCAGAAGAACTACAGGAACCTCTCGGAGACCATCCCAGTAGGGGTTTTCAGAACCGAGGTCCGTGAACACGCCCTCATTCTTTCCATGAACCCCGCCTTCAAACGGATGTTCGGTTTTCCAGGGGACAGCGGTCAGAATGTGAGGCTCTGCGACCTCATCTCCCGGAAAAGCGACGAAGAGGTAATCCTCACTCTTCTCAAGGAACAGGGCAGGGTGGACAACAGGGAAATGGTGATGAAGAAGTCCGACGGCTCCAAGTTCTGGGCTTCGGTTACACTGACCACACTCACCGCCGGGTCCGTTCTTATAGCCGAGGGCGTGGTGAACGATATCACAGGCCGGATGCAGGCCTTCCAGCAGCTGGAAAAGACCATCGAGGGAACCGTTCTGGCCATGAGCCGCCTGGTGGACATGAAGGACCCATACACATCAGGCCACCAGAAAAGGGTGGCGGACCTCTCCTGCGCCATCGCCGCCGAGCTGGGAATGAAAAGCGAAATGATAGACGGCCTGAGGCTTGCCGGGATACTCCACGACATCGGAAAAATGGCCGTTCCATCGGAGATACTCACAAAACCCGGGTCCATAACCAGGAGCGAGGTCCTGCTTCTGAGGGAACACGCCGAGAATGGCTACGACATACTCAAGTCCATCGATTTCCCATGGCCCGTGGCTGACATAGTGCTGCAGCACCACGAGAGGATCGACGGCAGCGGCTATCCCATGGGGCTGAAGGGCCCCCAGATACTCCCCGAGGCAAAAATACTCGCCGTGGCCGATGTGGTCGAGGCAATGGCCACAATGAGGCCGTACCGTGGAAGCAAGGGCCTCCACGAAGCCCTCCAGACCATTACAGCCGGTTCCGGGATACACTTCGACAGACAGGCCGCCGAGGCCTGCGTAAGGCTTTTCATGGAAAAGGGCTACAGGCTGCCGGAGAGCGGAACCACGGAACCGGGTTCCTTCAGCTGGTAAGGTCTTCTATGGCCTTTCTCACCGCTTCTGTGTCCACCTGTGTGTCCAGGCAGTCGCCGTGGGGGCGGGAGTTCTCTATTCCGTAAACAGGCACCGGCCATGCGTCGAGCATTCCCTGACCCAGGTCCCTGGGGCAGGCCACAGCTATGACCGCCAGGGGGTTCTCAGCGGTTACATGACGCCTTGCAAGGGTTCCGCCTGTGGCCACTGCGATCTTTACCCCGGTTCTCTTTGCCAGCTCCACCAGCTCCCCCACCGGGCAGCCGCCGCAGCGCCTGCAGTTCCCCGGGTCGAAGGTTATGCGGTGCTGGCAGTTGTGATTCTGGAGGCAATGGGGCAGCAGAAGCAGTATCCTGTCCGGGGGGATCCCACGGGACTTCACCGGTGAAAGTCCAATGACCATACGCTCGGGAATGAAACCCTCCCCGCCAAGAAACCTGGAGAAGGGCTTCAGAACATGGTATGCGATCACCAGGAGCCAGTGGGCGCCGGTGAGACACAGCAGGTTCATGAAGACAATGAAAAACAAAGGATAAAGCAGGGAATCGGTTAGAAGTGCGATAAGAAGCCCCGGAAAAAGGGAGAACAGCGTAATTCCCAGGTGCAGATGGAGCCTGTTCCTATTCATCTCCAAGGATTTCCCCGGCCTTTATTCTGGCCCCCCTTGTGAAGTCCTCTCCGGACATGATCTTCCTGCCCTGGGGCTGAAGCTCCAGAAGGATAAGGGCTCCGGACCCGCAGGCAACGGTGAGTGGTTCGGTTGCGATTATCTCCCCCGGAGCTCCGTGGCCCGCAGCCGGGGCCGCCATGTATGCCTTCAGCATGCCTCCTCTGAAAAGGGTCCTTGCCCCGGGCACCGGATTGAAGGCCCTTATCATTCTGTCCAGGTTCCCGGCGCTGTCATTCCAGTGGATCAGGGCCTCCTCAGGGGTGATCTTCTCCGCGTAGGTTCCCTCACCGGACTGGGGGACGGGAACAAGCCCTCCTGCTGAGTAATCAAGAAGGACACCGGGAAGGTTCTCCGCCGCCAGGGCGGCAAGTTCCTCCTGGAGCTGTCCTGCTGTTATTCCCCGGGCCACCCGGTGGGGGCATGACCTTATAACAGGGCCGGTGTCCCATCCGGAGTCGGTGAGCATGAAGCTGACCCCTGTTAGCGAGTCGCCGTTGAGCACCGTTCTTATCACCGGAGCGGCGCCACGGTGCTTCGGAAGAAGGGAGGGATGAATGTTGACCACGCCCAGTGGAGCCATTCCCAGGAACCACTCGGGAAGCCAGCCGCCATAGGAGGCGGAAACCATCACATCCGGGGCGATGAGGTCAAGCTCATGGCGTATTTCAGCCAGCTTCTCCGGCTGAAGCAGGGGAACACCCAGTGCCCGGGCAAGCTGGGCCACCGGGGGTGGGGTGAGTTTCCTCCCCCTTCCCGCGGGTCTGTCCGGCCGTGAGACCACCGCCTCGAGGGAAATGCCCCCCCGTCGCAGGAGCTCCTTCAGGGCTGGAACCGCGAAGGATGAGGTGCCCAGGAAGACCACTCTCAATCGGATGTCTCCCTAAGCTTCCTCAGTTTTCTCCTGAGGAACCTTTTCTTCATAGGGCTGAGCCTGTCAACGAAAAGCACGCCGTCGAGGTGGTCTGTTTCGTGCTGCACCAGCCTGGCGGAAAGACCCTGAACATCGAGGGAGAATTCCTTGCCGTTGAGGTCGAGGGCGGTGATCCTTGCCCTGGAGGGCCTGTCCAGGGTTTCATATATCCCAGGCACGCTGAGGCAGCCCTCCTCCCTTGTTTCCATATCGCCGTAGGGTTCCACGATGGGGTTGATGAAGACTGTGTGCCCCTTGAGGTCCTCCAGATAGTCCGGAAGGGCGATGAACAGCCTGATGGACCTGCCCACCTGGGGGGCGGCGAGGCCAAGACCCTCTTCCCGCTCAAGTATTCTGAACATTTCCCGGAGGAGTTCCCCGATCATGGCGGCGTCTTCCGGAAAGGAGAGGGGACGGCCCTTTTCCCTTAGGACAGGGTCGCCTATCACACTCACCTCTCCGGATCTGCTTCTCATGCCTGTTCCACTTCTCCCACCTGGCCGGGAACCAGTGTAAGGGAGTTCCGGTCGACATCGATCTTCACAGAATCGGCTATTCTCACCGTGACGATATCACCCTTGAGGTTGGTGATCACGCCGTGGATCCCCCCGCCGGTTACCACGCGGTCGCCCTTTTTAAGAGCGTTGCGCATTTCGGCCAGCTGCTTGCTCTGCTTCTGCTGGGGTCTGATTATGAGGAAATAGAAAATGGCCACCATTGCGACTATGGGCAAAAGGCCTGTTATTCCCCCGGAGCCCATGCATCCTGCAGGGGCTTCGGCTGTCTCGGCTGCGGCCTCCTGGGCCGCAGCGGTGGCCACTGCCAGAAGGGGCATTGCTGCTATGCTTCTTAGTTTCATCTCTGCCTTTCCTTTTCATATGAACCGGCAAGGGCACCGACGGTTCCGGTGACCGCGCCGAGGAGAACAACGAGGCTTATCCAGTGTGGCGGCATGAACCTGTGGCTCACAGCCGCGGAAAGCACCGAGGATAGTATCCCGGCCAGGCCGAGCCCCCCAAGGGCGCCGGCGACTCCCATGAGAATGCCCTCCACCACAAAGGGTATTCTAATAAACCACCATGGCGCCCCGACAGTTCTCATGAGATCCACCGTGAGCCCGCGGCGGACAACGGAGAGCCTCACTGTGTAAAAGACCACCATTGATATGCTGAATACGAGCACTATGCCAAGGAGAAGGACCAGCCGGCGGATGGTGGATACCGTTCGAATGAGCCCCGGGAGGAAATCCTCTCCATATACAGTTTCCTCCACACCCTGGATGGCTGCCACCGCCCGTGATATCTCTCGTATCCTTCCGCTGCGGGTGACTCCCTCGGCGAAGGTGACCTGGAGGGAGGGTGGAAGCCTGAAGTCGGTTCCCATCACCTCAAGAAGATGTGTCTGATCCGGAAGTTCGGCCCGGAAAATGGCCTCCGCCTCCGGTGAGGAGACATAGTAGACCGACTGAACCCCCTGCATGTCGCCTATAAGGTCGCCGATGGTCCTGCCCTCGGCCTCGGACAGGTCCCGGGAGAGGAACACTTCCATGCCCACAAGGCTCTGCTCTCTGTCCATTATTCTCTGGAGGTTCCAGGATATGATGAGGAAGGTATCGAAGACCACGAAGGCCAGTGAGACCATGAGGAAGGTTACCAGCCTGGCTCCCGGCCTGGTCCTGAGGTTCAGCGCTGTTTCCCGCAGGGCGGAACGGAGTATGCTCACTGTTCATCCTCTATTTCGGCCCACCTGTCGGCGCCCCTGAGAACGCCCCTTTCAAGGAAGAGGAACCTTCCCCTGCCCGGGGGGACCTGCCTGGGGTCGTGGGTTGCCATAATCACAGTGGTTCCCCCCCTGTTGATCTCGAGGAGGAGATCGATCACCTGACGGGAAACATCCGGGTCGAGGTTTCCCGTGGGCTCGTCGGCGAGGAGTATCACCGGGTGACCCACCATTGCCCTGGCGATGGCCACCCGCTGCTGTTCCCCTCCGCTGAGCTGATGGGGATAGGAATTCCTTCTGTGGCTGAGCCCCATCCTGGCAAGGAGGGCTATGACCCTTTTCCTGACCACGCGGTCCCCGGCCCCGGTAACCTGGAGGGGCAGGGCGACATTCTCGTACACCGTTCTGTCGAAGAGCAGCCTGAAGTCCTGAAACACGATGCCTATCTTCCTTCTGAGGGCCGGCAGCTGGCTTCTTCCCGCGGTGTCGGAGCTGAAACCCGAAACCTCGACGGTGCCGGAATCCGGGCGGTCGCCCATCCAGATAAGCCGGAGGAGGGTGGTCTTGCCGGCGCCGCTTGGGCCGGATACCACCACGAACTCACCCTGCTCCACATCCATGTCTATCTTGTCCAGGGCGGGCCAGCGGCCGTAGCTGAGCCGGACGGAACGCATGGTCAGAAGCAACCGGTCTCCCCTCTTCGAACTATCTCGAACAGTTCCTTCCTGTCCTTCCTTGAAACGGTCTTCGTTCCCGGAACCTCAAGTACCCTTATCGTAATGCTCTCGCCGTCGGGCTTGATGAGACTGATCTCAGATCCGGGCTCTACCATCGCCGAGGCCTTTGCCCTGATGCCGTCGATGGACACAGCTCCGGAAGATATGGCTTTCCCGGCGATGGACCGGGTTTTCAGCAGGCCTGCGACCTTGAGGAAAACATCAATCCTCATATGGAATGTTCACAAGCACAGGAATCGTGTTCCGCAGGGAATCCACCATGCCCTCGTAGTGGGTGTTCCAGAAAACGGACTGGAGCATGAGGTCCAGTTCATCCTGGTCGAACTCGTCCCAGTTGATCCCGCCGGAGTCGTTCCTTGTGAATATGGCCACCGCCATGGACTGCTCTATTTCCACCGGATCCGATACCTCACCGGGAAGCAGGTCGATGACCTCGTTCCTGAGTTCACCCTCCCAGCTCCCCACGTTCACAGTGCCTATGAAGCCGCCATCCCCTGCGGTGCGGGGGTCCCGGCTTACCCTTCGGGCAACCAGGGAAAAATCCTCCCCATCCCGGATCTCTGCTGCGGTGCGGTGGGCAAGGGCCAGGGCGGAGTCGAGATCCGCCGGTGTGAGCTGAACGGTTCTCAGTATGTGGCTTGCCCTCACGCTGTCCTGGGAGGCATCGGAAACCTTGACGAGATGAACGCCGAAGGGCGTTCTGAACGGGCCGGCAATCTCTCCCGGGGCAATGGAGTAAACCTGTTCCTCGAAGGTGGCGGTCATGTCTCCCCTGCCGAACCAGCCGAGATCCCCTCCGGAGGATGCGGAGCCGTCTTCGGAATAGGCGGCAGCCGCGGCGGAAAAGGTGATCTCGCCGAGCTCTATACGCTCACGAACCTCGGAAAGAAGGGCCTCCGCCCCGGATGTGGACCCGGGAAGCACCGGGATGTATATCCAGCTGAGGGTCCGGGGGGCGAGGACCTCCTCGACGGCTTCGGGGTGCTGGAGGAAATAGGCAACTGGATCCATGGGAAGGGATGACATCACTCCGCCGGCCCTGAGCCTTACGAAGTTCTCCCCGGCGAGCCTGTCCCCCAGAATGGTTTCATAGCTGTCCCGGAGGGTTCTCACCGAAAGCCCCATTGAAGTTATGTAGTTAATGAACTCCTGCTCGGACAGGAAGCCTGCCCTGGCCTCGGCCATGGCATCATCCACCGCCTGCTGTATCTCATCACGGGTGGGATAGACATCCTCTCTTCTGGCCGCCTCGACAAGGAGTTTCTCGCGGATGACCTGTTCCATGGACTCTCTGTAGGCTGCGGTTTCCCAGGAGGCTGAAAGGGCCCTGTCCTGGTCGATCCCCGACTCGATCATCAGTGTGATCACATCGGAGTGAAGAACGGGTTCTGAACCCACCACGGCCACCACCCGCTCCATTGTGAAGGGTTCGCCGAAGAGAAGCGCCGCCGACGCCAGAAGTATTGTGTTCATTAAAGCTCAACCTCCACAGACAGCTCCTCTCCCGCGACGCTGAGGACGCTGTCGATGGCTGTCTGAATCCTTGTTTCGTATATGATCTGCCCGGCGCTCTGAACTCCGCGGACGGAATCCTGGAGGGCCCTTGTTTCGCTTACGCTGAATATGTGCCATCCCAGACTGGATTCGATAACAGGGCTGAGACCTTCCAGCAGGGCTATTTCCATGGGAAGCCCCTGGGCAAGCATTTCAGCTCCGGTAACGAATCCGAGGTCGCCCCCCACTCCCGCCTTCTGCCCCAGGGAGATGTTCACCGCGGTGATGGCGAAGTTCTGCCCCCTTTCCAGCCGGGCAAGGACGGAATCGGCCATGGCGCTGTCCGCCAGTATGATCTGGTGATAATGCCTTTCAATGAGGTAAAGCTGGGGTTCCAGCTCCATCCGGGCGTGGATGACGGCAATCGAAGGGTATTCAACGGACCTGATGAGGCTGTCCACCATGAGGTCCCTGAGGTAGAGCTGCCTGGCCCGGGCGGCAACGAAGGCTCCCACCGCGGGATTCTCCAGTCCGGCGTTCTCCGCGGCACAGGCAAGTATCTGGTCACGGGTCCAGGCCTCGGCGGCGCCATCCCCGGCCCGGATCAGGGCGAGGTCGGTGTCGTAGAGGGTGTAGTCCCCCACCACAGCCACCGGGTTGCCCCTGGAGACCTCGGTCCCGTCAACCTCGCGGTGAAGCTGTTCCTGTGAACCATGTGACCCGAGAAGAACCCACAGTGTGGCCGCCGCGGCTAGAACCGCCGCCGTCCAGGCTGCCATGCCTATCTTTCCGCTCAATGGATCCCTCCGCCCTTACAGGTGATTGAGAAGACGCTCGGGCCAGGCATTAACCGCATGGCTGGCGCGGAGTTCGTCGATGAGTTCCACAAGGATGACTTCCTGCCGGGCGGATTCAAGTTCCATGGAGGCGAGTTCTATTATCTGGGCCTGGGTCAATGGCCTCTGGATCTGGCGGCGCTCCATGAGCTGAATGATGTGGTAACCCATTGGGGTTTGAACCACCGGGGATATCTCTCCGCTCTCCAGCTGGCATACCGCCTCCATGAATCCAGGGGAGGCCATGCCGCGGCTTATCCAGCCCAGGTTTCCCCCGGATGAGGAACTGGGACACACGGAGAACTGCCCGGCAAGGGTCGCAAAGGATTCACCGGAAACCAGCCTTGAGCGCACCGACGAGGCCATTGTGTTGTCCGGCAGGAGCAGGTGACGAACATTGTATTCCATGGAGTAGGTGTCTCCCCATACATCCACATAGTTCTCCACCTCCAGCCTTGAGACCTCCACATCGTCGAGAAGATCGGTGATGTACGCCTCGACAACTATCTGGCTCACCGCCTGTTCTATCATTGCGGCCACCTCCGGTCTGGAGGAGATGCCGCTTTCCTCGGCGGCGATGAGTATCAGCTGCTCCCGTATCCAGGATTCAAGGACCTCCCCGGCGGCTTCACGGCTGGTTATTCCGATCCCGGAAATGGCCTCGGCACCGCCGGCCATTACCACGAGTTCGTCCCAGGTGAGTTCCCTGGAATCCACGGATGCCAGAACATCGGAAAGGGCCGTTCCAGTTATCATCAGAGCCGCCAGGATCAGCGGAAGTTTGTTCATCATGGCTAATTCCCTCCAGTTCAGTTTGCCGAACCCCAGAGATCGATCTCCGCCACTGCGGCGGTATCGATCACCACGGGATACTCCGCTCGGAGGTCGCGGATAAGACCCTCGAAACCCTCCTCGAACATCTCCATGGCAGCCGCCGAGGCGACAACCGGGAAGACCTCTTCAAGGGAAGCCACCCCGGGGGGTTCAACCCGCACTACTTCAAACCAGGCCGCAAGTTCCCCATCGATGTAAACAGGACCGTGGACGGCGCCGGGTTCAGCGGCGAAGATCTCAGGTCCAAGTATCTGTCCGAAGGACTCCATGACCTGAGGGGGTGTGGGCATCATTTCTCCCGAGGGATCGAGAACCGTCTGGAGGCCTGGAATGTCATCGAGAGCCGTCGGGTCGGCGGTGGAAACCGCGGTGAGGCTGTCGGTGTACCCCAGAAGCACCGACCTTCTTTCGGGAAGCAAATACATGTCGGAGTTCGCTTCGAACCAGTGGGCGACTCCGGCGCTGTCGGGAATGGCGTTTCGGAGGACCCGCTCCCTGACCACGCTTTCAGCCCTGGGATAGTCAAGGGAGCCTTCTCCAGGCTGAATTCCCTCTTCCACGGCCATTATCCACATGGAATACCGCTGGGCCAGGTTCCTGGTGTAGAACCAGAGGGTGATCTCCGGGTTCATGGAAAGCCCCGGCGGGGCGAAAAAGCCCAGCTCTTCCGGAACCCCTCCGAAGAAATTCTCAGGGGATGCCGCAGCCATCATATCAAGAGCTTCAGCCACGGTCACGGTGTCGGTGCCCGCTGCGAACAGCGGGGTGTCGTCCCCCTCTCCGGATGGAACGAGGATGGCCTCGGATGGGACAACGTTCCTCGCCAGCGCCGCGATCCCCCTTGAGAACACCTCTTCGCCGGAGGACCTTGAGAGATGCACGATGAGACCGGACTGGGCCGCGTTTTCATCGGGGATCCATTCCCCGGGGATCAGCTCGAGAAGACAGACACACCATTCTCCGTGGAGGGGAAGCACATGGGCCCTGCCCTGTTCCATGGAAAGAAGGGGTTCGAAACCGGCGGCAAACCTGTGAAGCGGCCCGCCGAGGGTCCTGTAGCTGCCGCCGCCGGCTGCGCTCCAGGGGGCGGTTAGAGAGGGGATCGAATTGTCGAAGATCCCTTCGCTCCACAGTTCCGCCAGCGCGGCTGCATCGGAGGAGTCGTCGAGGAGCACCGTTCTGAGCCGGAATGCCGAGTAGCCGCATGAAGCCAGTGAATCCATGTAGATGTCCGGATCGTAGACGGAGGCTATCCTTCGGAACATGGAATCGGAGAGGAATGATATGGTGTAGAGTTCCTCGATGCCGCTTGAAATGGACTGATCCTCCTCCCAGGCCAGGAGAAGGAGCTTCTTCCTCACAATTTTTTCCATCAGGGCCATTCTTCCCCCGGGCTCCAGCACATCCACCTGCTCGGAGGCGGGAAGGCCGTTGAACACATCGAAGTATTCCTCCCGGGTTATGGGCTGGCCGCCCACGGAGCCCAGGTCGCCGTCGGCGCCGCATCCGGAAAGGGCTGAAAGCATCATGACCGTTGACAAAAACATTACTATCCGGCGCATTTATACCACCTCTGCTGCTGTTTCATAAATGTTCGTTTTCCCGACAGGCACTGAATATACGCAATACAGTGAGCACCGCGGATATCCCCTTGTCCTGGTCCGGGCCTTTTAACCTTGCGGAAAGGATGGTCCGTCCCGTTTTGTCTTCCGTGGCGTCCCAGTTCTCACCGGCCAGTTTCCGCACCTTCTTGAATGAGGGAGCGCTTCCAGGGGCGAAGACAAGCCTGGCCCCCCCGGAGGACACCACGGCATCCTCTATCCTGCTCCGGGAGGCAAGCAGGTTGATCCTGGCCCTGAGGGCAACCCCCCTGACCGGGTCCGGGGTTTCACCGAAGCGGTCGCGGACATAGTCCAGCCAGCTGTCTATGGTTTCCTCGTCCTTCGCCCGCCAGACCCACCTGTAGAGCTGCACCCTCTCCGCGGTGTCCGGCATGTACTCCTCGGGGATGTATGCCGGTCCGGGAACCTCTATCCTTGTCCGGAAGTCCGCAGGGGAACCCCTTTCCCCCTTCAGCACCGCAACCTCCCTGGCCAGTAGCTCCTCGAACATGGAATAGCCCACGGCGTCCACCTGACCGCTCTGTCCCGCTCCCAGGAACTCCCCGGCACCCCGGAGCTCGAGGTCCCTCATGGCGATGTGCCATCCGCTGCCCAGCCTTGTGTAGCGCTGAATGGCCTCCAGCCTGCTTCTCCCCTCGGGCTTCAGCTTCCCCAGCCCCCCCGGGGTGAGAAGATAGCAGTAGGCCCTGTGGTGGCTTCTGCCCACCCTGCCCCTGAGCTGATACAACTCCGCAAGGCCGAAGTTCTGGGCGTTGTCTATGAACATGGTGTTTACCCTTGGAAGGTCGATCCCCGATTCTATTATGCTGGTGCAGAGCAGCATCTGATACTCACCGGCCATGAAGGCGTGCATGACATCCTCGAGCTGAGTGGGAGACATCTGTCCGTGGCCCACGGCTATCCTTATGTCCAGGAAGCCCTCGAGCTTCGTTCTTACCTTTTCTATGGTGCTTACCCTGTTGTGAACGAAGAAGAGCTGCCCGTCTCTTTCCAGTTCCCTTGCAACCGCCCTGCGGATAATCTCCCTGTTGAAGGTGGTAATTTCAGTCTGTATTGGATAGCGGTCCCTGGGAGGGGTGGAAATAATGGAAATGGACCTGAAACCGGAAAGGGCCATGTGAAGTGTCCTGGGTATGGGGGTGGCTGTCATGGTGAGGGTGTCCACATTGGATTTCATCTCCCTGATGTACTCCTTCTGCCTCACGCCGAACCGCTGTTCCTCGTCTATCACAAGAAGCCCCAGGTTATGGAACCTCACATCCTTCTGAAGAAGTCTGTGTGTTCCCACCACGATGTTCACATCCCCGGCTGAGAGGTCTTCCAGGGACTTCCGCTGCTCCGCGGGGCTCTGAAAGCGGCTCAGCACGTCGACCCTCAGCGGAAACTCCGCCAGCCTGTCGCGGAATGTGTTGTAGTGCTGCTCCGCGAGAACGGTGGTGGGGGCCAGCACCGCGGCCTGGAAACCGGCTTCCGCTGCCCTGAAGGCCGCCCTCAGGGCAACCTCCGTTTTGCCGTAGCC